>VAPC010203924.1_pt1 | contig 10675 bp, 12 predicted proteins | sample 3395121 | NCBI WGS metagenome assembly VAPC01 (sample SAMN08290434, study PRJNA428436) | hydrothermal vent metagenome | isolation source: Deep-sea hydrothermal vent chimney | place: Indian Ocean: Southwest Indian Ridge | depth 1711 m m
AAGAATTTGCCGCCAAAGAAAAACTTGAAATTGTCAAAGATTGCGGCGAAGCCGCTCAATTTTGGGGCTTGCTGTCTCGCCGCCGTAGGCGGCGAAAAATGTTCGAACTATTTTCAATATTCTGCACCATTAAACTTCACCAAGGTTTCGCTTAATTTATTATTCATTATTTATTATGTATTACACATACATATTGAAAAGCACTAAACAACCAGGAGCAATCTACATAGGCTATACTCAAAATTTAAAGATAAGATTAACACATCACAATAATCCCCAAAATCCTGGATATAGCAAAAGATATGCTCCGTGGCAACTCGAAACATTTTTAGCTTTTTCAGAGGAAAGAGATGCTAAAAGATTTGAGACCTATCTCAAGTCCAGTTCCGGAAGGGCTTTTATGAAGAAGAGATTGATTTCAGGTGCTTTTAAGGAAACCTTGGAGAAGTTTAATAATAAAAGGCGTGTGAACAGGTAAGCGTAGCGCAGCGAAGTTTACCCACCGCCGGCACCATTGTTTCAAATACCTAATCCCTGCTGCCCTGGATAATAAATTTATTTTTCCTATTATCCTAACTGGAAAAACTTGATATAAATTGAGTTTTCCATCAAAATAAACAAAAAAACAAATGGTAAAGAGAATAAACCAGGTTAATATTTTTGCATGTTTGAAAAGCTGGCGGGCTGCTTTCAGAATAATCCTTTCTGCCATGATTTTGCTTTCATTGACTCTTTTGTCTGCTACTGACCTTAATGCAGAGCGGTTCTCACCCTGGGCAATAGACAGGCTGGTCGGCAAACAGGCTCCTGACTTTACAGTACAGAATCTATCAGGGAAGAATGTCAAACTTTCAGCATTCAAAGGAAAGCCGATCCTGCTTAATTTTTGGGCTACATGGTGTCCGTACTGCAGGGAAGAAAGACAGCATCTTATTTCTCTTTATAATGAATATGAGAGTAAAGGGCTTGTAATAATTTCTGTATCAACCGACAGATCACCTGAGAGGATAAAAAAGTATTTAAAAAAGATCAGAATGGAATTTATAATTCTTCATGATAACAACAAGGAGGCGGCTGAGGCATACGGTGTTTATTCCCTGCCCACTTCTTTTCTGATTGATCGTGAGGGCATAATTAAGCATAAGTTTATGGGCTTGAGGAAATGGACAGGTAAAGGAACGAAAAGGCTGATTGAAAAACTCATTAAAGGTTAATGGTTACACATGCTCTTTGTAATGACCTGTTGACAAAGAATCAGGCCTATGTTTAGAATTTCACACGTCCAGGAATAATCTGTTGAATATTCAATACTGGCATTTATGTTTTTAAAAGGAGGTAATTTATGAATCCTGAAAACCTTAAATATCACAAGGAACATACCTGGGTTAAAATGGATGGCCAAAAAGCAACCATAGGGATAACAGAATATGCCCAGGAATCATTAGGCGATATTGTTTATGTTGATCTGCCTGAGCTTGAGACTACTGTAGAAGCAGATACAGGGCTGACGGAAATAGAGTCTACCAAAGCTACAGCATCCGTTATAAGTCCTGTAACAGGTTCTGTGTTAGAGGTCAATGAGGAACTTTCTGATTCCCCGGAGGTAATTAATGAAGATCCTTATGGTAAAGGGTGGATTGCAGTTGTTGAAGTTAGTGATGATTCAGCTCTTAATAATTTGATGGATGTATCCGATTATGAAAAATATTTGGAAGATGAGGTGAAACTTAAATAGTGCGAATCACTGTTTTGGGAGCGGGCCCCGGCGGCTATGTTGCTGCCATAAAAGCTGCACAGTTAGGCGCTGAAGTTACTGTTATAGAAGAGAGCGAAGTAGGTGGTACATGTCTGAATTGGGGATGTATTCCTACAAAAACCCTTATAGCTTCTGCGGAGGTGCTTCATAAGGTGAGGAATGCAAAAAACTTCGGGTTGGAACTTAATGGGAATATTGTCCCTGATATACAGAAGATAGTTGAAAGAAAAAATAAGGTTGTCGGGATACAAACCAAAGGCATACGAGGTCTTTTTAAATCATGGGGAGTGAAACTTGTTGAAGGTCGGGGAGTAATTATCGATCCGAAGAAAATAAAGGTTACCAGAAATGGTGGACAAACCGAAGAAATAGAAACAGATAGAATTATAATAGCTACAGGTTCAAAGCCGGCTCAGATACCCGTTTTCCCTTTTGACGGCATAAGAATTTTGTCAAGTGACCATGCTATTAATCCTGATTCGATTCCCAAAAGCCTTTTAATAATAGGCGCAGGCGTAATAGGGTGTGAGTTTGCATTTATATATAAAGAGTTTGGCTCTGAAGTAACAATGGTTGAAATGATGTCTAATGCCGTGTCAACAGAGGATGAAGAAATTTCGGCAATTCTCGAAAGAGAATTGAAGAAAAATAAAATTAAACTTTTGAAAGATACAAGAGTTGAAAAGGTTGACGTTAAGGAAAACGGCGTTTTAGTTGAATTATCTAACGGTAAGGAACTGGAGGCTGAAAAAATACTTGTATCGATCGGGAGGTCCGTCAATAGTAAAAATATCGGGCTTGAATCAATTGGCGTTAAAACAGGACAAAGAGGCGAGATAACTGTTGATAATAGGATGCAGACAAGTGTCGAGGGGATATATGCAATAGGAGATGTTACCGGAGGGATAATGCTTGCTCATCTTGCTTCAGCAGAAGGAATCGTAGCTGTGGAAAATGCTATGGGTAAAGATTCAGTGATAAATTATGATGTTATACCGGCAGCGATTTTTACAAGCCCGGAGATAGGTTCTGTCGGCCTTAGAGAAAAACAGGCGGTTGAAAAAGGCTTAAAATATAAGGTAGGCAGATTTCAGTTCAGGGCGCTTGGAAAAGCACATGCAATGGGAGAGATAACCGGGCTTTTCAAAATAATTGCTGAAGAAGAGACAGATAAGATATTAGGCGCTCATATAATAGGCCCTCACGCATCTGATCTGATACATGAAGCAGCCCTGGCAATGGAAAAAGGCCTGACCGCAAAAGATATTGCTCATACAATTCATGCACATCCAACCTTATCCGAAGGTATCATGGAAGCTGCAGAGGATGTTCATGACTCGGCAATTCATGTGCCCAGAACCGGCTAAACAGGGTTTGAACCTGACTACTCGCTTGCCCAGGGAGACTGTCTCGCCAAAGGCGGACGTAGCAACTGGCATTGATTCGGTGAAGCGGGCCGGCAGATTCAATAGTTCTTTACAGCTATTAGTTAAAGGTCATAGGGTAAGGGATGAAAATCACAAGATAGTGAAAATCCTTTTTTGTCTATAGCCTCTTACCTCTAAGCAGTTAACTGCAATTTTTTGATCTGTTTACCCTGCAAACCGGGACTAGTTGTAGACTAGACTCCTCGAATCCTTTATAATTATCTATAAGAAATGGCTACAAGAGAAGTAAAAGTAAATAATGTTGTAATAGGCAGTAAAAACCCTCTGGTTTTTTTTGCAGGCCCCTGCGTTATAGAGTCTGAGGAGGCAACTTTAAAAACAGCTGAGACCCTAAGGGAAATTTCAGAAGATTATGACATCCCGCTTGTATTTAAGAGTTCCTATGATAAAGCAAACAGGTCATCTATAGATTCTTACCGGGGGCCCGGGATAGAAAAGGGCTTAAGAATCCTTGAGAAGGTAAAAAAAGAAACTGCTTTACCTGTAATTTCTGATGTTCACTCAGTAGAAGAGGTCTCTTCTGCGGCCGGTGTGCTTGATATGCTCCAGATCCCGGCTTTTTTATGCAGACAGACTGATTTACTTGTTGCCGCTGCTAAAACCGGGATGGCCATTAATGTTAAAAAAGGTCAGTTCCTCGCTCCTGGTGATGCAAAGAATATCATTGATAAGATACTTTCAACAGGAAATCATAATATTACCATTACTGAACGAGGGGCTTCATTTGGATATAATAATCTTGTTGTTGATATGCGGGCTATCCCGATCATGCAGGAGTTCGGGTTCCCCGTAGTTTTTGATGCAACTCACGGCATTCAATTACCTGGCGGTCAGGGGACTACTTCAGGTGGTCAAAGAGAATTTGTAGCACCGCTGGCAAGGGCTGCCGTGGCAGCCGGATGTGATGCAGTTTTTCTTGAAGTCCATAGTTCTCCCGAGAATGCACTTTGCGATGGACCAAATATGCTAAACTTTGAAGAATTTGTTTCTTTAATAGATACACTGAAGCAGATAAATCAGATTACAGGTAAATATTAATAAACAAAGAATGAAAAAAGAAGCGTTTATAGAACAGGCAAGGAAAGTTTTACAGATTGAAGCTGAAGCAATAAATGCGCTTATAGAAAGAATAGATGAAAAGCTTGTAAGCGCTATAGAAATTATTTTTTCATGCTCCGGCAGAGTAGTAGTAACAGGCATGGGAAAATCAGGCCTGATCGGTAAGAAGATAGCAGCAACGCTTGCCTCTACAGGGACTCCAGCCCTGTTTCTTCATCCTGCAGAAGGAGGCCATGGTGATTTAGGCATGGTTACCAAGGGTGATGTGGTTATTGCACTTTCAAACAGCGGGGAGACCGATGAGATCATAAGGATAATGCCGCTTCTGAAAAGGCTTGATATAAAGCTGATCGCCCTAACAGGCAATCCGGATTCAACGCTTGCTAAAACGTCTGATGTTGTTCTGGATGTTTCAGTAAAGGAAGAGGCATGCCCTATGGGTCTTACGCCCACAGCATCAACAACGGCCTTGCTGGCAATGGGAGATGCACTTGCTGTTACTCTACTGGGCAAAAGAGACTTTAAGAAAGAAGACTTTGCTTTTTTCCATCCAGGAGGAAATCTTGGTCGCCGTCTCCTGCTTACCGTTGGTGAACTTATGCATTCAGGGACTTCCATGCCTGCTGTTGATGTAAAAACTCTTATGAAAGATGCAATAATGGAAATTTCCTCAAAAAGACTCGGAATGACAACGGTTATAGACGGAACTTTTAAACTGCTCGGCATTATTACAGATGGTGACCTGCGAAGGGGACTGGAAAAATGGGGAGAAAAGTTTTTTTCTCTCAGGGCAGAGCATGTTATGACTCGTAATCCTAAGACGATTACTGCCAATACGCTTGCGGTAAAATCCATATCAATAATGGAGAACTATTCTATTACTTCAATTGCTGTTGTTGATGAAAATGGTAGAGCAGAAGGAATAGTGCATCTGCATGACCTTCTGAAATCAGGTATAGTATGAATAAAAACTAAAAACTAAAGATAAAAAATAAAAAATAATGGACAAAGATATTATAGAAAGAGCGAAAAAGATCAAGCTGCTGATACTGGATGTAGATGGAGTTATGACTGATGGTAGTATTATTCTGGATAATGAAGGCAATGAATTCAAAAGATTTCATGTAAGAGATGGTCATGGTGTAAAGATGTTAAATAGGGCCGGGCTTAAAGTTGCTATAATAACTGGAAGGAAATCCAGGGCTGTTGAGAAGAGAGCTGAAGAGCTTGGAGTAGAGGAAATTTATCAGGGAATATTTAAAAAATCGGCTGTCTATGAATCGTTGCTCCAGAAATACAATCTCAGCGATGAAAACGTAGCTTTTATGGGTGATGATATAGTTGATATAGAGATTTTAAGAAAGGCAGGCCTTTCTGCTGTGCCGTATGATGCTGTTGAGGAAGTAAAAAAATTGGCCCTTTTTGTATCTACCAAAAATGGCGGCAGGGGAGCTGTAAGAGAATTTATTGAGTTAATATTAAAATCATCTGGACGCTGGGAAAGCGTTTCAGGGGAATCTATTGATTAATCTGCCAACTGTCATTACTTTTACCAGGATACTCCTAATCCCTCTTTTCATCTCCGTAGTTTATAAAGACCCTTTTTTTGGAGCTGTTATTTTTGGTGCTGCTTCTGCTACCGACCTTCTTGATGGATATATTGCAAGAAAATCTGGTCAGGTTACGAAGCTGGGTGTTCTCCTTGACCCTGTAGCTGATAAGCTTCTTGTGATATCAGCTCTTATTGTGTTTGTTGATATGGAACTGATCCCGGCATGGATAGCAATAGTAATTATCGCAAGGGAATTTTTTATTACCGGGTTGAGGATAGCGGCTCTTTCAAAAGATATAGTTATACCAGCTGAAGCGGGAGGCAAAATGAAGATGACGGCCCAGATATCTTCTGTAATAGTTCTCCTTATCAGTAAAACAAATATAAATATTGATCTGTATAGTACAGGAATGGTTTTGCTTTGGATTGCAATGCTGATAGGGATTTTGTCAGGTGTCCGTTATTTTATTACATTTTGGAAACGCTTTTTATGATAAACACCGCTATCCCTTATTTATTAATACTTATTGTATACCTAATTGGTTCAATCCCTTTCGGTGTACTTATAGCAAAAACAAAAGGCATAGATTTACAAAAAACAGGAAGCGGAAACATTGGCGCTACAAACGTATTAAGGAGCCTGGGGAAATGGCCGGCTCTAGTAACTTTATCAGGAGACTTTTTAAAAGGGACGGTCTCTGTTATGCTGTGCAGTTATATATTAGGAGGTGAAATTCTGGAAAGCATAGCGGGAATTACAGTGGTTGCCGGGCATATGTATCCTGTATTTCTTTCTTTTAGAGGAGGTAAAGGGGTTGCTACAGGTTTTGGAGTACTGGCTGGTTACAGCCCTGTTTCTTTACTTATTATTCTTGTTATCTGGGTTATCACAGCGTTTATTACAAAATATTCTTCACTTGCAGCAATAGCAGCCTTCATTTCATTACCGCTGGTTTTTATCATTGTTGATTATTCTTTGATAAAAATATCTTTTGCCATAGTACTGGCTTTTTTGATAATCTTAAAACATAAAGGAAATCTAAGGAGGCTAGCTGAAGGAAGTGAGCCAAAGTTAAAAAAAACGGTGTCTTAACAAGTTACAGATAAAAGTTATATTATTTTGCAGTTAAAATGCGGTATCGAAAATGAAAAGACAGAGAAATACTTTGTACAGAAGGTGGATGGTATTAATATTTACAGCTCTTTGTGTTCTAATGCCTGCTCGTTTTGCAATGGTCTATGCAGCGGCTGATGAAACAATCTCTTCAGCAGAGAGCCTTAAAGGCTCTGGTTTGTACAGTGAGATCAATGAACTGTCTGAATACAGGGCCGAGCATGGACTTAAGAATCTTGAGCCACATTCAATATATTTACTTCGCAAGGGAATAAAAGCTTATAAAGAAAAGAGGAAGAAAGAGGCAATTCTGTATTTCGGACAAGCGATAGAACTTTCACCTGATTTGCCTGCTCCATATCTTTATCTGGCAAAAATAAATTTCTCAATTTCACCGAAAGGGCTTTATTCGGCATCTGCTTATTTATTTAAAGCACTAATAGCTGTTAAAAATAATTTTTGGTGGCTGCTACAGTCACTTGGGATATTTTTTATAACTCTTCTTTCCGCTGTTTATATATCAATGTTTGTTCTTCTGATTATCATTGCCTGTTCGAAATTCCAGCTTTATATTCATGATATTATTGAGGATAAAAAGAAGCTTATCTTCCTGCTGCCCTCGCTTGTTCTTGCACTTTTTGGTCCTATTTTTGTTTTAATCGGCTTTATGTTCCCTTTCCTGCCGTATTTGAAGAAAAAAGAGAAAGACCTGCTTTATACAGTTATCGGGACATCTATTCTTATCATACTGATCCTCCCTCTATATTCATCATTTCTAAGTGCATCACAGGACAGGACCTTAAAAGAAATAGTCAAGATCAATGAAGGTATATATACCGGAGAGTCCTCTAAATTGAGCGTGAAAGCTAACAGTTATGAATCTGTTTTTGCTTATGCATTATACCTTAAGAGAAATGGCAGATACAAAGAGGCAATTTCACTCTACAAAGAACTTCTGAAACAGGGCGAAAATGCGAAAATCTATAACAATATTGCAAACTGCTATATTGGGCTGGGAATGCATGAGCTTGCCACAGAGAACTATAACAAAGCTCTGAAATTAAAGGGAATGGCCTCAACATACTATAATTTAAGTCAGCAATACAGAGAGGTTTTTAAGTTCGACGATGCTGAAAAATATTATCAGGCTGCCGTAAAAATTGATTCAAATAAGGTGGATTTTTATAACACTGTAAAGGGGGTATCAGTAAACCGTTTTGTCATGGATGAAACCCTGAGTACCAGGGAACTGTTAAACTTTGGTTTTAGGAAGTCCACAAACGATAAACCGAAAATATCTCTATCCGGTGTTTTCTCGTTTACGAACAGGATACTTTCGATATTTTTGCTGGTATTGTTAATAGCTGGCATTTATTTTTTCGACCGTTACTTTTCTTACGGTGCATATAAGTGCAGAAGATGCGGGAAAATATTTTGCAGTAATTGTGAAAGAAGGCTATCACATGATGATGTATGCATCAAATGTTTTAGAACGCTGGTAGAAGTTAGTGAGTTAGGTCCTAAAGACAGAATAGGAAGAATTCTTGATATACAGCGTTACAGGGAAAAGAAAAATAATCGATTAAAGATATTGACTCTCCTGTTCCCTGGTAGCGGCCATATATATTTCGGGTGGTCTCTGAAAGGGTTAATGATAATGTTGAGCTTTACTTTTTTCCTATCCTCAGTTTTTTTCTGGAATTATATGCCTGTACCTTTATCGATGAATGAAACAGTGTCGTTTTTTAGCGGGGCTTCAATAATTGGTCTGCTTTTTGTTTATGGTATTGTCGCACAAAATATTTTAAGGAGGACGCCCAGGAAATGGCTTTAGAGGGATTTTTAGAAGAATTTGGACTGGCTGATATTCTGCAGCTTATATATTTTCAGAGAAAAACTGGAATCCTGAATATTACAGCCAAGCACGATACTATAGAATTAAGCTTTATACATGGAAATATTGCCGGTTTAAAATCCAAAAGGAGACTGGAAAGCAACCGGCTTGGAAAGATATTAGTTAAAAAGGGGTTAATAACCCAGAAAGATCTAAGTACCGCAATACAGATGCAGAAGGACGAGGGCATTAAGATAGGAAATATCTTCATTAAACACGGACTGGTTTCGAAAGAAGCCTTAATGGAAATTATCCAGTCTCAGATTATTGAGACTATAGTTCAGGTTTTTACATGGAAAGAAGGTAAATACGAATTTGTTCCCCAGGAGATTCCACTGGATAAAATACTTCCTATTGACCTTGATACACAGCACCTTCTTATGGACGGGTTGAGGATAGTTGATGAATGGACCGTGGTTGAAGGTAAGCTGGATTTAAACACAACATACAAGCAGGTTGGAGACCCTGAATCAGGAGAACTGACTGATATAGAGAAAGAGGTTCTCAGTCTTGTAGATGACTCCAGTGATGTGATCACGATAGCAAATCTGAGCTCTTTTGGTGATTTTGACACCTCAAAGGCAATAATTTCCCTTGAGGAGAAGGGAATTATTGTACCTATTGAGATAAAACCCCTCGATAGAGAAGAGACAATGCCCAGGAAGGAAATGGGCTATGTATATTATCTTGCGATTCTTGGTGCTGTACTGGTTGTCATGTTTTTTGTATTTAAAGGAAATATGGAGATGTTTAAAGCGATAAAAGAGGCAAAGGCAGGGTTTAATATAGAAAAACTGAGAACCAAAATAGACATTTATCATGCTGTTAATGGCGGGTATCCTGAAAACCTTGAAGTGTTTGAAGATGTAAAGGATAAATGGGGAAGGGCATATATATATAGACTGACAGTTAGCGGTTTTACTCTCTTTAGCCAGGGGCCTGACGGTTTTGAAGGAACAGATGATGATGTGTATTAAAAAAAACAGGGTTCAAGGGTTCTGGGATTCAGGGATTCGAGTTAAGTATTTTTCCTTTCACTTGGCTCCTTGACCCCTTGAATCCTCAGCCCCTTTTTCATATATGAAAAAAGCAGTTGTTCTCTTCAGCGGTGGTATTGATTCGACAGTTACACTGACTTTGGCAAGAAACGAATATTTCGAGGTCTATGCCATCAGCTTTAATTATGGACAAAGGCACAATATAGAACTAACTCTTGCAAAACAGAGCGCAGTCTGTTTAGGCGTTAAGAAGCATCTTGTTTTTGAAATAAATCTTGGAGATATAGGCGGCTCAGCACTTACTTCTGATATAGAAGTACCAAAAAATCGTGAATCGTTAAGCGTAAAGCGTGAAGCGACAAAAGAGAGACCACTCACCCCTGACAACTCACCCCTGACAGATATCCCGGTCACATATGTTCCTGCCAGGAACACAATATTCTTGTCTTTTGCTCTTGCTTTTGCTGAGAGTATTGGTACCGGAGATATTTTTATTGGAGCCAATGCAATTGATTATAGCGGTTATCCTGACTGCAGGCCTGAATTTATAGACGCTTTTGAGAAAATGGCAAATCTTGCTACCAGGGCATCTGTTGAAGGGTCTATAAAGTTCAATATACACGCACCATTAATCAACCTTACAAAAAAAGAGATCATCAGGAAGGGCGAAGAAGTGGGAGTTGATTTTTCCCTGACCTGGAGTTGTTATGACCCCCAGCCTGTAAGCTCGAAATACGATGTTGTTCCGTGCCAAAGGTGTGACAGCTGTCTTTTGAGGGCAAAAGGTTTCGCTGAGGCCGGTATAAATGACCCTTGGAAGCTTAAAGCAACATCTTAGCAATTAGGTATAACTA
>VAPC010283950.1_pt1 | contig 10672 bp, 7 predicted proteins | sample 3395121 | NCBI WGS metagenome assembly VAPC01 (sample SAMN08290434, study PRJNA428436) | hydrothermal vent metagenome | isolation source: Deep-sea hydrothermal vent chimney | place: Indian Ocean: Southwest Indian Ridge | depth 1711 m m
AAGATGAGCTGGGGCACATGCATAATGGAAAAAAGCAGGCTGACAGTAATTATTCCCATGATGTTATTGCCCAATCTTTCCTGCATAAACCCCCTGAAATAGACCTCTTCGGCAAATGCTATGCCAATAAGCTGAAAAACAAGGGTGTTTGCAGGAAGGAGGGCGAAAGGCCTGTCATGTGATGACAGATACCAGAACGGTATTAAGACGATTACAGACACGATGAGGCCAGTCAGCAAGTCTTTTAAGCAGAATCTGAGCTTAACCTGTTTTTGGAGGATGTAAGGGACTGTCAGGAGAAAGACAGGGATAAGATATTTAAAAAATGAAAAGGAAAAGGCATGATACACAAACACTATCAAAAGCAGTATCAGGTATGTATATAATGCCTTTTCCTTTTGTATGTTCAGCTTAAGTCTTTAACCCCTGTGTTTTCTTTTCCGTCTCAAGATCGCAATAAATGCCAGAGGTATAAGCATTATTGCGATGCCGGCCATTGAAGTAGGTATATTCTGTCTGGCGCCTATGGAGCAGCTCTCACCTTTGTCACTGGATTTCTTTTCAATAACAGGTGGTTCGGGTGTTTTTGGGGTCGAAGCAGATTCCTCGTTTGAATAAAAAGGTGAATCAACCATGCTGTTATATGGTTTTAACCTGTATGTATAGCTGGTTTCAGCAGTAAGACCGGTATCTGTGTAGGTCATTCCGCAGGAAGGAGTAGATTCGATACCCTGGGAAGCCATGGTACAGGACGGGATATTATCGATCTGATTAAAAATGCCTCCTGAAACCTTTCTCTCAACTTTATAACTGTCAGCACGTGTTGCCCTGTTGGTCCAGGACAGGGTGATGCTCGTTGAGGTTGATCCTGTGGCAGACAGGTCAATAGGTGCCAGTAAATAAGCAATAGCTGTATAAGCATTTAATCTTCCGTTTTTCTGTACCCAGCCGATCAGATCCGTCTTGACCTCTACTGTGTCAAGTATTATTGAGCGTATTTGAGAGTTTGTAAAAGTCGGGTAAAAACCTTTCAGCAGTCCGGCAACACCTGTTACATGTGGAGCTGCCATTGAAGTGCCGGACATAAAATCTAAAACACCGTAATCCGTATCCAGAAGTACAGTGCTGAAATTATATACACCCGGAGCAGCTAAATGAACAGTCTTTGGTCCATAGTTGCTAAAAGATACCCTCCAGTCATTCTGGTCAGTAGCAGCTACGGAAATGATATTGGAGAGGTTGTAACTCGCAGGATAACATGATGATAAATCATTGTTGTTTGCAACCCCATCATTACAAAAAACACCGCCACCGTTACCTGCAGCAGCGACAAAAAGCACGCCTGTGTCGTTTGCAGTGCTTATAGCGTCAAACATAGAGGAAGAAAACGTGCTTCCTCCAAAACTTGCATTTATTACTGAAGCGTTGTTTGCTACAGCGTAATCAATAGCATCTACAGCGGCTGATGTTGCAATACCTCCGGTAGAATCGCCTACTTTAAGTGCCATGAGGCTGGCTCTCCAGTTAACACCTGCAATACCGGTATTATTATTACCCCTGCCTGCAACAATACCTGCAACATGTGTTCCATGCCCTAATTCATCCATAGGGTCAGGGTCTTCTACAGGTGCGGTAATGTCACTGCCTACAAAATCCCAGCCTATGAGGTCATCTATATATCCGTTTTCATCATCATCATTTACTAAATCATTGATATATCCCGGCTCCCACGGCTGAAGCCCTGCGGAGTTTTCATCGATCAGGGTGTCACCATCGTCATCAATTCCACAAACACCGGGACAGCCGTCAGAATTGGCATCACCAAGTCCTTCATCTTCATTTTGCCATATGTTCCCAACAAGGTCCTCATGATTATAATTTATGCCAGAGTCAATGATAGCCATAACTGTATCTGCAGTCCCTGTGAATATATCCCAGGCCTCCGGTGCATCTATATCAGCGTCAACAGAACCGCCGAAATGTGCTCCCTGATTATCAAGCGCCCACTGCTGGTGGAAATATGTGTCATTAGGGATAGCGAATAATTGCATAATATAATTAGGCTCAGCATACTCTACATTCGGATCTGACATGTACTGTATGACTGCATCGCTTACTGACATACCGTCAGGTAGTTTAATGAGCTTCAGTTCAGGCACGATATTGAAACTTCTGGCTACAGAAGCACCAGTAGACTGAATAGCACTTGATGATTCAGCAGAGGATACCCCTGATTTGAACTTGACCAGGAGTTGCCCTTCAATGTACGGTGTTTCGTCCATACTGGAGAGAATGGACTGAACTGTTGCTTTGGGACTACTGAGTTCAGTAACGGTATCCTGGGACAAATTTGCGACTTTGTCACTTCCGCAGGCTACCAGGAACAGCGCAAGGAAAACATAAATAAGTTTTTTCATTATCTGATTTTCTCCTTCCTTAAGGTGTTTTTATTTGGAATTTATCAATACTATTTATAAATTCAATCATATTACGTACATATTGTCAAGTAATCATGAACATCTTTACCCTGTTAGAAAGCCCTGCTTTCTGTCTGCTTGCCTCGATTCAGCAAAGCGGGCCGTCAGCAGGCATTCCCGTTAGAAGCTTGTACGCAAGGCGTGGGTAAAGGTCTTCTAACAGGGTTTACCCCATTAGATAGTAAACATCTAACGGGGTTTACTTTCCACTGCATTTTTAATAACATAGTGATATAAAAAACAGGTTTTAAGGCATAAATCATTTATCCGAAGTGGAAAGGAGATAAATAAGTAATATGTCAAATATCAGGTTTCTTACTGCCGGAGAATCACACGGTAAAGCCATAACCGGGATCATCGAAGGAATCCCCTCCGGGCTTTCGATTTCTTCCGGTGATATAGATAACAACCTGTCAAGAAGGCAGAAAGGCTACGGACGGGGCGGCCGGATGAAGATCGAGTCTGATGCAGTGCAGATATTATCCGGGATACGCCGGGGACGCACTATAGGTTCACCAATAACACTGTTAATAGAGAATAAGGACTGGCCTAACTGGGAAAAGATTATGTCTGTTATTAAAAACAATACTGAATCTTCTGCTATTGTGACAAGACCGAGACCCGGACATGCTGATTTATCAGGCGCCCTGAAATACGGACATAATGACATAAGGAATGTACTTGAACGTTCAAGTGCCAGGGAGACAGCTGCAAGGGTGGCTGTTGGGGCTGTAGCAAAGAAATTTTTATCAGAATTTGGGATTGAGATTATGAGCTATGTAGTAGAGATAGGCGGTATAAAAATTCAGGATGCAAAGTTCAAAATACAAAATTCTGATAAAGAATTCTTGGAAATATTTAAAAAGGCTGAGTCATCTGTTGTAAGATGCCCTGATAAAAAAACAGAGAAGAAGATGATTACCAGGATCAATAGAGCAATTAAAAACGGAGATTCTGCTGGCGGGGTTTTTAGAGTTGTGGCAACAGGAATACCGGCAGGGCTTGGCAGTTACAGTCAAAGTGACAGGCGGCTTAATGCAAGGCTTGCAGGAGCCCTGATGGGTATACAGGCTGTAAAAGGTGTGGAGACAGGTCTGGGTTTTGATATGGCCCGAAAATCCGGTTCAGAGGTTATGGATGAAATATATTATAAAAGTCAGAAGTCAGAAGTCAGAAGTCAGAAGAATAAGGCAATTGAAACTGCTGGCGGTTTTTACAGGAAAACCAATAATGCAGGAGGAATTGAAGGGGGTATTAGTAATGGCATGCCTATAGTCTTACAGGTTGCCATGAAGCCTATCCCTACTCTAAGGTCTCCGCTTTCTTCAATTGATATTATAAGTAAAAAAGCCTTCAAAGCAGCGTATGAAAGGTCAGATGTGTGTGCAGTGCCTGCTGCCTCAGTAATAGGCGAAGCAGTTACAGCTTTTGTGATTGCAGACAGCTTCCTGGAAAAATTCGGCGGTGACAGTATGAAAGAGGTCAAAAGAAATTACAAGGGATATCTTAAACAGATTAGAGAGTTCTAAATATAACATCGGTAACAGGCAGTAATACACATAACTAAACTCTAAATTCGAAATGCTAAATCCTAAACAATATCAAAGCTCGAAATTGGTAATGTCTTAAACATGTTTACTGATTATAATTTAGGTCATTAGAATTTGTTTAGAATTTCGTGCTTAGGATTTCGTATTTTTTGAAGGAATATCATGAAAATTGTTCTAACAGGATTTATGGGAACAGGCAAAACCTCGGTTGGAAAAGAACTGGGCAGGAGTTTGGGATATCCCTTTATAGATACCGACAGTCTGATAGAGGAACGTGAAGGCAAACCGATTTCACTTATATTTAAGGAAAAAGGAGAGGATTATTTCCGTCGGCTTGAGAGTACTGTTGTAAAAGAGGTCTCCCTGAGAAGCAATGTTATAATTGCTACCGGAGGCGGTGTTATAAAAAACAGAATAAACGTGGATAATCTTGGCAGAAGAGGGATTATTATATGGCTAAAGACAGAGCCTGAGATTATTCTTAAAAGAATTATGCTTGAAGGGGGAAAGAGGCCTTTACTTGATGTTGAGGAGCCATTAAACGAGATCAAGAAACTGCTTTTTGAGAGAGAAGGTATTTATGAGCAATCGGATATTGTCTTTGATACTAGCTACATAACTCCCGGAGAGACTGCACAGGAAATAATAGAAAAACTGGGGATCGATCTGCAGGATGTAACTGTAGACCTTGAAGAACGAAGTTATAAAATCATTATCGGCAGGAATATCCTGCAAAAGTTTGGGCCGAGACTGAAAGAATTCAGGCCTTCCAGTGTTGCGATTATAAGCAATAAAACGGTTTTCCCCCTTTACAGGGATATTATCCTGAGTTCAATAAAAGAATGTGGTATAAAACCCGAAATTTTTCTTTTGCCTGATGGTGAAGAATATAAAGATTCCTTGTGGGCTTCCTACCTGTATGGAGAGCTTTTAAAGTCGCGATTTGACAGGGAGTCGCTTCTTATTGCTTTTGGAGGCGGTGTTGTTGGAGACATAACGGGTTTTGTGGCTTCAACCTATATGAGGGGAGTGAGATATGTTCAGGTTCCGACAACGCTTCTTGCTCAGGTGGACAGTTCTGTAGGAGGCAAAACCGGTGTTAACCATCCACTTGGTAAAAATATGATAGGAAGTTTTTATCAGCCTTCCCTTGTTTTTATAGATGTTGATACCCTGAGGACACTTGACCAGAGAGAACTGAGCGCAGGAATGTCTGAGGTCATAAAATATGGGGTTATTGCTGACAACGGTTTTTTTGATTTTCTCGAGGAAAATGTGCAAGAGATTTTTGCTCTCAAAGAAAGTCTTATTACAGCTGTCAAACGCTCATGCGAGATTAAGGCTGATGTAGTTTCAAGGGATGAAAGAGAGTCAGGCCTCAGGGCAATATTGAACTTCGGACATACGGTCGGGCATGCTGTAGAGACCATAACGGATTACAAGGGGTTTCTTCACGGCGAGGCTGTGGCTATGGGTATGTGTGCTGCAGCAGACCTGGCTGTTAAAATGTCTATATGCCCGGTAAAAGACGCAGCACGAATAAAGGACATTTTAAAACTGTATAGACTGCCTGTAACTATCCCCGGTCACATTAATATTGCGGATATAATCGATGCTATGGAAATTGATAAAAAAGCTAAATCTAAACGGTTGACTTTTATTTTGCCTGAGTCTATTGGAAAGGTAAGGATAGAGGAAGATGTCGACAGGGAGATTATCAGGGAAGTTCTGATTTCCTGTCAGGCCAAATAGACTGGGGTTGCGCACCACAAGCCCGCGGTTCTTTTTTGGTGGCTAAAAAAGAACCAAAAAATCCACCCTGTGATTATTTTTTCACGGTCTGTTTAACTCCTACTCGGTAAAATTATTCAAACTCCCCCCACCGTTTTGCTTTGCAAATCGAAGCAGTCGGGGTCAGACATGAATTATTTTTTAACCCTCGTAGTTGTTCACAGACCTAAAATAATCAATGGGAGCTTAAAAAACAAAGTCTTTTAGTTTCTGTCTTTGCTTTACCCCCATACGAAAGTTTCAGGTGAGAGAAGGAGGCTGTAGGGTAAAAAATTAATTCGTGTCTGAAGACCGAAGGGATGAGTTTGAATTAATTTACTGAAGGCTGACTAAGCGAACCGCCAGGAAATTTTCGAGGGGAAAGTTTCTTTGGGTACTTTCTTTTCGACAAAAGAAAGTACCCCGGGGTGTGGGGTGGAACGCCCACATTCAGGGTGTGGGATGACCCGCCACACAACAAGGCGGGTAAAATACCACAGCAAATTACAATTCTTTTCTTCCTTCAAGCGCTTTTGAAAGTGTTACTTCATCTGCAAATTCTATATCGCCTCCTATCGGGAGACCGTAAGCGATTCTGGTGAGTTTTACCCCAAGCGGCTTCAGCAATTGAGAGATGTACTGGGCTGTGGTTTCTCCCTTGGTATTAGGGTTTGTAGCGATTATGACCTCTGAGATACCATCTGCTTTGGCTTTGTCAACCAGTTCCCTGATCTTGATCCTTTCAGGAGTTATTCCATCTATCGGAGAGAGCGCACCAAGCAGGACATGATAAAGTCCATTATATGTTTTGGTTCTTTCAATAACTATGAGATTGCTGGGTTCTTCAACTACACAAATCTTGCTGCGGTCCCTTGCCGTATTTCTACAGATTGAACAAATATCATCCTCTGTAATGCTAAAACATAGTTTACAGAATTGTGCTTTTTCTTTTAACTCTATTATGGCTCTGGCCATTGATACAGCATCTTCTTCAGGCATGCCCATTATAAAGAATGTAAGCCTCTGGGCACTCTTTCTTCCGATGCCTGGAAGCTTCATAAGCTCATTTATGAGTCTTTCAATGATACTACTTTTCATTGACCGAGGATATTTCCAAGATTAGGGATATTAAGTCCTCCGGTAATTTTGCCCATTTCTTCGCTCACCATTTGCTGAGCCCGCCGAAGCGCTTCGTTAGTAGCAGCAATAATCAGGTCCTGAAGCATTTCAATGTCGTCAGGGGTTACAACATCACGTTCAATCCTGATCGAAGTAATTTCAAGCGCACCGTTAGCTATAACTGTTACCATGCCGCCGCCTGCAGAAGCTTCGACACTCTTTTTTTTGGACTCCTCCTGGATTTTTCCCATTTCTTGCTGCATTTTTTGGGCCTGTTTCACCATATCGTTAAACATTCCTTTTGACATTTACATCCTCCTTTTTTAATAAGTCATTAAGTCATTAACTTGACAGTACCGAGTTCTGTCATTCCCGCGGAGGCAGGAATCTATAACCCTTTGATTTTCCTGGATTCCCGACAAGCGGGAATGACAACCAAGGGGTTATGACTTTTTCTTTAAAATCAATAGGTTAAAAGCGAACTATGTACTCTTAAGTTATTAAGATGAATCTGTGATTATCTGTGTTTTCTTATCCGTGATCATCTGTGCCTTCTTCATTTTTAAGAGATTTTACTTTTAAGAGCTTGCCGTTAAAAAGCTCAACAACATTTTTAAAAACAGGATTTGAAAAGATCTCTTCTTTTGTTTCATTTATGTTTTTTTTCTCTCCTGGTAGAGATACTATTTTTAATCTTAATTTGTTACCAGTGATGTCTTTTAGAGTGTTCTCGATCATAGAGGAGTTTTTCTTCACGGAATCCGAGAAAATAGACATTCCTCCGTTAAACCCTACAGTAAGCTCAGTATTTGTAATGTTTATTATTTTTGCCTCAGCAAGTTTATATGCAAGCAGACGGTCTTTGGATTTAATATTCTTAATAGTTTCTGACCATAGATTATCTTTGTTTTTGATATCTTTGTTGAGCTGGGTTTCCTTCTGCTGAGGTCCTCCCATGGAAGAACTCTCATTTATTTTGTGATGGCCAGCAGGGCTTTGCGATTCTATTTTATTCAGTTTCTGCATTATGCCATCGATAGAGGTCATTCCTTTAATGAATGACATTTTGAGAAGGCCCAATTCGAGAGCATACCTTGGATTTTCAGAGCTTCTAACCTCGGTCTCAAGCTTAAGAAACTCGGTCAGTATAAGCGTCAGTTCCTCTATGCTGATGCTTGAAGCCTGCTGCTGAAGTCTTTGCACTTCCTCTTCGGTAAATTCAAGGAATTCATTGGGATTTTGAACTATTTGAACAATAGCTACATTTCGGAAATGTTCTACCAGTTCCCTGACAATTGGCCGGAGATCATGGCCGCTTTCGGTTAATTCTTTTATTAAGGACAGGGTTTTGGAAATATTGCCAGATAGAATGGATTCTGAAATGTTTAATATTGTATCTGTTTCAGACAGACCCAGGAGGATTTGAAGATCGTGATCACTGATATCTTCGCTGAACGATGATGCTTTGTCCAGAATGGTTAGCGCATCTCTCATGCTCCCATCAGCTGTCCTGGATATAATTTCAACAGCGGTTGTTTTGATACCAATATTCTCAGCAGCAGCGATTTTTAATAGGCGTTCTTTTATTTGTGACTTTGAAATTTTTCTGAATGAGTGGTGCTGACATCTGGAAAGAATGGTAGAAGGGACTTTTTTGGGCTCAGTTGTGGCAAAGATAAAGATAACATGTGGAGGGGGTTCCTCAAGTGTTTTTAAAAGTGCGTTAAAAGCTTGTGTGCTTAACATATGTATTTCGTCAATTATATATATTTTGTACTTTCCGCTTGCAGGGGCATATTTCACAGCTTCTCTTAGTTCTCTGACATCATCTACCCCGGTATTGGATGCTCCATCTATCTCAAAAACATCCATGGAGGATCCATTTGTTATAGCCTTGCAGTTCTGGCATGTTCCACAGGGTTTTTTACTTTGTGTTCCTGAGCAGTTGAGGGCCTTTGCCAGGATCCTTGCAGCAGAAGTTTTTCCAACTCCTCTTGGACCTGAAAAAAGATACGCATGTGCGGTCTTCTCAGTTGCAAGGGCATTTTTGATGGTCTTTACGACAGCTTCCTGTCCTATAAGATCATCAAAATCCTGAGGCCGCCATTTTCTAGCAAGTACAATATAACTCATGTTAAGACCGTGAATGGTGAAGCGTAAATCGTGAATCGTTTAATAAACATTTTTATAATTCCTCAATTATATTTTATGGAAAATTATTGGCAATTTGCTCTATGATTATTTATTGTTACACTCAATACGAATAACTATTAACTTATAACTAATAACGGTTTTTTTATTGCCAGGCTTTCAGGTGATCCTGCGGCACACACTGTAAATGTTACCGTTGCTTCCTTCCGGACCTGGCGGATTTCACACCACATTGTTGCACAGGGCCCAAAAGCCCAGCTTTTAATTATAACTTATTCGTAATTATATAAATCGAATAAAAAAATCAAAAATGAAAGATTAAAAATAAAAATTAATGAATATGTTTAGTATTTACCTTTCACGTTTTACGCTTCACATTTCACAGATTTTAAAATGGCGGAGAGGGAGGGATTTGAACCCTCGAGACGCTATTAACGCCTACACGATTTCCAGTCGTGCTCCTTCGGCCGCTCGGACACCTCTCCAGTAAACTTCACTAAAGTTACGCTTACCTTTTATATCTCTCCAGTTATTAATTATACAAAACAATTACGCGAAGCTTTAGCGTAGTGTAATGGCGGAGGCGGGAGGATTCGAACCTCCGGAAGCCTTACAGCCCCTCCGGTTTTCGAGACCGGTGCACTCATCCACTATGCGACGCCTCCAGTCTTTTCTTTAACCAATCCCTGCCAGTACCGCTTTTCAGGTATAACTCCCTTTTTCTGGCTTCGGTTGGCCCTTGTTTATTCTGCCTGAAATATATTTGAAGTGTAGTTTACCCCGTTAGAAAGCCCCGCTGCCTGCAGGCAGGCAGGTTTGTGGCGTGGGTAAAATAAATTCCTTTCAAAGTGAACACGGGGTCTAATGCCCCGTGTGAGCATTCCCGCTAGAAGCTTGTACGCCTAAGGCATGGGCGAAGTTCTTCTAACGGCGTTTACCTGTATACCTGAAAAAACCTCTTTAGAATATCAGAACATTCATTTTCAAGAATCCCGGATATAACCTTAACCTGATGGTTAAGCTTTCCGTCGAAAAGTATTTCATACCGGCTTTTTACAGCCCCGTATTTTTCGTCCTTACAGCCGTAAACGAGCCTGCCCAGCCTTGCGTTAACCATTGCCCCCGCACACATGACACATGGTTCCTTGGTCACGTATAGTGTTGTATCCGATAGCCGCCAATTTCCTGTTTCAGATGTTCCTTTTTGTATGGCTATGATCTCTGCATGCGCTGTAGGATCAACTCTGGATTCCTTTTTATTATGAGATAAAGCAATAATCTTTTTGTTTTTTACAAGTATGGCGCCTACAGGAACTTCGCCTTCCATTGAAGCTTTTTCTGCCTCCTTGAGGGCAAGATGCATAAAGAACTCATTGTTAGGAGTCATTGGCAAAGGACTTTATTTCTGGAAGGCAGACCGGGCAGTAGTTTTCACCATAATCAAGATAGCAGATATGTCCGCACTCCGAACAGCATATGCACTCTTCCCGGGATTTCTTACAGGCCTCGCAGATCTCCATATTAATATCAGTTAACCAATGAGTTAAGACAGTTATGTTTACGCGCCCAGGAGGAGTCGAACCCCCAACCTACGGATCCGTAGTC
>VAPC010105513.1_pt1 | contig 10661 bp, 8 predicted proteins | sample 3395121 | NCBI WGS metagenome assembly VAPC01 (sample SAMN08290434, study PRJNA428436) | hydrothermal vent metagenome | isolation source: Deep-sea hydrothermal vent chimney | place: Indian Ocean: Southwest Indian Ridge | depth 1711 m m
ACATGATTAAATAAGTCTGAACCAATGAAAATATTGAAATTGAAAAAAATATGCTCCCAAGCTGTAGAATAAAAAAGTAAGGAGAATTTGTTGTTTCTCTAATCAGTTAGCAAAATTCCACGGGCTTGCCCGTGGGTATCTACAAGGTGAAGTAATTTTGCTCAAAAAAGACACTTGGAAAGGACAGAACCATAAATGAATGTTACGTTAGTAAGGCCAACAACATTTATAAACATGAACTCTCATCCGCTAAATATTGGATACATATACAGTGCATTATCTGCATATAGTTACTTGCAAGTTAGCTTTATTGATGGTGAAAAGATCGGGTGGAAATATAGAAAAGATATGGATGCAGTCAACATAAATCAAGATCATCCAATGTGGAATGAAATCTCAAATATGATTCTTGAAACTCAACCGGATGTGATTGCCTTTTCATGCTACACAGTAAGTATGACAGCTACAAAATATATCGTTAAGCGATTGCGAAACAGTAATTTTACAGGACAAATTTGGGCAGGTGGTATTCATCCAACTGCATGCGCGGCCGAAACACTAAAAAATATAACAGGACTAAATGGTATTGTAATCGGAGAAGGAGATATTACTATAAAAGAAGTTTGTAAAGCAATATATAATCATGAAGGACTTCAAGGTATTAAAGGCATCGTCTATAGAGATAATGAAAGTGTCAGGTTTAATGAGTCTCGACCGTTAATCGAAGACCTGGATGAGTTGCAGGTTCCATCACGCACTTTTTCAAACAGCTATACTTATAAAGACCATATTATCATGTCAAGCCGGGGATGTCCGTTTATTTGTGATTTTTGTGATTCCCAATCAATGTGGACACGCCGTGTTCGTTACAGGTCAGGTGAACATGTATGCAAAGAAATTAAATCTATAGCAGATTTGGGAGTAAAAAGCATACGTTTCAGTGATGATACATTTGCATTGCGCAAAACACACGTTGAAAGTGTGTGCAAATCCATCAAGGATAACAATCTGGATAGATTGAGATATACCTGTGGCTCTCGAATTAATACAATGGATGATGAAATGATTTCAATTTTGAAAAAAATTAACATGGATTCTGTAAGTTTTGGTGTTGAGACCGGAAGTCCTGTTGTTCAAAAAAGAATCAAGAAAAACCTTGATATCAGCACAATTGTACCGACTGTTCTGAAAACAAATAAGGCAGGCTTTAGAACACTTACACATTTTATGATTGGTCACCCGGGAGAGACTAAAGAAGAAATAGAAGATTCTTTTTCATTGATCCGCGATCTCTCAAAACATTGCAGACGTAATATTATATCTGTGAATATAGTCTGCCCCTACCCGGGTACGGGGTACTGGAATTATGCTACTGAGAAATATGGTGAGTTTATTGATTTCTACAAGGATAGTTACAAGTATTACCATCAGTCAAAACCGTTTGTGAATATCTCTAATATGGAAGATCGTGTTTTGTATTCATATATTGATCGTATTATGCGATATGCAAATAATGCAAATTTCAGGTACAAGTTCCTTACGGCAATAGAAAATCCGTCACTGCTGTTTTTGAAAATAAAAGAACATCTTTTCTTTAAGTAACTCATATAATTTCATTTCTTAACATTTCCAATCTATTTTTTAAGACATTCCTATATATTAAATCTGATTTCGATCTCAATAAAATATTAAATTTCAATGGACCTTAAAGCGATTTTATAACAAACAGCACCTTAAGTAAGGAGTTTTGAGAATAAACAGATGTTTCTTTAACGGTTGATGTTATTTCATTAGAGTAAGGAATTTATGAATAAAAGATTGAAAGTTCTGCATATCTTATGGTCAGGTGGTATAGGGGGTACTGAGGAATATGTTGTGTCGCTTTTTAAATATTTTGACAACAAAAAATATGAGAGTTTTTTATGCTTTCTGTCACAGAAAGGACCGATCTTTGAAGATGCCTTAAAGATTACGGATAATGTTATATATATTGGGATGAATAATGGAATTGATGTTGGAAAGGCTTTAAAGATTTTAAGATTATTAAGAAATGGTCAGTTCGATATAATACATTCTCACAGCACAAATCTTTTGACCAACATAATTATTTCTTTTTTTAAAAAACCTGCAAAAATATTTTCAGATCATATTAGTCCGGGGGCGAAAGATGCATATGAGAAGAGAAAATTATTTTATAAAGTGTTCCCTAATTTGTTTCAAAAAATCATTGCAATATCCGAATCTGTAAAGCAAAAGCTGGTAAAGAGTTTGAAAGTCAATCCTCAAAAGATAGTTGTTGTTCATAATGGTGTTCGCATAGATAAATTTAACAGTTCTCTTATTCCTCCGCAAGAACTTGTTCACATTAAAAAAAGTGGTAAATATATTTTGGGATTTATTGGGAGAATGGAGGAATTCAAAAGACCCGATTTGTTTGTCGAGATAGCTGCAGAACTTATTAAGAAAGATAAAAGCTTTTCCTTCATCATGGTTGGAGACGGATCGGAATTAGATAATTGCAAGAGTATGATTCAAGATCATGAAATTGGTGAATATTTTAACGTATTAGGTTTTAGGAGAGATATCCCCAATATCTTGAAGTTATTTGATGCTCTGTTATTCACCTCTGATGGTGAGGGATTTGGAATTGTAATTATAGAGGCCATGGCTATGGGTGTTCCTGTATTTGCGATTAATGATGGTGCAGTGAAGGAGATTATAAACCATAAGGAAAACGGAATTATATTAGATACGTCAGCTCCGGAACTTATAACTCAAAAGATAATTGAAAACATTGAAGACCGGAAATTAATGAATAAGATCAGAAAGCAGTGTGTAAAGGATGTACATTCTAAGTTTGCAATAAATCTGTCTGCGCAGCAAATAGAAGATGTTTATGAAAAAGTATTACATAGCCGCAAAGATACGAAATAGTAAGTTGCCGGTATTCGATTCATTCCGACCCTTAGAATTAAATTATCAAGTAACGATCACAAAGTGATACACGGAGATAGAGATGTTAAAAAAATTCTTTTCATTTCTGAAGCTCTTTCAGCTCCATTTGATGAAGGGATAAAGAATGTTGCCTTTTCATTGCATATACAATTAGGAATAAAGGCAGATACACTGTCAGTTACTATCGAAGGCAATAATACAGACAACCTGAATATCCGGAAGATGACGCTGAATAAGCTGTTTATTAACATCAGATTGAGGAGGTTAATAAGAAATTATTCTCCTGATATCATCATGTATCTTCCTGAAGCATCAGTAACTTTTAATAGCTTTATTAGGGCCAAGATGCTGAAATTAATGAACAACTCTTCCATGGTAATAATGCTAGGGGTCAAGCATACTCCATACTTAAATATTCAGAAAGAGATCATTGCAAACTTTTTAAAACCCGATTATCTTATGCTGCTGGGCAGATTTGACATGGATTTTTTTCATAATGCGGGGATGCAAGTTAAGGTTTTGCCGCCTGCCGTTGATAATACCAAGTTCTTGCGGGCAACAAAGGAGGAGAAGCGTAAAATTCGAGCTGATTATGATATCCCCGATTTTAAAACGGTTGTTTTACATGTTGGGCACGTCAGGTCAACCAGAAATGTAGAGGGATTACTGGAAGTCCAGAAAATCGACAATATACAGGTCATTGTTGTGGGAAGCACCTCAACTGTTGTTGAAAAGGATCTGAAGGACAGGCTGAAAAGTGAGGGGATTAAGGTAATAGATGAGTATGTTCCTGATATAGCAGACATTTATAAGATGTCCGATATCTATGCATTCCCTGTGTTCAATAAAATTGCCTGTATAGATATACCGTTGTCCATTTTAGAAGCAATGGCGTGTAATCTTCCGATAATTACTACAAGGTTTGGTGGCTTAATGGATCATTTTAAAGAGGATGCCGGGTTCAGATATTTTGATACTATGGATGAATTAATTGAACTGGTTAATGCCATGAAATCTAAAGATGGAATCGAGATTAATAATAGTCAGAAACTGGAATCTTTTACCTGGAGTAAGTTTACTGAAGAAATTTTGTTTGCCTGCGATGAATTGGTATGAAAAGGGGCTTTCTTATTGTTTTTACCGGAATAGATGGGTCAGGCAAGACAACTCAGTGTGATTTACTGGTTAAGAGTCTTCAGAGGGACGGAATAAAAGCCTCCTATGTATGGAGCAGATGGGATCCGTTTTTGTTAAAGTCAGTTATAAATATATGGAAAAATAAGAGAACTAAGAGTAATGATAAACCCGATCAGGATTATAATGAATTAACGAGTAGAAAGAAGAAATTATTAAATAATCGATTCATCAGCAGGCTGTGGCGGATGACTTTTTACATTGAATATGGTATCCAGATATTTAAAAAAATACGCATAAAATTGTTAAAAGATAGGCTTGTTATCAGTGATCGCATATTTTATGACTCTGTAATTGATCAGGCAATCAATATGAACAGTAGTAAGGATCAGTTGCTGGAGAGTCTGGATTCATTCTGGATAAGAATGATTTTTCCAAGGCCGGACATGGTTATATATGTTGATTGCCCCGGGGAGGTCGCTTTATCACGTAAAGATGACGCCCCAAATCTTGAGTACTTATTAGATAGAAGAAAATTATATCTGGCGCTGGCCGGGAAATATGGATGGATAAAAGTAGATGGAACTTTGCCTGTTGATGAGATTTTTCAACGGGTAAAAGATTCAGTATATAAGAAGTTGGGTATATAGAATGTCAAAGGTTGCATTAATAGGCATAGATGGCTTAGACCCGTACTTGCTGGGCAAGTGGAGGGATAGCCTGCCCAATATGAGTGCATTGTATAATGACGTCAATGATATTATTGTCGAATCAACATTTCCCCCGGACTCAATTTGTGCGTGGGCAAGCATATACACAGGTGAAAATCCGGCTGAGCACGGCTTGATTGAAAGTATAGATTATTTGTCCTCTAGGAAATCTCAAAATAATGAAAACAGAAGCGCACGATTTCAAGGAAAAACATTTTGGGACATTGCCGGCAGAAACGGGAAAACTGTTTGTATTATTAATCCTTTTATTGCCTACCCTGCGTGGAAAGTAAATGGAATAATGATATCCGGCCCTGTGTTTGAAGGAGGGGTTACCAGTGTATACCCTTTCAACATTCTTGATGGATATGATTTTCCACCTTTAGGGGGAATGGTTGATTTCCCGGAAGAGAAAGACCTTGGAGATTTTATTTCTAATGCAAGAGAATTAACTGAGAAACTTGCTGAAGTAAGTTTACAAATGTATAGAGATTATGACAGCGATATTTATTTTCTTACCTTTCTTACACTTGACAGAATAAAACACTTTATTTGGCGATTTACTGATCAAAATGATATCTATTATCCGGGAGAGAATCCTTATGAAAATGTAATAAAGGATTTTTATGTGCTATTTGACAAAATTATAGGGGATTTCATGGAGTCCATGTCTGATGATACATCTTTAATGGTTATCAGTGATCATGGCCACAGGAGAAGATGCCAGCAATGTCTGAATTTGAATGAAATATTAAGACAAAAAGGATATCTGAAGACTACCGGAAATGGTGCTTCAGGGGCTGTAAAAAAATTAATTGAAAAAACCAAGGTTTTTGCAGTTGGATCACTGTCGAGATTTGGACTGCAAGACTGGATATATAAAATCGCTAAATTCGTCCCCAATCACAAGGCACTTAAAAAGTCAACATACTTAATAGACCGGGAAGCATCATCAGTCATTCTTTCTGATCTGTGCGGAACTAATCCTTATGGAGGGTTTGATATTAAATCTGCTTCTAAGGATGAATATGAGGTGTTACGTGAAAAAATTATTCGTGATCTATTGGATATAAACAAGACTTACTCTAAAGATATAGTGAAATGGGTTAAAAAAAGAGAGCTTGTCTATCATGGGAAATTCGAGGAAAGACTGCCTAACGTCATGTTTGAGCTTCATGAAGATTATGGAGTCGGTATGGATTTGTTTTCTTCAATCATTACAGAGAATTACACTCATAGAAAAATCTCAGGTGGCCATAAGAGGGAGGCTGTCTTACTGCTAGACAGTAATAAAGGTCAAATAAGGAGTATGAAGAGGCCTGAAACAGTTGTCGGTATAAAGGATTACATTTTAGAAATACTTAATGACTAACTTTGTTTTGAATAAAGCAATATGAAAATTCTTATCGTCAGCAATTTCTACTATAACCGTGGTGGTGACTGCACGTATCTTTTTTTATTGAAAAAACTTCTGGAGGACAAAGGACACAAAGTTATTGTGTTTTCCATGAATCACCCCCTGAATTTTGAATCAGAATACTCTGAATATTTTGTGAGTTACATAAATTTTCCCGATGAATTGAAAAATATCAGTATTTCGACTGGTTTTGATGTTGTAAGCAGAACAGTATTTTCTCTTGAGGCAAAATTGAAAATAGAAAAACTCATTGAGGAAGAAAAACCTGATATCGCTCACTTGCAGAATATATATCATCACATAACACCCTCTATTTTCTACCCTTTGAAGAAAAATAAAATTCCTATTGTATGGACATTGCATGATTACAGCATCATCTGTCCCAATACATCATTTTTATCTCATAGCACGATATGTGAGAGGTGTAAGAAAAGGAAATACTTCTGGCCTCCTCTTGTCAAGTGTAAAAAAAACTCATTTAGTGCGAGCACAATGGCGGCAGTTGAAACGTCACTGCATTGGATAATGAATATAAATGATTTAGTCGATATTTTCATCGCCCCAAGTGAATTTTTAAGAATCAAAATGATAGAGTATGGTTTCCAGAAAGATAATATAGTATGCCTTAATAATTTTAATGATGTTGAATTGAGTAATGAGAGTGATGATTCCGGTGATTATTATCTCTATATCGGTAGGCTATCTGAGGAGAAAGGGTTAAGAACACTTATTGATGCTGCACTCAAAGCTAACTCAGGCAAGCTTAAGATTCTTGGTGATGGACCATTAAAAAATGAATTAATTTCATATGTTAAATCGAAAACAGAAAATAATAACATAGAATTTATGGGACATGTAAGCCATAAAAATGTCATTGAACTTCTTAGAAAATGCAGCTTTATCATACTTCCTACAGAGTGTTATGAGAACTTTCCCTATTCAATCATTGAAGCATTTGCATGTGGTAAACCTGCAATCGCATCAAGGCTTGGTGGGATTCCGGAGCTTGTCAGGAACTGGGAAACCGGTCTGCTTTTTGAACCCGGGGATTCTGACAATTTGAGTTTGAAAATTAAATTCTTCGTGAATCATCCATTGAAGGCGGCAGAAATGGGAAGAGTAGCAAAAAAATTTGTTGAGCAGGAATTAAATGGTGATAAATATTATGTAAGGTTAAATGAAATTTATACCAGGCTATTGTAAATGATTGAGTTACTTAAGTGAAATGAAATATGACTGATAGAGCCTTTTTAGAAGAATCAAATATTAGGAACCTAATAAAATGGTGGTTGACAGCTATAATAATAATTTTGCCTTTTCAATCAAAAATTGAAGTATTTATTAAGTCCTTCAATAATGATCTGTCAAATTTAATAGGAGGGCTGGATGAGGTTACCATAGTAATGCTATTGCCTATCGCATTGATAAAATTATACATAAACAAAGAATATCCAACCCGATTATATACTTTTATCCTCATACCTCTTTTATTACTGCTGATATCAGGAATTATTTCAGGATTTATGAATGGAAATTCTTTCACAGTGACTATTCAAGGTATATTTGACTACGAAGAGTACTTCCTTGTTATATTTATATTCGCCGCATTTTTTAGAACTTATGATGAGGTTAATGATATTTTTCAGACTTTAATTAAGATAGCGCTTTTTCTTGTAGGAATAGCACTTGTTCAGGAAGTCTGGGCATTAGTATCAAGATATGTCCTCGATATGGAAAACTATGATCTAAGCAACTGGAGACTGGGGATATACAGGCCCAGTTCATTAATGAAAAGTTCGAATATCTTTGGACTGTACATTCTCCTTATGTTTATAGTTTATGTGAGTTTAGCAAAGAAAATAAATTATTTTATTTTCTTTGTTTTTTTGTCAGCGATTATCTTAAGCGTTTCAAGAGTTGTTTATTCCGGTTTGATTTTTTTATGCTTGGCGCAAATATATAGAAGAAAAAAAATATTTATATATATTTTTATTCCTGTGCTAACTCTTTTGTTAATAATAGGTTTTTTTCGAAGTATAGAGTTAGACAAGAGAATATATTCAAATGTTCAGACAAATCAATTAGACACCAGTTATTCTGATGATAGAGAGAAAGTGCGACAAATTGCGGTTTCAATATGGAAAGACAATATTGTTTTCGGAGCAGGACCCGGTATGTTTGGCGGAGAGGTTTCTTTAAAATATAACTCGCACCTTTATAGAGAGTATTCTTTTTCCAATAAATTAATGTGGCATTTAAGAAATACCGGTAATGTAGATCAGTTTTGGTTTCAGCTTTTAGCTGAAATGGGAATTTTCGGTGTACTAATTTTTTGCTTTTTATTTGTTGATCTCATATTCATAATATTGATATTACGAATATGGTCGTCTTCGTATATTGTTGGAAACCTATTGATAGGACTATTAATTATTACAATGACCATAATTATGTTCACTACATATACCGGATTAAAAAATACATCTCTAATGTTTACGTATTGTGCCATTATTGGTATGACAATCGGCAGCGAAAAAGAAATGTATGGATAATTCAAATCGAGAAAATGAAAATACTGCTTGTAAATAACTATTATTATAACCGCGGCGGGGATTGTACATATCTTTTTTCTCTAAAAAAACTTCTGGAAGAAAAGGGACATGAAGTTGTTGTTTTTTCAATGCACCATCCCAAAAATTTTGATAGCGAGTATTCCAAATATTTTGTCAGTTATATTAATTACGATGATATGGTCAAAGAGATGAGTATTTTATCAGGATTTAGGGTATTGAACAGAACTGTATATTCAAAAGAGGCGAAACAGAAGGTAAATCTTCTTATCAATGATGAAAAACCTGATATAGCACATTTGCAGAATATACATCACCATATAACACCATCGATAATTTACTCCTTAAAGAAGTGCGGGATTCCGGTTGTCTGGACATTACATGATTATACCGTTATCTGCCCAAATACATCTTTATTATCGCATGACGAGATTTGTGAGAAATGCAAAAAGGTGAAATACTTCTGGCCTCCAATTACTAAATGCAAGAAAAATTCTTTTGGTGCGAGCGCTATAGCAGCTTTTGAAACCGCTATACACAGGATATTGAAGATCAATAAATTGGTTGACGTCTTTATCGCCCCAAGTGAATTTTTAAAAAATAAATTATTAGAATATGAATTTATGGAAAAAAATATAATATGCCTTAATAATTTTAATAATATTGATTTGACTGATGATGTTAATTATAGCGGGGATTATTATCTTTATATAGGCAGGATATCAAGTGAAAAGGGAATAAGAAAGCTTATTGACGCGGCAGTCAAGACAAATTCTGGAAAACTTAAAATTGTAGGCGATGGACCTTTAAAAAAAGAAATGATGACCTATGTTAAATTTAAAAACGGAGATCACAGAATAGAGTTTTTAGGACATAAGAGTCATGGTGAAGTCATTGAACTCATAAAAAATTGTCAATTTGTAGTTATTCCTTCGGAGTGGTATGAAAACTATCCTTTTGCAATTATAGAGACATTTGCATGTGGTAAACCAGCTATTGGTTCAAGAGTTGGAGGTATTCCTGAGTTGATAAAGGATACTGAAAGGGGATTGATCTTTGAAATGGGAGATACAGATGATTTATGTTCCACGATTAAATACTTGTTAAATAATCCTGATTTAGTTCAAGAGATGGGTAAGAATGCAAAGGATTTCGTAACACGAGAACTGTCTGCTGAAATGCATTATAAAAAATTACTTGAAATATACGAGCGAGTTGTATCAAAAATCCATGTGACCGTATCTTAATTTTTAATTCATTCGCTGAGGACCTCACTAATCTGTTCTTGTAATAAATTATGTTGAGCAAAAGAAAGTTGTTCGGATCAAAAGGTGTATATACCAATATAGTCAGATGGTGGCTTGCAGGTTTGCTTCTTATTATGCCTTTTCATTTTAATATTTATAAGCTTATTCTTCCCTGGAATAATCAGCTGTCAAGAATCTATAACCGCCTTGATGAGATCACAGTTCTTGTTTTGTTCTTACCCGCAATAATAAGTCTCTATAAAAAAAGAGATAGTAATGTTCACTTGTACTTTGTTCTTTTACTTCCTATTTTTGCCATAACTTTAATTGGATTTATTTCAGGAATGTATAATCAAAATCCATTACTTATAACTACTATGGGTACATTTGATTATGTGAAGCACTTTCTTGTTATTTTTATTTATGCGGCATTCATCAGAGACTTTGATGAGTTTAAAAAGATTTTTAGGCCTATATTGATGTTAGCCATATTTATAGGGTTAATTGCAGTTGCTGAAGAATGCTGGTGGCTTTATTCGAAGTATGTGGTGGATGTGAAGAGTTATACAGGCAGGTTAGGTTTGTATAGGGCGACGTCCCTGATGTCACAGTTTAATATTATGGGTTTATA
>VAPC010628524.1_pt1 | contig 10657 bp, 7 predicted proteins | sample 3395121 | NCBI WGS metagenome assembly VAPC01 (sample SAMN08290434, study PRJNA428436) | hydrothermal vent metagenome | isolation source: Deep-sea hydrothermal vent chimney | place: Indian Ocean: Southwest Indian Ridge | depth 1711 m m
AGTCTTATTCCACGCTTTACCAAGTTAGAAGAATACTTTGTCAATGGTTTCTAACGGGGTTTACTTGCTGAGGATAATCAGTACAAGTCCGGTAAACATTATTATGCCGCCAGTTGCCCTCCCAGCAATTTTTTCTTCTTTAAATAGAATGTACCCATAAAAGATGCTAAAAAGGAGACTCATCCTTTTTACTGAAATCATGTAGGCTACTTTTGTAAGGCTGATTGCAAGCATGTGAAAGATAATCATCGATGAGTAAGTAATACCGAGAGAAGCAAGAGGAATAATGTCCTTTCTTGTGACTGTAATTTTGCCTTTATTTTTTCCTATTGCGATTGGTGTAAACAAAAGAGTTACCAGTATGAAATATAAACTGCCAAAGAACATTGGAGATGAATGTTCAATTGCCATCTTGCCAAGAGAGGATGTAATGCTGAAAATAAAGGCAACGATGATTATCATAACCGATCCCTTTTCTTTAAATATTGCCTTAATCGGCTCTGTAAGTGCCTGCCTGATTTTATGGATGTTAAGCGTATAACTTCCTATTGCGATAAGGATAACCCCGATCCCACCGCTAATAGAAACTCGCTCTCCAAGAATGATATATGAGATAAAAATCAGGAATAGAGGCGTAAGTGCAAGAAGAGGCATTGTAAGGCTAATAGGGGAGGTTTTCAGGGCCTTTGTGTACAGGATAATAGCGGTTATCTCTAAAGGCAGAGCAATTAAAGTTGCTGACCAGAAAGTTCTGTCAAGGTCAGGTATGTCGATGAGCATAAGAATGACGAGAAATACAGGCAGGGTGAATATTAACCTTATCCACGCAACAAAGTACTCATCCCTTGATACTAATACCCGTTTGGTTAGGGCATCACTCGTTGCAAGTAGAATAGCGGTTAAAAGGGCATAGATTATCCACATGTAAATACAGTTATTCGTTAATTGTTGATTTGTTAATCGATTAACTAATAACTAATAACTAATAACGGATTTATTACTTTTCTATCCCGTATTCCTTAATCTTTGTAAGGAGGGTTTTATAGCTTACCTTAAGAAGCTTGGCTGCCTTGCTCTTGTTGCCATGAGTTTCTTCAAGGGCTTTTTTAATCCTCCGGGACTCGGCAATCTTAAGTGTTGCTTTTGCAACCTCATCAAGGGTTCCATCCATAGGGATATCGCTAATGGTTAGAGGGGTTATTCTGATTTCCTTGTGCGTTATTGTGTTTCCATCACAGAGTATCAAAGCCCTTTCTATGACATTTTCAAGCTCTCTGACATTACCCTTCCATGGGTAGTTTTTTAGCATGTCAAGTACATCAGAAGTGATGTTTTTTTGCGGGATTTTCATTTCTGCCGAGTATTTTGATAGAAAGTGTTCAACAAGGGCAGGTATATCGCTATTTCTTTCCCTTAGTGGTGGAATTGTAATCGGGAAAACACTCAACCTGTAATAAAGGTCTTCTCTAAAAGACTTATTGGCTACTGCGGCCTCAAGATTTTTGTTGCTGGCAGCAATTATCCTGAGCTCCACTTTGATAGGCTTTGTGCCCCCGACTCTTTCTATTTCTTCTTCCTGAAGGGTTCTTAGAACTTTTGACTGCAGGCTTATATCCATTTCACCAATCTCGTCAAGGAATACCGTCCCCTTGTCAGCGAGCTCAAATTTGCCGAGTTTTCTCTCTTCTGCGCCAGTAAACGCCCCTTTTTCATAACCGAAGAGCTCAGATTCCAGGAGCTCCCTTGGTATTGCAGCACAGTTTATAGGGACAAACGGATAGTCTTTTCTCGGGCTCAAAAAGTGTACTGCCCTTGCAAACAGTTCTTTTCCTGTGCCTGATTCTCCGAGTAAGAGGACTGTTGTTTTTGTAGATGAGACCTTTTGAATATTGTGTGCAACATCCAGCATCACGGGGCTTTTCCCTATTATCATCGGCATCCCGATTTGATGCGATAACTCATCTTTAAGCAGCATATTCTCGGTAAGCAGCCTCTGGTTTTCAAGAGTCCTTTTTATAAGCACAAGTAAGTGGTCTGTATCCAGAGGCTTTGTAAGAAAATCATAGGCGCCTAATTTTATTGCATTGACAGCAATTTCAATAGAACCATAGGCAGTCATGACAATCACAGGGGTTAGAGGATTTTCCTCCTTTGAGACTTTGAGCACTTCGAGTCCGTCTTTTTTTGGAAGTTTAAGGTCAGTAAGTACGGCATCTACTTTACTGTCTCTTATCCTCTTGATGCCTTCATCTCCATCCCTTGCAATTATGACTTCATAGCCTTCTAATTCAAGGGTTTCCTTGAGCATTTGTGCCATAGATTCTTTGTCTTCTATAACGAGAATCTTTTCCATTGCTAACTCAATTTCTTTTTTAGCAATTCATTTACAATCCTGGGATTGGCTTTTCCTTTTGTTTCCTTCATTACCTGTCCGACAAAAAACCCTATAAGTTTTTGCTCTCCTGCCTTGAATCTTTCAATCTCTTCAGGGTTTTTCTCTAATACCTTATTTACTATTGCTTCTATGCCTGCCTCATCACTGATTTGGACAAGCCCTTTTTCTTCTACTATAGTATCAGCTTCTTTGCCTGTTTTGTACATCTCCTCAAAAACAGTCTTTGCGATTTTCCCGCTGATTGTATTTTTTTTAATTAGCTGAAGCATACCAACAAGATGTTTGGGTTTTATTAAACTTTCCTCAATCGATTTGTTTTCCTCATTAAGCAACTTTGTAAAGTCTCCCATCATCCAGTTGCTCACAATTTTTGGTTCGCCGCCGAGCTTTACGGTCTGTTCAAACCATTCTGCCATGAGTAATTCAGATGTCAATAGTTCTGCATCGTGTTCCGGAAGATTATACTGGTTGACAAATCGTTTTCTCTTAACATCGGGCAGTTCTACAATAGTATTTTTTAAGTCTTTTATCCATGAGATATCAATTTCCACAGGTACAAGGTCTGGCTCGGGGAAATATCGGTAGTCATGTGCTTCTTCTTTTGAACGCATGGATTCTGTAATTCCCTTACCTGAATTCCACAGTCTTGTTTCCTGGACGATTTTCCTTTTATCATTAAGAATTTTTTGTTGTCTTTTTATCTCATAATCAAGGGCTTTTTCAATAAATTTAAAAGAGTTCATATTTTTCAGCTCTGTTTTTACTCCAAACTCTTTTTCGTCAAGCGGTCTTATTGATATATTTGCGTCGCATCTTAAAGATCCCTGTTCCATGTTACCGTCGCACACACCGAGATAGCGGAGAATCCCCCTTAATTTTTTCATAAATCCCACAGCTTCTTTAGAACTACGGATGTCAGGCTCAGTAACAATTTCCATTAAAGGGATACCTGTCCTGTTTAAATCAACAAAACTCCGGTTCCCTGTTTCTTCATGTATATTTTTACCTGCATCTTCCTCCAGGTGGATTCTTGTCAGCCTGATTTTTTTTGGCTTATCGTCGTCAACTATCTCCACATAGCCATGCTCGCATATCGGGAGTTCATACTGACTTATTTGATACCCTTTTGGGAGGTCAGGATAAAAATAATTTTTCCTTGCAAATCTGTTAGATGAAGAAATTTCGCAATTCACAGCAAGACCTGTCTTTATAACATACTCAATCGCTTTTTTATTCATTACCGGCAGGACACCCGGCATTCCTATACATACCGGGCAGGTCTGGGTATTGGGCTCAGAGCCAAATTTTGTGGAGCACCCGCAGAACATCTTTGTATCTGTCAGGAGTTGTGCGTGTATCTCAAGACCGATAACCACTTCATACTGCATCAGAAAGCTCCTTTTTTATAACCGGTTTTATAACTGAAAAAGCATAGAAAATCCAAGGGATTAAAAACGAGGGCGATGGGGTTTAGGCTTGAACGGTTTGTCGCATCGACCCTCGGAGGTCGATTCGACCGAGAATGAGTGAAAGTCTAACCCTATCGCCCCTGATAAACGTTTCATTTTAAATTTATAAACCCGGCTTCCTCTTATGCCAGTCTGTAGCCTGCTCATAAGCATATGAAACTTTAAATATTGACGCTTCATCAAAGTGTTTTCCGATTATCTGTAACCCGACCGGCAGTTTGTCAGAGGTAAAACCACACGGTATTGATATACCCGGCACACCAGCGAGGTTTAAGGATAATGTAAAAATGTCTGATAAGTACATCTGCAGGGGCTCTGCTGTTTTTTCGCCGACTTTAAATGCTGGCGTCGGAGATGTTGGTGTAATTATTACATCAGCTATTTCAAATGCCTTCTCAAAATCCTGTTTTATCAATGTTCTTACCTGTTGAGCCTTTCTGTAGTAAGCCTCGTAGTATCCTGAGGACAGCGCATATGTCCCCAATATTATCCTTCTCTTTACCTCTGCTCCAAATCCTGCTGCCCTTGTTTTCATGTACATGTCCAGCAGGTCTTTTCCCTCTGCCCTGAAGCCGTATTTCACACCGTCATATCGTGCAAGGTTGGATGATGCCTCAGAAGTAGAGAGTATATAATAGGTTGCCAGTGCATATTCTGAGTGCGGGAGTGATATTTCAACAGGTATGGCTCCAAGCGATTCAAGCTTTTTAATTGCCTCTCTTACGGCATTTTTCACCTCTTTATCCATGCCTTCTATAAAATATTCCTTTGGAACACCTATTTTTATTCCTTTTATATCCTGTCCGAGCACAGAGGTAAAATCAGGTACTGACAGAGGGGCTGATGTTGAGTCATAAGGGTCATGACCTGAAATAATATTCATAAGGATTGCAGAGTCTCTCACATTTTTTGTAATCGGCCCTATCTGGTCCAGAGATGATGCAAAGGCAACAAGCCCATACCGTGAAACCCTTCCATACGTCGGCTTTAACCCTACAACCCCGCACAGTGCCGCAGGTTGTCTTATTGAGCCTCCTGTATCAGACCCAAGAGCTGCAATACACTCATCAGCTGATGTTGCAGCAGCCGAGCCGCCGCTTGAGCCACCGGGAATCCGTGTGGTGTTCCATGGATTTCCTGTATGTCCAAAAAAAGAGTTTTCTGTAGATGAACCCATTGCAAACTCGTCAAGGTTGGTTTTGCCGATAAGTATATATCCCTGTTCCTTGAGTTTTTGTGTTGCTGTGCTCTCATACGGAGGAATAAAGTTTTCAAGGATTTTTGATGAACATGTAGTCCTTATACCTTTTGTGCACATATTGTCCTTGATTGCTATTGGTATACCAAGGAGGGTTTGCTTAAGACCGTTCTTGATACGGTCTTCTGCCTGTTTTGCCTGAGTCAGCGCATTTTCTCTAAGAAGGGTGACGTAAGCTTTTATTTTTTTTTCTACAGCCTCTATCCTGTTAAATACTGCATTTGTAAGCTCCGTAGGGCTTATTTCGCCTTTGTCAATAGCTGACCGTGCTTCACTGATAGTTAAATTATAAAGTTCCAATCTCCCCCCGTTATAAAAAGTTACATGTTAAGAGTTATAAGTTATTAGTTAGCAGTATTCGACATTTTACAACTTTACCCCATTAGAAGGAAAGCTTGAGCATTTTTTCTAACGGGGTAACTAAACAACTACCAGCAAACAATTCCTTGTAACAAATTACAGATAATTACTGTAACGTAACAATTTTAAGTCCTTTGCAAAAGCCTGAATATATAATATAATTAAAATTTCAGGAGGAAATTTGGAAAGAAGAGGAAGCGGGATACTTCTCCATATTACATCCCTTCCATCACCCTATGGCATAGGGGACCTGGGAATGAGTGCTTACAGATTTGTTGATTTTCTTGCAGAAGCCAAACAGAATTTCTGGCAGATACTCCCTTTAAATTCAATATGCAGTGCATACGGGAACTCACCTTACAGCAGTTATTCAGCGTTTGCCGGAAATCCCCTCTTGATAAGCCCTGAGTTGATGGTAAAAGACAGCATTCTTTTGAAATCCGATATTAAGGGTCATCCGACTTTTCCAGAAGAGAAAGTCAATTACAGCTCCGTTAGTAAATATAAAGAGAAAATTCTGGGTATGGCTTATGAAAAAAATAAAGATAAGATAGCAAAAGACCCTGAATTTAAGGGATTCTGTAATGAAAACTCCGCCTGGCTGGATGATTATTCCCTGTTTATTTCCATAAAAGGACACTTTGGTAAGGTTGATTGGAGTAAATGGCCAGAGGATTTGAGGAATAGAAAGAAAGATGCACTAAAAGAATGGAAGAAAAAATTGAGTGAAAAGATATTAATGGAAAAGTTTTTTCAGTATATATTTTTTAAGCAGTGGTATTTACTTAAGAATTACTGCAGCAGTAAAAATATTCAGATAATCGGCGACGTGTCTATTTATGTGAATTACGACAGCGCTGATGTGTGGGTGAATCCTGAAGTCTTCTGCCTTGATAAGAAGAAAAAGCCTATATTTGTTGCAGGAGTGCCTCCTGATTATTTCAGCTCTACAGGACAGCTTTGGGGACACCCGGTTTACAGATGGGATTTTCTCAAAAAGACTCGTTACATATGGTGGATAAAACGCATAGAACACAATCTGAAGCTTTTTCATATATTCAGACTTGACCATTTCAGAGGGTTTGTCGGTTACTGGCAGGTCAGGGCGAATGAAAAGACAGCAATAAACGGAAAATGGGTAAAGGCATCGGCAAAAGATTTTTTTGATACGCTTTTTAAGCATTTTTCTCATCTTCCGCTTATTGCCGAAGACCTGGGCGTTATTACGCCTGATGTCAGGGAGATTATTAATCTATACGGGTTTCCCGGCATGAAAGTACTCCTTTTTGCATTTAGAAAGAATCTGCCAACCAGTACCAATGCCCCCCATAACCATATAAAAAACTGCGTAGTTTATACAGGCACACATGATAACAACACGATTAAGGGCTGGTTTAAAAAAGAGGCAGGCCCTGAAGACAAAAAAAGGCTGTCTGAGTATGTGGGCCGAACGGTTACAGAAAAGACAGTTAACCAGGAACTAATAAATCTTGCTATGGGTTCTGTGGCAGACATGGCTATCATACCCATGCAGGATATCCTTGGACTTGGAGAAAAGGCGAGGATGAATCGTCCGGCAACTACTAAGGGAAACTGGCAGTGGAGGGTTACTTCAAAACAATTATCACGCCTGATTATAAAAAGGCTTGCAGGGATGACCATGATTTACGGAAGGAACAATTAAAAATATACATGAAGATACAGAGGTAATTTGAGATGACAAAAAGGGTTTTCTCTAAACCCGTGCTTTTTTGTGTTTGTTTGACCTGATGTCTGAAAATCCTTTATTATCAATCCAGCGAGAGTGCATGAACCATACGGTACATGCCAAGGGCGGAACTGGTCTTGTCCCGTTGTCCCGAGACTTCGGGACTTTACGGGAAGATTTACCTGCCAATTAGTATGGGCAGGCCTGCCTGCCGGCAGGCAGGCGCGCAAATTTTAAAAATGTATTATATTTATGCTATCAAAAGCAAAGGGCATAATTATATTTATGTGGGATTAACCAATAACCCGGAAAGAAGAATAGCTGAACATAATTATGAAAAAGAAAAAACTACCCGTTTCTATGCACCATTTGAACCTATATTGATAGAAGAATATGGGACTATGATCGAGGCGAGGGAAAGAGAAAAATATTTAAAATCAGGAGCAGGAAAAGAATATTTAAAATCATTGTAACTATGCGAGGGTGGCGGATCTGCCCGAGGCAGGCAAGACTGGCAGATTTACCTGCCGATTAGTACGGGCAGGCGTGTTGGACTTTAGGATTAAAATAAAGAATTGCGGGCGAGTGGCGGAATTGGTAGACGCATACGGCTTAGGACCGTATGGAGCAATCCGTGGAGGTTCAAGTCCTCTCTCGCCCACCATTATCAAATAAATACCAAATAAAAATTTTTTCGGGATGGAGTATTTTAAAGGTTCTTCCAGTCTGACTTTTCTGTCTTGGCACACGCAAAAAATAATCCTATAATGAAAACCACGATTAAAATATTTAAAGCTCTCATTACCCAAGCATATCAAAACAAGGGGGTGAGCCAAAAGAAAAAGGCGGTTTGAATCATGTTACTGCAGTGCCCCATTTTGATCAATAAATATCAACTAACATCTGCGTAATCGCAATACATACTATATATAATCATGTATATAAGATTGACTTTTATCAGGATTTTAGCTAAATTTTAAAACATGGCTGCAAAATTAGGGCAGTTGCTTATAAACAATAATCTGATTACAGAAGAGCAGTTAAAAAATGCCCTTGATCTACAAAAAAAAGAAGGCGGACGTTTAGGTTCGAACCTTATCAAACTCGGCTTTTTAACCGAAGGAAAATTAGTGGCATTTCTCAGCAAACAATACGGTGTCCCTGCTATAAATTTATCTGACTATAAGATTGACTCCTCGGTTACTAAATTTATGCCTCAGGAAGTTGCGTACAAGTATCAGATACTGCCTGTTGCAAAAGTAGGTGCAACACTTACAATTGCAATGGTTGACCCTTCTAATGTTTTTGCAATCGATGATGTGAAATTTATGACGGGTTACAATGTAGAGCCCGTTGTCGCTTCAGAATCTGCTATAAGAGAGGCGATTGCCGAGTACTATGGACAATCTGATTCTCTTCAGACAGCGATGGACGGCCTGAAAAAGACGGATGGTGAGCTTTTTGATTTAATAGAAGGGATAGAAGGAGAAGAAGAAGACATAGACATAAGCGAATTAAAACAGGCGGTAGAAGAGGCTCCTGTTGTAAAACTCGTAAATCTCATGCTTAGTGAAGCCATTGGCAGAGGAGCAAGTGACATTCATCTGGAACCATATGAAAAAACCTTCAGGGTTCGTTACAGGATAGACGGTGTGCTTTATGATGTCATGCAGCCGCCGCTGAAATTAAAAGCTGCATTATCTTCCAGAGTTAAGATTATGTCAGAACTTGATATAGCAGAGAGAAGGCTTCCTCAGGATGGCAGAATTAAGTTAAAGCTAAAAAACAGAGAAGTTGACCTTCGTGTCTCAACATTACCTACTCTTTTTGGTGAAAAAATTGTTATGAGGATTCTGGACAAAAGCAATCTGGTTCTTGACCTTACGAAGTTGGGATTTGAGCAGAAGGCAATGCAGGAATTTGAAGAGGCAATACATTCACCCTATGGGATGGTTCTGGTGACAGGGCCTACTGGAAGCGGTAAGACTACAACGCTTTATTCTGCTTTGAGCACTATAAACACTGTTGACGTAAATATTATGACGACTGAAGATCCTGTTGAGTACAATCTTCTGGGTATAAATCAGGTTCAGGTTAAGGAAGAAATAGGGCTTACTTTTGCTTCTGCTCTGAGGTCATTTTTAAGACAGGATCCGGACATAATAATGGTTGGTGAAATCAGGGACTTTGAAACAGCAGAGATTGCTGTTAAGGCTGCGTTAACCGGTCACCTTGTTCTCAGCACGCTTCATACAAATGACGCACCAAGCACAATATCAAGGCTGCTAAACATGGGCATTGAACCTTTTTTAGTCTCTGCCTCTGTCCTGCTGATACTTGCTCAAAGGTTGTGTAGAAAGATATGCAAGGATTGTAGGGAAGAAGAGAAAGTTCCCATTCCTGCTATTGTGAACCTTGGTTTTTCCGAGCAGGAAGCCAGGAGTCTTAAATGTTACAAGGGAAAGGGCTGCAATACATGCAACGGTACAGGGTATAAAGGCAGGGTAGCGCTTTATGAAGTAATGTCCGTAAGGGACGAAGTTAAGGAGTTAATTCTTGAAGGAGCATCCGCAGGTGAAATAAAAAATACGGCTGTAAGGTTAGGAATGAGGACTTTGCGTATGAGCGGCATTGGTAAAATCAAAGAAGGAGTGACAACTATAGAAGAGGTTTTAAGGGTAACATTTGGAGATTAAGCAAGATTTAAATGTATAATATATTATATTATAAGAGGCGACTGAAATGGCGACTTTATACGAATTACTAAAGATAATAGTTGAAAGGGGTGCTTCTGACCTTCACATCAGTACAGGTACGCCACCACGTATAAGAATTGACGGGAAACTTATGTCTATTGATGAGCCTTCACTTAAAGCCACAGATACCAAGGCTCTCTGCTACAGTATTCTCACTGATGCCCAAAAACACAGATTCGAGGAAAACAACGAGCTTGACCTTTCTTTTGGGATTAAGGGCTTAAGCAGGTTTAGGGCAAATATATTTATGCAGAGGGGGGCAGTGGCAGGCGCCTTCAGAACAATCCCGTTTAATATAAGGACGTTCAGAGAACTTGGTATTCCTGATATAGTAGCTGACCTTGCTGAAAAACCGCGGGGGCTTGTACTGGTAACAGGTCCTACAGGCTGCGGTAAGTCCACAACCCTGGCAACAGTGATTGACAAAATTAACGAGGAACGGCAGGAACATATAATAACAATTGAAGATCCAATTGAATACCTTCATATGCATAAAAAATGCCTTGTAAATCAGAGGGAGGTCAGAGCTGATACAGACTCATTCCAGGCAGCATTGCGATATATATTGAGGCAAGACCCTGATATTGTTTTAATCGGTGAGATGAGGGATCTTGAGACTATACAATCCGCACTTATAGTCTCTGAGACAGGGCACCTTACTTTTGCGACTCTTCACACAAACACAGCCGTTCAGACAGTAAATCGTATAAT
>VAPC010886196.1_pt1 | contig 10655 bp, 4 predicted proteins | sample 3395121 | NCBI WGS metagenome assembly VAPC01 (sample SAMN08290434, study PRJNA428436) | hydrothermal vent metagenome | isolation source: Deep-sea hydrothermal vent chimney | place: Indian Ocean: Southwest Indian Ridge | depth 1711 m m
ATTCATCCGCACTCATGGGTGTAAAATATGACTCTTGGTAAACAACCTGTGTGGTATCGAAGACGTTAAACCAAACCCCCTCATCCAGGTAAATATGGGCTTTTTCGTAAAAACCGTTTTTATCGTATTTAATTATGTCAGGCTCGTCCAACTCCAAACGCTCTTTATAGGAGGAGAAAGGCAAAGCTTCATCATAGGATATAGGAATTCTCACAAACGCAACTTTACCGTCTTTATCGACACCAATCTGGTGTTCCCTGACACCTGTCTTCGCGTCTCTGTGTACATAGAGAACCAACCCTTTGAAAGATCTTGAGGTAAGGAGTTTGCCGAATTTATCTTTGATATTCTCGTAGCTTGTTTTTCCTGGAGTAATACCATTCCAGGTATTTACTCTGTTTTCGGGTTTTACGTTATAGACATCTGGAGAACCCAATTCCGGTTTTTCTGATTTAGGAATGCGTATACGTCCAAGGAATAAAATTATAATTCCTGCAACTAACCCAAAAACAAATATGAGAAAAAGTTTGTTTTCGAAAATAGTTTTTATAATAACCTTTAATTTATTTAGCATATTATTTTATGGTCCAAACAAAAAACTACTTGTAGCAAAATTATAATGTCCTTCGAAACAGGTAGGACAATATGTACCGTAGCTGTGCCAAAATTCGCTGGGAGAGACATTGGTGCATTGACCGCTTAGCACATGGTATTGTCCCACAGTCTCAGCAAAATCTTCGCTATTATTGTTACTTGTACTGCATTGGTTACCGGTGGGTCCTACGTATGTAGGTAATGTATAGCCGCTGTCATTTGACTGAGCTGTACCTAGGGCTCCCATGCCGTAGCGCATAGCATAGACATGTCCTGTTTCGTGGGCGAATAACCAATTGAAAAGAAGCTGGTTAGCGGAGTTGTATGTCCAACAACGGCCATCACCAAACTCTATTCTATTTAAACCTCTAGCCCAACCGCACCCAGCACCTCGATTCCAAGCAATTTCTATAGGACCGGCAGCGCAGAGTCTATCTACATAGCGACCACGAGTACCTGCTAGGCCGCCAGCGGCAGATTGTATGATGGAAAGTGCTTGTGGACCCTCTCCGGAATCCCACCCCTCAAGAAATTCAAAACAACCAACTGTACTTATTACTTCGCATTCTTCAGGAGGGCAGACTATGGGAGGGCCTGCAGCAGGACCACCTCCAAAATCCTTTCCAGCAGCCATTCTTGTGGGATCAACCGGAGTAATGGCTGTGAGAATGAAGATGAAAACTACCATCACTGGTATAACAACTACTAGACCAAAACAACCCATGACATATCCCGCCAGTTTGAAAACTGCTTGAGCACTTTTTTCTACATATTTTTCTATAGCATCGAATTTAGCCTCTTTAATGGCTTTAAGCGTTGCAGCTGCAAAATCCATTGCTTTTTTGATCACATATTGCACTACCTTCTCGATGAGGGGGATCAACACGGTACCTATTCCTGATGTTCCGGCGGCGACAGCCGCACCGACAACTTTGGCTAAAACTTTTGATATTGCCTTAGTTGCCATTTTCGACAACCATTTTGAAGCCACATTTCTTGCGTAAGCCACGGGCGCCAGGAATTTAAAATATTTAAAGATCTTGCTTTGTATAATGTTGGCTCTCTGAGAAAGTTTATCTAAGATTCCGGCTTTACTTTGTAGGATACTGATAAAGTCTGAGTTTATCTCAATTTTATCCAAGCCTTTGAACAAGGCTTTGAGTTTCTCAATATTTTCCGGACTGTTTATTAAATACCCATTTGCATCGAATTTCAAACCCAGTTGCTTGTTGTGCTTCATAAGCCATTTTCTGAGGCTCTTTGCTCTTTGCTTCACGTCCTCTAATTCCTTAAAACCGTCATAATAAGATACTTTGTAAGCGACGCCGGGTCCGGTTTTGCCGTTAAGTAATTGTATAAAGCTCTTACCAGTCAAATGCAGTGCGTCTGATTTATCCAATGTGGTTCTGTCATTAAGACCAGTTCCAAGCTGAATATTAAAATTACCTGTAAATTTAAATTTACCCACGCCTTCTATATTGTGGGTTTGCCTATTAGCAAAAAGCCTAGTGCCCATTATTCCGTTGAAGAATTTTGATGATTTTACAGCGTCGTCACCCGGCACGCCGTCTTCTACGGAGTATCTCGAGTCGTATAATAGTCCAAAATAATGTCTTCTTTTTAGTTTTTCTTTTAAAAAACGCGCAGGTGTAAAACCATTTAATCGTTCCCTGAAAAGGACCCAAAATTGATCAGCTGCTATGTGCAATAGGCCGTCATTTTCAAGTCTATCTATGAGATCGTAAAAATCCTCCCTTTTATAGGTTCTTAGAGCCTCCTCCATAACATTGGCTAAGTTCTTAGTACCAACTATTTTGTCGTTACTGAATATTACTTTGGTCAATGGGCTATTTAAAAGATGGGTTTCGACAAACTTTCTGTTCATTCGATCGAGGCTTCCCTTGACTTGGCCTTCCCTAGCGTATTTCTTTTGTAATAAACCAATTTTTCCACTGAGATTTCTAGCTTGGGTCTCACCGGTAATTTTTTCGTCTTTTAGCTTATCTAGATCTTTGAGGAGATTTCTTAACGGTTTTGTATCTTTAACAAACTCATCAAGAGTATTACCACCTAATTCTATAAACCAATTATCCATTTCCTCTAAAGCCACATTTATCTTTGTGATATTCTCAACAACCCTTCCCAAGCGCTTATTTGCATCATCTATTGTGGCCGCACCATAAGTGTAAGCACTCAACTCTTTTGTCAAACCTGCTAATCCATAACCAATGCCCTCACCATAAAGTGTTTCACCTGCCTTCTTTTGCGCATCCGTCAGTACACGGTCACTGGCGAATTTATAGGTGTTTATATCGCTACTCGAGATGCCCTGCAAAGCATTAGCCATTCTAATTGCCCTGGCTCGGTGTAGATAGGATTTGACAATTTCTACCTCTTTAGGATCACTTATATCCCCGCTATCAATCAGCTGAGTTAGTTCTGCCGAACTAGCTAGCGCCGCGGCGTTAATGAGCTTTCTGTAAGCCTTGTTTCTTGTACCCGAGGCTCGGACGGCTTGCATGTAGCTTAGGAAGGCACCGCCCGATTTTGCAAAAAGATCGGTTTCTGTTTCCGTAAATTCCTTAGTTTCCTTACCACCTACCTGTTCCTGGTAAAGAAGCCCAACTGACACTTTAGCTTTAGGAATATCTAAACCCTTGAGTTGGAATGGCCTAAATTTAGTAGTCGCGCTTTCATCAAGGTGCTCGCCATATACCTTGCTTACGATACCTGGTATTGGTTTAATTTCACCTCCGCTCAGGAGAGGTTTCCACATAGCCGATTGCTCCATATAGGAATCAAAGTCTTTCCAGTTAGCAAAATCCTTTACAAATCTATCTACGGTGTCTTTGGCCATTTCACCTGGGTTTCTCAGCCACTTGACAGGATTTATGTCTAATTCAAGCTGTACACCGGCAACATCTTCTTCATCACCAAGTTCTAGCGCACGCATAGGGTCGTAAGACACGCCTTTTGGTTTTGTTTGGGCAATTAAAGTTCTTTCCACATCGTCAATAAAGAACTTTTTAGCTTGATTACCAATGGTTAATTTATCCAGCTCTTTTCTAACCGCAAACAAGTACTTTTCGATCAAAGCATCCGTATTAAATTCGACCATATCAGGGGGTCTACTATAAGGAGGTCTTTTTCTAGGAATAGGCTTGCCAGGATAGTATCCGCCAAGAAGTTCGTAAAAAGGGTTTGAGTCAGGCATACGTTTATTTTATAATAGATTTATAGTATGAGAAAGGAAACCCTGCTTGATAGAAAAATAGTTCTTAAATTAGCTACATTCTTATTTGTCGGCTTTTTGTTCCTTGGATTATCACCAAAAGCGCATGCAGGGGTGTGCGATGAACAACCCCCAAAATTTAGATTTGATATCATGATTGCCTGCAAACTTAAGGAGATTAATCCCCTGGTCTCTATTCAGAGAACAATCAACGACGCGGCAACTACCATACTCACTAATGTTTTAGCCTCCATAGTTTTTAATAGTAATCCTGATGATCTGGGGACGTGCGGCGTTGCTATGTTGGCGGATCGAATAGACACTCTTCCCGGAGTGAATATGACGGACATTACTGATCAAAATGGAGTTTTGTTTAGTGCTGCGGAAGTGCAGGATGCTCGTGATGCAGCCCCGGCCATCGGCTGTGATTTTAACGACACCCTTTTCGGGTCAAGGGCTAACGGCAGTTTGATGGGAGTAACTAAATTTGCTTTTAACACGGTAACAACAGAGCAGCCTCCGATTAATTTGGCTTATTATTTCAAGCACAATTTGCAGAAGGTACCCATTATCAGTGATACAGCTTATGCACAAACAGTGAGCTATAACGCCTGGGGATTGGAATTTGCTATCCAGATTTGGGAAAAATCACGCAACATTGCCTACGCCATGATGTCGGTTATCATGCTTGTCATAGGCATCCTTATTATTACCAGGAAAAAAATAAACCCCCAGACTGTAGTTTCTGTACAAACGGCTCTACCCAGGATAGTGATCAGCCTTATTCTTATTACTTTTAGCTATCCTATCGGGGCCATCTTAATATCCATAGGTTACGCCTTGGTAGTCGTTGTTATCAGGTTGTTTTTTGGAACTATTATAGATGATGTATCCCAGTTGGCGGATATGGATGTGCTGGTAATGATGGTTACTATTATGGCAGCTACTATTGGACCTCAAGGAGTAATAGGAGTAGTGACGGCAATGCTAATGGCTGTTTTGACCATCATAGCTTTGCTAGTGGCTATTATTAAGATTATAATTATTAATCTAAAGGTTCTTATTGCTATAATTTTTGCACCTATTCAGTTTGCTATCGCAGCCATCCCGGGGCAGGAGGACCTGGTGCAGGATTGGTTTAAGAAGATGCTCGCCAAAGTGTTAGCTATTCCTGCCATATTCTTTATGATTGCCCTAGCTTGGTATATGCTCATTGTGCCCTTTACCAATCCAGATTTCTTTACCAGCATACTCGTACAATCCACTGACCCGATAAGTATTGGATATACCCTGATCAGAGGAGCAAGGGCGGTTGGTTCCAGAATGATCACTATTATGTTGCTTCCCCTTATGACCATTATGACTATGTTTTTTGCTTTGAAAGCGGATAAAGTAGTGGAAGAGTTTATTATGGGCGGTAGAGGTAAACCTAAAAGAAGATAGTTAGATAATTAAATGATATGCGCCGTTATGAAATCCAGCAGATTTACCAAGATATTTACGATCCTCCTAGTTTTATTAGGAGTTTCCCTATTTAACAACGTATTTGCACAAGAAGAATGTGACGAAGACGGTTTTATTGTCAATAGCTATTGTCCTTGTCCCCCTGATCCTGGTATAGCTTCAGTTTGCGGATTTGTGAGTGACGCGAATATTACCCAGGATCTTCCCGATACGGGTATAGAAAGAGCAATCTGGTCTACCAGAAAACCTGTACCCGGTGTTACCGTGACCATTTATGAAAATAACCCTGATATACCAACAGGTAAGCCGTATGGGAAGCTAGACAGAAAATTTGGTGCCTGCTACACCACAGAAGAAGAAGGAAAATATCACTGTTTAATGCGGAGACTTAATCCCGGCAACATGGCCTATGTCATTTTTAGCTGTGACGGAAAAATAGCGGATATGAAGATTATACCCACTGTGAAAAGTTACATAGGACTAGATTCAGATATAGATTGTAGCGGCGAATATAGTTACAATGCCCTAGATGATGAGCTAGACTTTGCTGAGAGAAGTAATTTTTTGGGCTGTTTATCAACATCTGATGAAGAGGAAAATGTTAACGCCGGTTTTGAGGAACCGGAGTACATCTACAAAAGTGCTGATATTGGTGAGAAGGGTGGAGATATTAGATTCAACCCTTTCACTGGAGTTTTACCCATTGTTGGTGTGCACAACGGTGCCTTTTGGGAAAAGGATTGTTTGTTCGAATTCACAGGACCGTTAGATTTAAACAGAGAATACGCTCTATTCGGAGGTTTTTTTGGTTTAGCAAACTATGGAAGTGTGTCAGAAAAGTGTAATTTGGATCCGGACAGAGATGGTGATGGAGCTATAGACGGCGATGATGGAAATCCCCTCAATGATCCTGATGAACTCACAGTGCCGTTCAGATATGATATTCCAACATTGCAGTTAGAGCACGAGCAGCAGAGGATTTGGGAGACCAGAACTTCCATGCAACGGGAAATACAGGATCCCAGAGCATTTCAACAGTACAACCATCTCATGTTTGGTGAATGTGTAGGTAGGGCGTTTCTCAGGTATTTTGGCGATGATGATGAAGACCTGCCTATTTCCTGCAGTGAGCTGGCGGAGTGTAACGAAGCCTTAGGAGATCCTTTTAGGAATACACACACAGCATTGAGTTTAGGATCACGTCTTGAGTTACAAGTTACTTGGGAGGACATCTTAGATGCAAATGAAAGGGATCCGGAGGACATAGTTTGCGAAGATGAAGAATTGGGAGAGATTATGATTTCTGAGGTGCAACCACCATTCCCTGATAACCCGTGCGAACCGGGAAGCCCGGGGTGCCCATATAAGTTATCAAGAGATTACTATATGCCGCAGTTTTTTGTTGAGGTTGGTGGTGTAAAAAAACCTAAAACAGCAGAAACAGCGAATGACGCATATGGAAGTATCCCTAGGAGTTTAGTATGGGAACCTATAAGTACAGAAGCGGAAACTCCCCATGAATCAGGGCACTATGTGAATTATGAGGACAAATCTTCGCAGAGGACAAACTCAGGCAGGACAGCTATCAGATTAGCCTCGAAAAGTAATGCTGATCTCGGGGACGTTATGACTAACAGGTTCGTGAGTTACATAGACGCTGTAGATGAAACTTATGATTATAATTCGGAATCAACAATTTGGGATGCAGGTGGAGATGTTAAAAGCCTATGTACCATTTCTAGTGTTAACGATTTGCTTATAATTCCCGACCTGGCTACAGAAACCACAACTTTGGTGAGCAACGAGTTTGTTGGAGATGAAACGGATCATAAAGAGGACGAAACGGCGGCCTCGTCAACCTATGGTACAAATTGGGGTATGGCAAGAGACGAAGCTATGTCAAACGATTATTTCTGGCGTGATGTGCTTGATACCTTACAAAGGTACTCAAGTGGTGGCGGTGTGCAGCTAGACTTGATGACCGCTTGGGCAATCGTAAGAAACATTGCCTCACGTGGAGCCGGTAATGTTTATAAATCGTTCGCAGAAAGAATAGATAACTGGGCACAAGTAGGCTACCCTTCTTATATGAATACGGAATACTGCATTGCCGAAGATACCTTTGAAGCAGCCTTCCCAGCTTATGGTACAGGAGGTTATCCTGGCGGACACGCTTGCTATCCTTGGATAGATGTGCCCAGTGGGGAAAATTGTGACGCTTGGCCGGGACCTCCGGGTGAGTGGCCTCCTACTCCAGAGGTGAGTGCGCTAGGTTATAACGCTGGTTCATGGCCAGGTATAGAGGGAGAGCTAAGAACATGCAGAGCTTTAAATTGTGAGATAAGAACAAAAACTCGAACTTGCGATGAGGAAATATGCAGGTGGGTTTGGAATTCACGCGCCGGCGTATTTGTTTGGGTGTGCAGTGGTTGCGGGGATAATAATGGAGATGGGAACGTGGACTCAAACATTGATGATTCTACGAGAGGCTGTAACGACGGTGAGCTTAGGGCCTGTTTAGTTGAGCAAAGAGATAACTGGGATGAACAGCCTCCAGATCCCCCTCCACTGGATCCCCCTGATTATGATGATGAAAATAGTAGTATACGCGCTTGTGATTTAGAAAAAGCCGGACCAATGCAAGAGCCGGGTGATATTTGGAAAGACCACTCTGCTAGGATAGTTCAGCAGCCTTTTTTCGGGCAATCTCAAGAAAATGTTGATACGGTGTCCTTGACCGCTAACTACACGGCACTTTCCCTAACCAGTAAGGTTGAAGAAAGAAGAGAAAGCCATAAGGTTAGTTTTGTAGATTATGCATCCACAAATGATATCAGCGGAGGGGGACCTGCACAGGCCATAGATCCTGATAGGCTTAGGCACAGGAACACCGCAGGCACAAATTCTCAAGGATTTGGTACCGGGGCGGCAGTAGATCTACTAAAAACCATTAGCCACCCCGAAAGGTTTGGTTCTCTGGTTGAGCCGTTGCCGGACTGGATTCCAAATTGTAATTTTTATGATCCTAATTCATGGTGTTATGCTATTCAACCTCCTGGTCCCATCGATTTAGATAGTTTGGATGGAGGTGCATGTAATCCAAATACTACTCGGGGAGCATGTCCTTTGAACGGTTATGTACCCGCTATTGCAGAGAGAATACTAGGTGCCGCCGGAGCTAATTCGGGGGTTGATGGCGCAGTTTTGCTGGCAGCCATATATGGAGAAGGTGGGTGGATTGGTCCTGGGGCAAGGCTTGATTGGATAGATGCCAACGTCAGAGCCTGGAGCGAACCCTGGTATGCGAGAATACCTGGATGTAACGACATGGTGCCCACAGCCCAGGGACCTTTTGGTATGATAACCCGTTGGTTTGAAGGTGCGGTAGCTAATGGAGGATACCACCCATCGAGAGTAAGTCCTACCAACGGACAGGTTATAGTCAGTAAATGTAACTTTATAGACGCAGCTTATGCTGCGGCACAGATGCTTGGTGGAATAGGATGTAATGGTTTTAGTGCAGCTGATGTAAGACAGAGATTAGCGGTTTACAGAGGCGGTTCTCAAGCAAATCCGGCAGACGTACCCCAGTTTTTAGTAGACACCGCTATGAACTGCCGCTAAAACACTCTCCACCTTTATCCAAACACCCCTTAGGTTGATTAGTCCCAAAGGACGCATCGAACCAAGTGAGATATAATAACCCCATGCTGATACAGAAAAACCGCAAGGCTCTCTTTAACCACGAGATTCTCGAGAAATTTATGGCAGGAATTGAATTAAAGGGTTTTGAGGTCAAGGCAATAAAAGAAAATAAAGCCAGTTTTGAAGGTTCGTTTGTCAACATAGTGAAGGGCGAGGCCTTTGTACAAGGTATGCATATTGGCAAGTATTCGAAACAGAGCCAGGATTACTACGAACAAGAAGCACGCCGTCCTAGACGTTTGCTCTTAAATAAGCATGAGCTGAAAAAACTAAAAAAAGAAATTTCCGAAAAAGGTAAAACAGCGGTTCCATTGGCACTGTTATTAAAACGAGGCATGATCAAATTAGAGTTTGCGGTGGTTAAAGGTAGAAAAAAGCACCAGAAAAAACAATTACTGAAAAAGAAGCAGATAGAAATGGATCTAAAGAAAGAGATCAAACAGCAGTTTGAGTTGCCGTAATAGTATTTTAAGCATATTGAAAATTCGTACGAAGTGAGTTATAATACAGACCCATAGTGTTATGGGTGTAATTACGGGGATGCGTAGGCATTGATTGGAAGAAGTAATTACGAGAGCAAGCCGAAGTGATAGATTTTCGTAAAAAACTATCAAAACATAAGTGCTGATGAATACGCATATCAGCCAGCATACGCTTACGCTTAAGTGTATGTGTCAGAACCCTTTGGGTATATCCCAAATCGTTTTGAGGTCCTGTGCTCACTAGCCTGAGGGGAGTGCAAGGGCGTTATAAAATCAGGCACCGCAGCTTAAGCCTGACCAGTTTAGGTTGTTTGCGAAAGGAAGGTCTAGGGAAAGGTTAAGGGTTTGCGGTTGCCCGACTTTTACCGAATAAATTTCCGCTAAGCTTGTATTCTTTTGTATTTTATAGCTTTCAAGACGGGGGTTCGAATCCCCCCATCTCCACCAGAAAAAAGCAAATGTGTTTAATGTACGTTTGCTTTTTTTACAGCTAGTTTCAAGATCCAAAACGCTAAAATAAGATAAACGAGGGTAGTTCCGAACTGAAGGTACAAAAATCCCGACCAGGACAACAAAAACATCAAAATCAGGAAGCTGTAGAGCCTTCTATTATCGGATTTTCTGTAGAAATCACTGCTAACTAAGTACAAGGGCAAAAGAAAAACTACTATGTCAACCGGCATAGTGTGCAGGTTGATCAAAGGGGTGAAAAAAACTATGGCTGCAAAGGCCAAGTCTTTATTAATGTATTCGTTTTTCTTAGCAAGCGTAAGTAAAACTGCTCCATAAAGAAGTAAGTTTACTATAACTGTTGTAACCTTAAGATAAGTACTGTTGCTTATTAATAACGATAAGGACGAGCTGAGGTTATAGTTGAGTAATACGTTAGTTCCGTAACTTACCGACTCGCTGAGAAAGAGAAACTTTGGGTAGGTAGTTAAAAACCCAATTCCATATAAACCAATATTTAACACCACCAGAACCGCCAGCGAAGAAACTATTCCAATCAACAAGCTCTTCACTTTCTTATCCTTCGAAAAAAGAACCACCAACATAGGAATAATGATAAGGAACTGAGGTTTTAAAAGTACGAACCCTACAACTAAACCTGCTAACAGCATTCGTCTATTTTTAATAAAATAATATGTTAAGGAAATGATCAACAGGATCAATAGAGA
>VAPC010613642.1_pt1 | contig 10627 bp, 9 predicted proteins | sample 3395121 | NCBI WGS metagenome assembly VAPC01 (sample SAMN08290434, study PRJNA428436) | hydrothermal vent metagenome | isolation source: Deep-sea hydrothermal vent chimney | place: Indian Ocean: Southwest Indian Ridge | depth 1711 m m
ATACCAGCACCAATGCTTGCAGTCTTAATAGAAAACGATAATCCGGTTTGTTTAACAAAATTATTTACCTCATCAACCATTGCCCCAATTTCTCCTACAGCATTTGTCAGATGCCGTACATTACTGACAGAGTCTTCAATATCTTCGCTTATCTTATTTAACCTCTCTGCGCTTTCTTTTAACTCTGACAAAAGAGGGGTTAAAGACTCCTGAGTGACTTTAAGAAAATTTTCCGCTGATTTTGCAGTCTTTCTTAGCTGGAGAATTACCGGAATCAAAAATCCCAGCAGTATTACGACTACAGCAGCAATTACCATAAGAAATAACTGTTCTGTCAAAGCATTCTCCCCTTTTTATTTAGTAATCATATATCACAAGTATTTATGCTTTTGCAAATATTTATTCTTTACTTTTCCCGGCCTTTCTCTCGGAAATAATTTTCTGTGCAAGGTGAGCCGGGACCTCTTCATACCGGGAAAACTCCATTGAGTACATACCGCGACCGCTTGTAATAGAATTGAGCTGGTTTGCATATGTAAGCATCTCAGCCATTGGGACAAGTGCTGTAATCTTCTGGCTGCTTCCTGCCTGAGGCTCAACCCCCTGAACTTTCCCCCGTTTTCCGTTGAGATCTCCTATCACGTTCCCAAGAAATTCATCAGGAGTAATAACCTCCATTTTAACTATTGGTTCCAGAATGACAGGTTTTGCATCCTGTGTAGCTTTTTTTATCGCCATAGAACCAGCAATTTTAAACGCCATTTCAGAAGAATCAACAGAATGATACGAACCATCATAAAGCATGGCTTTTAAACCAACCATGGGAAAACCTGCAATGACTCCTTCGTGCATAGCTTCAACAATGCCCTTTTCAACCGCCGGAATATACTGTCTTGGAATAGAACCACCGACTATTTTATTAATAAATTCAAAATCCTCACCTCGCTGCAGTGGTTCTATCTGAATCCAGCAGTCACCATATTGTCCACGTCCACCTGACTGTTTTTTGTATTTACCCTGCGCCTTGGCGCCTGATTTAATTGTTTCTTTGTAAGGAATCTTTGGGGTTTTCATTATCACTTCAACCCCGAATTTTCGTTTCAATTTCTCAAGCGTAACCTCAAGATGCACCTGTCCCATCCCGGAAAGAATCATCTCTTTAGTTTCAGCATCCCTATTAAATTTAAGCGTTGGATCTTCTTCAAGCATTCTCTGAATGCCTGTACTTACTTTTTCCTCATCCCCCCTGCTCTTAGGAGCAATTGCATAGGAAATCATAGGGTCTGAAAACTTTATAGGGTCAAAAAGTATGGAATTGCCAGCATCAGTAAGGGTATCTCCTGTCTGTGTCTCCTTGAGTTTGGCAACTGCCGCAATTTCACCCGGACCAACCTTTTGCACGGGGACCTGTTTTTTACCTAATAAATAAAAAATATGCCCCAGCTTTTCTTTTCTCTCGCGGGTTGAATTATAAACTGTTGAATCCGCCTTTATAACCCCTGAAAAAACCCTGAAAAGTGTAAGTTTCCCTGCAAAGGGATCGGCAATCGTTTTAAACACCCGTGCTGACAGCGGGTCTGATGGTATAGGTTTTCTTTTGAGTTCCTTCCCGCTCTTTGGATCTTTACCAATGATCGGAGTTATGTTAGCCTTTTCATCCGGAGAAGGAAGGCAGAGAGATATTGAATCAAGAAGCTGGTGTACGCCCATATTCTTTACTGCTGAACCACATACAACAGGAATAAATTTCCGTGTAATAGAACTTTCCCTGATTCCCTCTATAATCTCCTCTTTTGTTAACTCACCGCCCTCAAGGTATTTTTCAAGCAGCACATCATCTGATTCTGCTATTTTCTCTACTAATTTTTTGTTGTACTCTTCAGCAAAGACTTTAAATTCTTCAGGAATATTTTCTTCAGTAGGAGTCCCGTTTTTAAATTTCACCGCTTTCATGTTGATGAGGTCTATAATTCCCTCAAACGCTGCTCCAGAGCCCATCGGAATGTTCAAAGGAATAGCGGAAGACTCATACGCTTTTTCAATTTCTCCCACAGCTCTCTCAAAATCGGCGTTTTCTTTGTCAAGTTTATTAATAAATATTATTCTCGGGAGTTCATATTTACAGGCATACTTCCAGATTTTTTCTGTTTCAGCCTTTACACCTGACAAGGCACTTACAATCACCACAGCTCCATCTGCAACACTAAGACAGCCCCCTGTGTCTTCTATGAAATTGATATATCCGGGGGTATCTATAATGTTGAATCTATAACCCTTCCACTCACAAAAAGCAATTGCAGAAGATATGGAAATTTTACGTTCTATTTCCTCAGGTTCATAATCAGTTGTTGTATTGCCGTCCTCTATATTTCCCAGTCTGTTCGTTGCCTTTGAGTCAAAAAGAATAGCTTCCACTAGCGATGTCTTCCCTGCTCCGCCATGAGCAATTGCTGCAAAGTTTCTAATTTTTTCGATATCAATATTTACCATTCAACCCCCCAATATTAAAATAATAAACTCTAAATTCGAAGCACGAAACAATTTCTAATTACCAAAAAAACAAATTTCCAAAACAGTTTTGGATTTAGGTCGTTTGGATTTATTTCGGATTTCGACCTGCCCGCCGTACAAGACTTTGGCAGGCGGGTATTCGAATTTCGGATTTTATTCTTATACATTATTCTAGTATTTCTTCTATAACCGGCTTATACTCTGTTTTTGTTTCTGCTTTTTTGCTCCAGGCTTTAACAACCAAAAAACTTATTATGAGAGCGGCAAACCCCGAAATAAAAGATACGATATCTGAATCCATTTGCTTGAAATATGACTCCCCTATGTTTTTACCGAGAATTACTCCTGCCACAAAAGCCAGAAGAGGAATTCCGTAAATAACTATCGTCCCTTTCAGATAAGCCTGAGGTTTTATAGAGACTTTAACTTTTTGTCCTTCCTTTGCCTGAACATGGTTTAACGCCTCTATCTCCATTCCTTCAGCTGAAGGCTCACATACTCCCCGTACTTTACAGCCGTCACAAGCACTTCTTCTTTGAACAATGACGTTTGCTACAATGCCGTCTGCTTTTGTTACTATGCCGATTTCTTCAATCATAGTCAGTTGCCGGTTTCAGTTGTCAGTCTAAAAACTAAAAACTGATCGCTGATAACTAATCACTGAAGTGTTAGCCTCTCAACAGTTTATATTCAATACTGTCTACAAGAGCCTGCCATGAGGCTTCAATAATATTTTCAGATACCCCGACAGTTCCCCATTTATGTGACTCATCTCCTGATTCTACCAGAACCCTGACCTTTGCTATAGTGCCGGCACCTGCTGTTAATACCCGCACCTTATAATCTATAAGTTTAACCTGTTTAAGCTGAGGATAGAATTTTTCAAGGGCTTTTCTAAGAGCATTATCAAGTGCATTAACCGGGCCATTGCCTGTTGCAGCAGTATGTTCCGGCTTTCCTTTCACCTTTAACGTTATAGTTGCTTCACTGAGAGGTGTCTCGCCCTCTTCCCTCTTTTCAACTATCACTCGGAACCCTATAAGGTCAAAAAATTTCTTGTGGAGTCCAAATGTCTTTTTCATCAAAAGCTCAAAAGATGCCTCAGCTCCTTCAAACTGAAACCCCTGATTTTCAAGCTCTTTTATCTCTCTGGCTATCTGGGATATCTTTGAAGAATCATGGTTAATCTTTAAGTTAAATTCCTTGGCCTTTCTTATGATGTTACTCCTGCCGCCGAGATCAGAGATAAGAACCCTTTGATAATTGCCAACGAACTCAGGCTTGATATGTTCATAGGTCTCTGAATGTCTCTGAATTGCGCTAACATGAATACCTCCCTTATGGGCAAAAGCGCTGTCTCCTACATATGGCTGTCTCCTGAAATGTCTGAGGTTGGCTATCTCAGTCACAAATCGCGATACTTCTTTTAATTTCTTTAATTTATGGTTAGTTATGCAATCATATTTAAGTTTTAACTTTAAGTTCGGGAGAATAGAGATTAAGTTGGCATTTCCGCATCTTTCGCCCAATCCATTTACTGTTCCCTGAACCTGTGAAGCACCATTCTGAACAGCAATAATTGTATTGGCAACAGCACAATCAGCATCATTATGAGCATGGATACCAATGGTGACTTTGAATTCTTTTACTATCTTCTTTACTGCCTGCCCTAAATCCTGAGGCAAGGTACCGCCATTTGAATCACACAGTACAAGACAATCTGTACCTGCTGAAACCGCTGCCTCCAAAGCCTTAAGAGTATATTCAGGGTTTGTTCTGTAACCGTCAAAAAAATGCTCCGCGTCAAAGAAAACCTCCGGAATTCTCTTTTTAAGATAGGTTATAGTGTTGTAAATTAAATCCAGATTAGCTGGCAGAGAAATCCTGAGAGCCTCCCTTACATGAAAATCCCAGGTTTTTCCTACTATGGTTACCGCGGAAGTTTTTGCGGACAGAAGCGCCTTTATATTAGCGTCATTACTGACCTTATGCGATGCCTTATGAGTAGAACCAAAGGCAACAAGCCTGGATGTCCTGAATTTTATTTTTTTTGCTTTTTTGAAAAACTCGGAGTCTCTTGGATTTGAACCGGGCCATCCACCTTCTATGTAGTGAATTCCGAGTTCATCAAGCTTCCTGACAATTCTTAATTTGTCCTCAACAGAAAATGAGATATCTTCTGACTGAGCGCCATCTCTTAATGTTGTATCGTATATTTCAATCTTACGCATAGGTTTTTAGTTTATCAGGTATTTTACAATATTTTTAAATCTGTGTAATGAGGATTCTGGATTTACCAGAAATCTCATTCATTTCTGTTGTTTTATCCTTTTTGACTTTTCAAGTTTAAAAACTTTATGTAACACCTTGACAGCTTTCTCTTTATGCTTAACATCAATCACACATGAAACTTTTATCTCTGAGGTGCTAATCATCATTATATTAATTTTATGTTTTGCAAGGGTCTCAAAGATTTTAGCTGCAACACCAAAATGAGAAACCATACCAACACCGACTATAGAGACTTTTGCTATATTACTGTTCATATTAACTCCCCTTGTTCCGAGTTTATCAGATACCTTTCTGGCTATTGCAAAAGCCTTTTTGCTGTCTGTTTTTGACACGGTAAACGAGACGTCAGTTGACCTGGCATCACTGCTTATATTCTGCACAATCATATCAACAACAATATATTCATCGGCAATCGCATTGAAAAGTGTAGCTGCTATTCCAGGTTTATCAGGCATACCCATAATAGTAATCCTTGCCTGGTTTTTATCAGAAGTAACTCCTGAAACAATGACTTTCTCCATGTTTTTATCCTCCTTTGTAACAAAGGTCCCCGGTGCACTGATAAAACTCGACCGGACAACAAGCGGAACATTATATTTTTTTGCAAATTCGATGGAACGCCCGTGAAGGACCTTTGCTCCCAGGCTTGCCATTTCAAGCATTTCATCATAAGAAATTTTAGCAAGCTTTCTTGCATGCTTGACTATTCTTGGATCAGTTGTGTATACACCTTCTACGTCTGTATATATTTCACAAATATCTGCCTTAAGCGCTGCAGCTATTGCAACGGCAGTAATATCAGAACCGCCTCTGCCAAGAGTTGTAACCTCAGAAAACTCATCTATTCCCTGAAAGCCCGCAACTACAGGAATTTTACCTTCATCAAGCACCTTTCTAAGTCTACTTGCTTCAATACGCTCAATCACTGCCTTCGTATGTACGCTGTTAGTAATTATGCCAACCTGCCTGCCCGTAAGACTTTTTGATTTATAGCCAAGACTCTGGATAGCCATTGCCATAAGCGCACTGCTGACTCTTTCACCGGAAGAGAGAAGTAAATCCATCTCTCTCTCACTGGGGGTTTCGGTTATTTTGCGTGATAATTTTGTTAGATTGTCTGTCTCTCCAGCCATTGCAGAGACAACTACAATTACCTTATTTCCTCTTTTTGCGGTTGATACGACACGCTTAGCTACCGCCTTTATCCTGGCAATGTCAGCAACAGAAGTACCACCGTATTTCTGAACTATTAAAGCCAAACTTCCCTCCTGCTCATTTCCCTTTTATAAAATAATCCATTAATTTATATCCTTTTTCAAATACAAGGGCGCCTTTCATATTACAGATTTTTTCTGAAAAATTATTTACTTTCACTCTGTAATCCCTTGTATTGTCACTTCTGTAAATAGCAAAAGGAACTGGTTCATCAGTATGGGTCATTAAATTTACAGGAGTTGGATGATCGGGTAAAAGCAAGATGCTGTACTCCTTAAATTTCTTAATCCCTTTTAATACTGTTCCAACAACCTTTGAGTCAAAATCCTCTATAGCCTTTATTTTTGCCTTTATATCGCCATTATGACCAGCCTCGTCAGGAGCTTCGACATGCAGATAAACAATGTCTTTGGTCTTGAGTGCATTAAGCGCAGCTTTAGCCTTGCCAAGATAATTGGTATCAAGATATCCTGTTGCACCCTTCACATTTATAACATCAAACCCTGCACACACACCAAGTCCCTTTGTTAAGTCCACAGCAGATATAAGTGCTCCTTTGAGCCCATATTTTGCCTTGAATTTCAGTATAGCAGGCTTTTTACCCTGTCCCCAAAGCCAGATACTGTTGGCAGGCCTAAGACCGCGACTTATTCTTTTCCTGTTCACAGAATGTAACGTGAGAATCTCCATCGACCTCTCAATAAACTCCCTCAGGATGACTTCACCATCCCCTTCAGGGAAATAACTGCCGATTTTTCTGCCTGTAATATCATGAGGGGGTGTGCAATGTGTCTTATCTTTTCCGTTCTTCCATACCATAAGGTGCCGGTAGCTTACTGCCGGATAAAAAATAATTTTATTTCCACCGAGCTTGCGATTCACTGCTTTAATAAGTATCTTTGCCTCTCTGGTAGAAATATGTTCGGCACTGTAGTCTTCCATTACTGCCATATTTATGTCTTTTGATTTTGAAAGTTTTAAGGTAACGAGATTACACCTGTAAGCAACATCTCCGCGCCTGAGTCTCACACCCCTGTAAGCCGCCTCAAAAGATGCCCTGCCGCTGTAATATTTAGATGGATCATAACCAAGAATCGAAAGGTTTGCTACGTCAGAGCCGGGGGGAAAACCGCGGGGAATGGTTCTTATTCTTCCTACTTTGCCTTCAGATGCGATTTTATCCATATTGGGAGTAGCTGCTTTTTGAAGACAAGTTTTATATCCAATTTTTTTTATTGGTCGGTCCGCCATCCCGTCGCCAACTAATATAATGTATTTCATATTCTAAACGCTAAGTTCTAAAATTTTAAAGTGAATGTCAAATTAAACAAATTTAAAGGGTCCAAGAGGTTAAGATATTGCAAATTGTAAAATTAGCAATTAGTATTTCAAATTCTTTTATCATTTTTCAATGATAATTTTGAAATTATTTTCACAAGATGTCTTTCAATAATTTTTCAACCTCTAAAGCTCCTGCCTTTACCCTGACAGGCTCTTCCGACACCTTCAAGGCTGTATCAGGATCCTTTAAACCATTACCCGTCAGTGTACAAACCACGGTTTCGCCGCCACTGAAATATCCTCCCTCAGACAATTTTATCACACCTGCTACTGAAGCCGCCGATGCAGGTTCGCAGAAAATCCCCTCCTTTGAGGCAACAAACCTATATGCCTCAAGGATCTCCTTATCGGTTACAGATTCTATTATTCCTCCTGATTCATCTCTTGCAGCAACAGCGCCTTTCCAGCTTGCCGGATTTCCTATTCTTATGGCTGAAGCAACTGTTTCAGGTTTTTCTACGGGATGTCCCAACACAATAGGCGCTGCACCTGCAGCCTGAAATCCAAGCATCTTGGGAAGAAAATCAATCCTGTCTGCTGTCTTGTACTCTTTATAACCTTTCCAGCATGCTGTTATATTGCCTGCGTTTCCTACTGGAAGGACGTGATACTCTGGTGCGCAACCAAGCTGGTCACAGACCTCAAATGCTGCTGTTTTTTGTCCTTCAATCCTAAACGGATTTATTGAGTTTACGAGGGTGATTGGATATTTTTTCACCAGACGTTTAACAATTTCAAGGGCTTCATCAAAATTGCCTGCTACTTGTAAAACCTTTGCCCCGTGTATTATAGCCTGAGCCAGTTTTCCCATTGCAATTTTTCCTTCAGGAATAAGAACAATTGCAGAGATATCTGCTCTTGCCGCATAAGCAGAAGCAGATGCAGATGTATTGCCGGTCGAGGCACATATAACGGCTTTTGCTTTTGTCTCTAATGCCTTTGAAATGGCAAGTGTCATACCGCGGTCTTTAAAAGAACCACTGGGGTTGACGCCTTCATACTTAAAATACAGGTTGATTTTCTTTGGCAGAATTTTGTTTAAATGTACAGCTTTTATTAAAGGGGTGTTACCTTCATTCAGGGTAATAACAGGTGTCTTATCTGATACATTCAAAAAGTCCCTGTATTTTTCAATTACCCCTTTCCATAATCTCATAATTATTCCACTATATCTCCTTCTACAATTTCCACCACTACACCCTGTTGTTTAAGAGTCTCTATCCCTTTCGCCAGATTCTCTTCTGTGCCATCAAGTTCCAGAACCATCTCTCCGACAGTTTCTGTAACCCTTGCCCTTCTAATGTTAGGCATAATGTCATATTTCTTTGCCATGGTAAAAATAACAGGCTCTTTTATAAGGTTCTGCGGAAAAGTCAGCTTTACTCTTCTTTTCATTCTCTCCCCCTTGGGATATTCTTCATTATCCCTGATTACTCCGATTTCTTCGCCTCTGCGAATCCCGACGCGTCGGGACAATCCATGAAATCATCTTTTTAACTTCCTCCAGCAATTGCAGGCACGATGGAGACCTCATCTCCGTCTTTAACCTCAGTTTCTTCGCCCTTAAGAAACCTTATATCTTCCTCATTCACATAAACATTAACAAATCGCCTTATCTTTCCTGCTTCAGAGATTCTTTCTCCTAATCCCGAATATTTTTTATCCAGATAGTTAATCAGCTCTATAACAGTTCCCGGCTCACCTTCTACCTCTTCTTTCCCCTGTGTTAACCTCTGAAGCGGTACCGGAATTCTTACTTTTACAGCCATTGATTATCCCCCCTTGTCCCCCTGTTTTCTTTGTGAAAACAAAGAAGGGGGACTTTACATATATTAGTTTTAAGGTTGTTATTCGTTATACGTTATTCGATTAACTAATATCCAATAACAATTAACGGTCTTTCAACTTTATTTTTTTTAGTGTCTCTTCAAAAGCTGCCAGATTAGGCTTAATGTAATGCGGCTTAACCGTACAACCATCAAGGGCTTCCTGTGTCTTAAGCCCATTGCCGGTAATACATAGCACCGTTAAACTTTCTTTCTTAATATATCCCTGCTTTATAAGTTTTATAGCTGCGGCAAGGGTCACACCGCCGGCGGTTTCTGCAAATATCCCCTCTGTCCTTGCCAACAGTTTCATGGAATCTATAATTTCATCGTCAGACACGTCTTCGCCAAAACCACCACTTTCATTTACAACCTGAACCGCATAGAATCCATCGGCTGGATTACCGATTGCAAGAGATTTAGCAACTGTATCCGGCTTAACGGGCTTTATAACATCAATTTTCTGTTTTATCGCGGTAACAATTGGTGAACAGCCTGTAGCCTGCGCGGCAAAGACCTTTGTCTTAACCCCTTCAATTAATCCGACTTTTTCCATCTCTCTGAAACTCTTCCATATCTTTGTCAGCAGAGAGCCGCTTGCACACGGTACCACGACATTATCAGGAGTCCGCCATCCAAGCTGCTCTACAATTTCATGTCCTTGTGTCTTTGATCCCTCGGCATAAAACGGCCTGATATTTATATTTACAAACGCCCAGCGATATTTATTCGCAACTTCGCTGCAGAGCCTGTTAACTTCATCATAGTTTCCATCGACGGCAATCAGGTTAGGCTCATAAACAAGCGACGCAACTATCTTGCTTTGTTCAAGGCTCGCGGGTATAAAAATAAATCTCTTAAACCCTGACTTTGCACCATGTGCAGAGACAGAATGTGCAAGATTGCCTGTTGATGCACATGCAACAGTATCAAAGTTAAATTCCTTTGCCTTTGCAAGTGCAACAGCAACTACCCGGTCTTTAAAAGACAGCGTTGGATACACAACCGTGTCGTCCTTTATATACAACTCTTTTATACCGAGAAACTTCGCAAGGTTGTCAGTCTTTATCAAAGGAGTAAAACCGGTATGGAAAGCATCTGCAACTTCTTTTTCCAGCGGTAAGAGCTCCCTGTATCGCCACAGGTTTTGCGGCCTTGACTGAATCTTATCCCTTGTAAGGCTCTTTTTAATATTACTGTAGTCGTAAACCACCTCAAGAGGACCGAAACAGAATTCACAAACATATATCGGCTCTATGGGATATTCTCTCCCGCATTCTCTGCATTTAAGTCCGTTTACAAAGCTCATTTTCTTAAGTCTCGCATTTAAAAGTGTATTTTATCATGTTATGTTCAGCTCAATCTCATCTATCTTTTGGTCTGAATTAATTTTATAAGCTTTTACTTCTGTCTCACCACCAACCAGTCCAACAATTACATGA
>VAPC010612014.1_pt1 | contig 10614 bp, 9 predicted proteins | sample 3395121 | NCBI WGS metagenome assembly VAPC01 (sample SAMN08290434, study PRJNA428436) | hydrothermal vent metagenome | isolation source: Deep-sea hydrothermal vent chimney | place: Indian Ocean: Southwest Indian Ridge | depth 1711 m m
AATATTCGTTCAAATTAATATTCCTCGTCACTTTCCCGGCCATGGCCGGCCTCATTGTGCTCAATAAACAGATCATTCAAGTTCTTTTCCAAAGGGGTGCTTTCGATGCGCAGTCGACAGCCATGAGCTCATGGTGCCTCCTTTTTTTTGCTTTTGGGCTTCCCTTTATTTCAGGAACCAAGATTCTTGCCCCGATGTTCTATTCTCTCAAAGACACAAAAACGCCTGTGGTTGTAGCCTTTTTTGTGATGATTAGCTATATCGGTTCTTCTCTTTTCTTGATGGGGCCCTTCCGAGCGGGAGGAATTGCACTGGCCCTATCATTATCATCTCTGATTAACTTTGTTGTGCTGTTTTATCTTCTGGAGAAAAAACTCGGAAGGATTGAAAAAAAGGACCTTTTTATCTCTGCCTTGAAATCGGCGCTGTCTGCTGTGGTTATGGCAGGAGCAATATGGATTTTCATGGATCAATTTGACTTCGAACAATTAGTGTTCATTGAGAAATCGAGCGTTGTCTTTGCCGCTATTTTAGGGGGTTTGATCGTTTATTTTATTATGAATCTGCTGTTTAGGCATGAGGATCTCAAGGGTCTGAAGCAGGCCTTTTCAAAAGAAAAAATACTTCGAGATTAGTGTGTTTTAATGAAAGTTGTTTTGCAAAGGATCAAAAAGGCATCGGTCGAAATTGGAGGGGAAGTCCACTGCCGAGTCGATCAAGGTGTGTGCCTTCTTGTCGGAGTGGAAAAGGGAGATTCCCTTGACGATGTCCATCGTGTGGCCAATAAAATCGTCGATTTGAGAATTTTCCCTGATTCTGAGGGTAAGATGAACCTCTCTCTACTGGACACGAAAGGAAAAGTATTGGCTGTCTCTCCGTTCACTCTGGCTGGGTCCGTTAGCAAAGGTCGACGTCCCAGTTTTGATAAAGCTGAAGAGTCCGAGCGTGCCGAAAGGATTTTTGACAGTTTTGTTCAGAAAATAGAAGAAAGAGGACTTGAAGTCAAAAAAGGAGTATTCGGGGCGTTAATGGATGTGTATCTAGTTAATGAAGGGCCTGTAACTTTTATCCTTTCTTCCTCACCTGAATAATTCATAAAAAATGTCTATATTTCACGTAAGACATACAATATCAAGGGATTACCAGAGCTTCACCCGCTACGCCTACCATCTACCCGTGAAACTCGCCTCGTGAATTATCCAGTTTATTAGAGAAATTTCAAATCACTTGTCTCATTCAGTGATTTTTCAGCGGTTTTCCTTACAAAAGGATTCTGATCCTGCGTTAATTTAACGAGAAGGGTCCGTGCGACTTCTCCTCCAATCTGCCCCAGGGCGACAGCGGCTGTTCTGCGAACTTCGTCGTTTGATTCATTGAGTGCGACTTCTATGTGTTTGGCGGAACTTGGATTTTTTCGAAGTCCCAGTATTTTCAGGACTTCGATTTTGATGTACCAGGGGGGTGTGGATAGTCGATTATAGAACACGCTGAGGTCGAGAATTTCTTTTTGGGCTATTTGTGTGACGATATAGTTGCGGATCTCTTCAATAGGATCTGCCAGTGCATTTAACAGAACATCATAAATCCAGGGAGCGTCTAGACGTAGAATAGACTGGAGGACCTTGAGTCGCTCTTCCTTATTTTTGCTTTCTGCGATTTTTTTTTGCGCTGATACGGCGAGTTTAAGGTGGTCCTGGTCCTTACTGAAGGAGGTTTTATGTCCATTATCCATTGTCCATCCAAGGACTTATTATATATAACAGAAAGAGCAAAAGTTCAAACGTTATGTTTTCAAGGAAATTGAGAGGCGTCTGGCTAGACCATGTCTAGGATGTGGCCCATCTTATCTTTTTTGGTTTTCAGATAGTGGCGGTTACTCTCGCATGGAGGGATTTCCAAGGGAACTCGGTCCACGATTTCCAGGTTATACCCTGACAGGCCAATGAATTTTCGGGGATTATTGGTGATAAGACGGAGTTTTGTGACTCCGAGAGCAACGAGTATTTGAGCGCCAATACCGTAATCTCTGTGATCGGGTTTAAAACCCAACTTTTCGTTCGCCTCAACCGTATCGATTCCATTATCCTGGAGCGCATAGGCTTTTATCTTGTTGATCAGCCCAATTCCTCTTCCCTCATGATTGACGATATACAGGATGACGCCTTTTCCCTCTTTTTGGATCATTTCCATGGAGAGGTGGAGTTGATCTCCGCAGTCGCATCGGATGGAGCCAAAGGTGTCTCCTGTCAAACACTGGGAATGAGCTCTGACCAGAGTGGGTTCCCCCTCTTTGATGTGTCCTTTAACCAGAGCGAGATGGTGTTCTTTTTGTATGCTGTCTTTGTAAACAAGCAGTTTAAACTCCCCGTATTTTGTGGGGAGTTCAGTTTCCTCAATCTTAGTGACAAGCGTCTCGTTCTTCATCCTGTATTTGATAAGGTCGGTGATGGTCAAAATGGGGATGTCATACGTCAAACTGTACTCTATCAGTTCCGGCATTCTAGCCATAGTTCCGTCTTCGTTCATGATTTCGCAGATGACTCCTGCCGTTGTCAGGCCTGCCATTCGTGTGATGTCGATGGCCGCTTCGGTCTGGCCTGCCCTTTCGAGAACGCCTCCATTCATGGCCTGCAGAGGAAAAATGTGTCCCGGGCGCGCAAGATCTGAAGGTTTTGTCTTGGGATCGATGACAGTCAGGATTGTTTTAGCCCTGTCGAAGGACGATATGCCTGTTGTGATCCCTTCTTTGGAGTCGATAGAAACGGTGAAAGCCGTTTGAAATGCTGCAGTATTGTCTGACACCATGAGGGGTAGGTCCAACTCCTTCAGCCTTTCTCCCGGCATTGGAAGACAGATGAGGCCTCGTCCGTGTTTGGCCATAAAATTGATGATATCTGGAGTCACTTTTTCAGCGGCGACCATTAGATCGCCTTCATTTTCACGGTCTTCATCGTCCACAATGATGATCATCTTTCCAGACTTAACGGCTTGAACAGCTTCGTCAACAGTGGCGACAGGGGGTTTCCGATTCATTTATATAATCCTTTATTTCTATCTATTTATAACCTTCCAATTATACACGTATTTGCCGATGATGTCACTTTCGATGTTGACCGTATTTCCTCTTTTAAGGACTCCCAAATTGGAATTTTTCAGAGTAATAGGTATGAGTTCAACATCAAATGATAGGGTTGAGATGTCGGCAATAGTGAGACTGATTCCGTTGATGCAGACAGATCCTTTAGGAACAAAATAAGGCCTGAGTTTTTCCGGGAAGGAAAACGTGAATCTCTTCCCTTTTCCTGCGGAAACAATCTTGAGAATTTTTCCTGTCGTATCGACATGTCCTGTGACCAGATGTCCACTCAGAGGTGTTGAGAGAGTCACGGGAAGCTCAAGATTCAGCATGTCTCTTATTCGCAGCGAGCCGAGGTTTGTCAAACGGTATGTTTCCTCTGAAATGTCAAAAGAGAGAATGTTTTTTTCTTTTTTAATCAGGCTTAGACAGACGCCGTTTATGGCCAGACTTTCTCCTGTTTCCAGCTTGGGCGCGATGGTGGGCGCTTCGATGGAGAGAACCTTCTTTCCCAGGCTGTACTCTTTAAAATAGCCCAAATGGTTTATAATTCCTGTAAACATCAGAAATACCCCTCTAAAATGATATCATTTTCAATCTGAAATGTGCGGATCTTGCGCAGTTGAAGAGCATCCTTAACGGATTTTACCCCAATTCCCTGAAAGAGAGCCGGAGCCATTTCACCTCCGATGAGCTTGGGAGAAAGTGAAATGAAAACTTTGTCCACAAGCCTTTGGTCAAGAAAGGATGTATGCAGACGTCCCCCCCCCTCAACAAGTACACTCGATATTTCATGTTGCCCTAACCAGGCTAGAATGTGTTTTAAACTGATGCTCGTACCGGATCCGGAAAGGGAGATCACCTCCATGCCTCTTTTATTCAGAATGGCTACTTTAGGAGATGTCGGAGGCTTCTTTGTGAAGATAATTATCTTTCCTTTAGATGTTGTGTTCAAAATCTGTGAGTTTGTGGGGATCCGAAGATTTGAGTCGAGAATAATTCGCATTTGTTTTTTCCCTCTCCAACTCGAATGACGAAGTGTCAACTTCGGATTGTCTTTGAGAAGAGTTTGCACACCGATCATAATAGCATCGTGCTCTCCCCGGAGGAGCTGTGTGTACTCTCTTGTCTGGGAAGAAGAAATCCACTGTGAGGATAAAGTTTTTGTTGCCATCTTTCCATCCAAACTTAAAGCTGCCTTAAGAGAGACGAATGGAATTTTTTTTGTGATATATTTGATATAGGCCTCATTTATGATTTCATTTTTCTCTTGGAGGAGGCCGACGGATACATCAATTCCAGTTTTTTTCAGAGTGCGAATACCCTTGTTGTGGACAAGAGGATTTGGATCGGAAGCGGATATGACAACCCGTTTTGGTTTGTTTTTCAACAGAGCTTCAATACATGGAGGCGTTCTTCCCCAGTGAATACACGGTTCGAGAGTTAAGTATATTGTGCTGTGGTGAGTGGAAGGACCGGCTTTCTGAAGAGCAACGATTTCTGCATGAGGTTGGCCTGGACCTTTGTGGTAGCCAAAACCGATAATGGCACCTTTTTTGACAATCACGGCTCCCACATAAGGATTTGGACTTGTCCAACCTTTGGCTTTTAGGGCTAGACTGTAGGCCATTTCAAGGTAAGCTATATCTCTGAGTTTATTCATGTGAGAAGGGCGCTGACGTAGTCTTTCGGAGAAAAAAACAGCATATCCTTTTCTCCCTCCCCGACTCCAATGAATTTGATGGGGAGTTCGAGTTCGTCGATGATGCTGAGGACACTTCCGCCTTTTGCAGTTCCATCCAATTTTGTTAAAAATACTCCGGATAAGCCGGAAAAATTCAAAAATTCTCTCGCATGGATCAAAGCATTCTGACCAATACTGGCATCCAGGACAAGAAGAACTTCTTGCGGAGCCCCATCCAATTCTCGCGATATGATTCTTTGGATCTTCTCCAGCTCGTTCATGAGATTGACGTTTGTGTGAACTCTGCCAGCCGTATCTATGAGGAGCATTTGATAGTCATGGGCTTTAAATGACTGGATTGAGTCGAAGACCACTGAGGCGGGATCTGCCTCATATTGGCCTTTTATCACCGGAATATTCAGCCTTTTTCCCCATATAGAGAGCTGCTCCTGTGCAGCGGCTCGGAAGGTGTCTCCGGCGACCAAAAGACAGTTTTTTCCCTGGGTTTTATAATAATATGCAAGTTTGGCAAGAGAGGTAGTCTTGCCACCTCCGTTGATGCCTACAAGCATCACGACGGATCTCGAGTAACCGAGATTCATCTTCGAGGGGAATTGAGATAGAGTTCTCTCAATCTCATCCTTAAGTATCTTGCTTATTATAGCGAAGGTGTCGGATTTTCTGCTTTTTTCTCTGATGGCGGTGATGATTTTATCTGTTGTGGCAACACCCACATCTGCCAAAATAAGCAATTCTTCCAATTCAGCGAGAATGTCCTCACGCTCTTTCTGTGATTTGAGGAGATCATCAAACTTATCCTTGAACGCATCATGTGTTTTTGCAAGCTTATTTCTCAGATTTCCTAACATAACCTCCTCATTATATTTTCGGGGTCTCTCAAAGTCAATTTCTCATGAATAACTCTTGAATAATTCAGATTTCCTGACAACGCACCATTATTGTGCTAAAGTATTTCACTCATGAACGAAGCGATTTGGATACATCCTACTAATACAGAGGAGGTGAAGACTCTATCGAATGAGATGGAGATCCCCATTGAAATTGCCCGAATTTTAGTCAACAGACACATTACAACTCGGGACAAGGCACAAGCTTTTTTATACGGCACATTGGACAATCTTCATGATCCATTCCTTATGTCGGGGATGAGGGCTGCCGTGGACAGGCTCCAAAAGGCCTGCTCAAAGAGAGAAAAATGCCTGTTATTTGGAGATTATGATGTGGATGGTGGCCGCTCGGTGGTTATCCTCACCAAAGCACTTCAGACTCTTGGTGGGGATGTGGAGCATTTTATTCCCGATCGGCTGTCCCAAGGCTACGGAATCAAAGAGAGCTATATGGATGTCGTTACCGAAAAAAAGGGTAAAGTTGTTGTCAGCGTGGATTGCGGCATAAAAGCTGTCGAATTTGTAGAACGTGCCAAAATCCATGGCGTGGATGTCATCATTACAGATCATCATCTGCCGGGTGACGAACTTCCTCGAGCTCTTGCTCTTCTCAATCCTGTTATCGAGGATTCCAACTATTTTGACAAAAACCTTGCGGGAATAGGGGTTGTTTTTAAACTCATTCAGGCTCTCTTTGAAGAGGCCGGCCGTTCCGAGCTTCTTCCACATTATTTGAAGCTTGTATCTATCGGAACAGTGGCCGATGTCGCAGCTTTGCGTGGAGAAAATAGGCTGTTTGTCAAATTCGGTTTAAAGAGTTTAGAAAATGTCTCCAACCTGGGTTTGAAGCAGCTCATGGATATCTGCCAGCTGAGCGGTAAAAAAGTGTCTGTTGGAGATGTGGGTTTCAGAATTGGGCCCCGAATAAATGCCGCCGGACGAATGGGAAAAGCTGATTTAGCTGTCCGTCTTTTCTTCTCTAAAAATGTTGAGGAATGCCGGGAGCTTGTTCGGGATCTTGACCAGTTGAATTCGAAAAGACGACAAGTCGAAAACAAAATATATTCTCAAGCCTTGATGGAAATAGAAAATCGATCGCTTGAAAAAAAATATAAAATATTTGTTTTGGGGAGTGAGAACTGGCATCGAGGGGTTATCGGTATTGTGGCTTCTCGGTTAAAAGAACTCTTTCATCGTCCGGCCCTCCTTTTTGCTTTGGAGAATGGAAAAGCCCTTGGATCGGGAAGAAGCATCAAGGAATTTTCCCTTATTGATTGTCTGCATGAAAACAAGAGGTTTTGCCTCAATTATGGAGGTCATACTCTTGCCGTAGGGTGCGAGCTTACGATTGAGAATATGGATGCTTTCCGTACAGCAGTCACCGCTTATGCAGGATTGAAAATATCCGATGAGGATCTGAGGAGAAAGATTGTCGTAGATGCCCTCATCCATTTCGATCAAATTGATTCCGGATTTCTGGATTACCTGTCCATTCTCTCTCCCTTTGGTGCTGGAAATCGCAAACCCATATTTATGACCCAAAAGGCCGAAGTGCTCTTGGAACCAAAAAAATTACAGGGAAAGCACAGTAAATTTTTGCTCAAACATTCTGGAAGAATGTTTGAAGCTTTAGGATGGGGAAGAGGAGATTTGGCTGATACAATCCATAAGGGAGAATATGTAGATATCGCCTACTCGCTCCAAACTTCTGTGTACTTGGGAGAAGAAAAGCTTAATCTCTCTCTTGAAGATATGAAAAAATCCACATAGCCCTGCAGATCGAATAAGAGTATAATAAAAAGGGTGTCTTCTTTCTCCATTGAGGAGCTATGGCCAACATAAAACATAACCTTGCTCGATTTCTCAAGCTTGTAATAGGGGGATTTCTTTTGGTTATTGTTATGGTCATAGCTGTTAATTTTATAAAGTATTCCAACCGGAGACCGGAGGTTAAACGTATAGAGAGTGAGGACCCTCCCGAAAAAACGGAAAATATGAAGAGGGGCGAATTTTTTGAGGAGAAAGGAGGCAAAATAACGCTGGACGGAAAGTTTGCTGAGCAGTTTGTCGATGAAGAAGGGCTGCTTCATGCTGTTGGAAATGTTCAGTTTAGATACAGAGGTAAATATGAACTTTATGCTGATGAGATCGTTTACGACCAAGAGTGGACTCATTTTCTTTTGAAGGGGAAAGCAAAAATCCGCTATGAGGAAGCGATCCTTGAGGGTTCTTTTTTAGAATACGATAGGACAGCAGGTATTTTCAAGACAGATGAAAACGCGTCCTTTTCTTCAGAACGAATTACGGGATTTGCCAAAGAGATGATCTATTTCGAAGAAGAAGAACGACTCGAGCTCAAAGGCCAGGTCTATCTGGAGTTAACAACGCGCTTGGATTCTTCGTCGCCAATGATTATAGAAGGAGAAAGATTTGCGTATCTGAGAGCCCTTAAAAAAGGGCAAATGGAAGGCGGTGTGAGTTTTTCTCAGGGGAAGAGCCATGGTACAGCTGACTCGGTAGAATTTGAATTATTTCCTGAAGAAGAGCACGTGCGGTCCGTGCTTCTCAAGGGAAATGTAGTGGGAACGATTGTTGAAGATGGAGACGGGAGGATAGAGCGTCATGTCGAAGCTGATGAAGTGAAACTGCGTGCCTTTCTTAATTTTCCCAAGATCCATGCCATCGAAGCTGAGGGCCACTGCTTCTTTACATTCCTTTTTCCCTCTGGAAATTCTCAACAGGGGGAATCAGAATCCCTGAAATTCATATTGAATCGGCAGGGAGGATTGAGAGAATTCCATGCTCTTGGAAAAGCGCGTTTAGTTGATGTGGATGGTGAAACAAAAGAGGAAAGAGTCGTCAAAGGGGATTCCCTTGTCATTGTTGAGACGAGAGAGGGCCTCCAGATCAAAGGAACCGACGAAAATAAAGCAAGCCTTTCTTCCAAAGATTATGAAATTTCAGCGAAGGAAATTATTCTAGATACAGAAAAAAACAATCTAGAAGCCACAGATCAAGTGAAGGTCATTTTAAATCCAGGGAGCGGTGAAAACGCCATGGGTTTCTTTTCGCAAGATAAATCTATTTTCATTACAGCCGATAAAATGAGATATTCTGCCGAACAAAAGCGTTTTTTATTTACAGGAGGAATAAAGAGTTGGCAGGAAAAAGAAATCTTAATCACCGAGGAATTGTCTGTCGATCAGAGAACGGGGAAGATAGAATGTGTTGGGCAGGTAAAATCGATTTTTACGTATGAATCGAAAAACAGCCAGGATCCAGGGAGAGTGGAAATTTCTGCCCAAACAATGAGCTATATTCCGGAGGAAAATTCCATCATTTTCAGTGGTGGGAGTGGTGTGTGTTCCCTTAAGGTTAGAGAGGTCAGGATGACGTCCCAATCCATCAATATCCATCTTGGAGAGGGACAAGGAAAGATGCAAAAATTCCTTGCAAAGGGAAAAGTGATCATTGCCCAACTGCAGTCAGAAGGCAGGGGAGAAGAGGCCCATATTGATGTGGAAAATGAAACGATTGTTCTGCTCGGAAATCCGGTTTTAATCGACAAAGACAAAGGTAAAATCGAGGGTGACAAATTGACTTTTTTTATAGCCGATGATAGAATCACAGTTGAAAATCAAGGACAAGAAAGATCACTTACAGTCATAAAGTCGTGAAAAATGAAAGATCACTTAGCTGCCGTTGGACTGGAAAAAAGTTTCGGTAAAAAGAAAGTCGTTGATGATGTATCTGTCTCAGTCAGAAGGGGTGAAATCGTCGGTCTCCTCGGGCCAAATGGAGCTGGAAAGACAACCACCTTTTCCTTGATTCTCGGTCTCATTGCTCAAGATGCCGGACAGATATTCCTGGATGAGGAGGAAATCACCGGGATTCCTATGTACTTGAGAGCCAGAAAAGGTGTGTGCCTCCTTCCACAGGAACCTTCCTCTTTCAGAAAGTTGAGCGTTACAGAAAATTTAATGGCCGTAAAGGAGATCACTCGGGATTTTTCTTCGAGAGAACACGGAGATCTGGCCGTTATTCTTGGAGAATTTGGATTAGATAATCTGACCGAATCCAAGGCTTATACTCTTTCTGGAGGAGAGAGAAGACGCTTAGAGATAGCCAGGGCATTGATCATGAACCCGATTTTCATTCTCTTAGATGAGCCTTTTACAGGTATAGATCCCTTGGCCATCCTGGATCTGCAGGAGATCATTCTTTCACTAAAAAAGAGAAATATCGGTCTTCTCATCACAGATCACAGCGTCAGGGAGACTTTAAAGATCACGGATCGTGCCTATATCATAGATAAAGGTAGAATCTTAGAGGAGGGAACTCCAGAAGCGTTGATCTCCTCAGATTCGGTAAAAAAGAACTATTTGGGAGATGATTTTGATCTGGGAGATTGAGAAACCCTAGTGTTTCAAGAGCTGGACAATGGCCATCAAACAGCAACTTCAACAAAGACAGGTTCAAAAACTCATTCTTGCGCCTGCTCTTCAACAGGCCATAAAACTCCTGCCTTTGACGAATCTTGAACTCATTGAAATTATAGATGCGGAACTTTCCGAGAATCCAATGCTCGAAGTGGAAGAGGAAACCATCGAGCAAAAAACGGATAAAGACAAACAGAGTGAAACAGAAGAAAAGGCTAGTCAACAGGATGGTGTGCCGGAGACTCAAGATAAAGATGTTGAAGCGGAAACAAAACGCACCGAGGACGAGGAGGATATCGAGTCCTATTTTCAGCAGTATTTTGATGATGGATTCCGCTCTTATCCTCAGGAAACCAGAGAAGCTCCACCTTTAGAGAATGTGGTTTCTAAAAGCATCACTCTTTGGGATCATCTCAATTGGCAGGCGGATTTAACGTTTGTTGATAGTAAAGAGAAAGAAATTGCACAATACATCATAGGAAACATCAACGAAGATGGTTATCTCAT
>VAPC010369559.1_pt1 | contig 10609 bp, 21 predicted proteins | sample 3395121 | NCBI WGS metagenome assembly VAPC01 (sample SAMN08290434, study PRJNA428436) | hydrothermal vent metagenome | isolation source: Deep-sea hydrothermal vent chimney | place: Indian Ocean: Southwest Indian Ridge | depth 1711 m m
GTTTTCAAAAATAGGGGCTGCAGCATCTACATCATATTTGTAAGGCAGTACATGCCTAAAACCCTTGTCAGGTGAGTGATCCTCAAGCTGCATTGTTTTAAGGATGAGCACACCGTTTTCAAAATTCATTGCCCCCGTGGTGGTGCTATCCCACCAATCCATTGCCCTAATATTGGTGCGCTGCAGCAGCTCTCTAAACTCACGGCACATGTTGCTTTTGGCCTTGGGATTGAAACGCTCCTGCGCGTACTCCTCAATCATTGGGTTTGGCATATACATGTAGTGCGTGCCCATCCAAACCATAATCATGCGGCTACCGTCAAGGCCTTTGTAATTAAAATCACGCTCAAAAGCTCTGCGCAGATCCTCATAGTGCGGCACAGGCTTTTTGCCGGGCACTGCAGTATGGTAGCCAGTAAACTCGGTTTTGATGTGGCTATCGCCCACTATATTTATGGGGCTTAGGATCTGCCCATGGTGCTCACATTGCGTGCATTGGCTTGAGCTGCCCCACTCAGTATGGATGTTGTTACAAGTGCGCGGGCCACTGGCAGCTATGGCCTGATCAAGCTTTTGCTCCGTTTCAACTTGGCTATAGCCATCGTACTGAGCGCTCACCTTATGCACGTAGTTGGCACCGTTTTCAAACTTACCGGCAATGCTCATCCACGCATACCACTCAGGCTCAGTAAGCTGCTCACCATTGGAGCAGGTGCGATCAGAGCCAAGTGTGGCAACATGGGCCATAAACAAGCACTCTTTAATTACAGTCTCATCATCGATGCGTGGATATTTGCGCAGATAATCTTTATCCACCTGATCATCCATGGCCACTGCGGGTAAGCCTGAAAACGCCACGATATCAAAATCAACCGGCTCAATTTTTTGTTGGATAAAGTAGGCCTTGGTATCTCGCTTGTTTGGTTTTCGGTTGACAGTGCCGGGGAGGCGGAGGATTCGCCGGGCATCCCATACTTTTGGATCAAATGCTCCAGGCAGGTTGGCTTTTTTGAGTTGGTAGTTGAGGTGATCAAGGCAGGCTTTGTAGTGGCCTCGGTAGGTGTCGAAATATTTTTTATCTGCAATCTCGTTTTTGGTTTCAATAATGAAATGCAGCCCGTTGCCGCTGCAGACGATAGCAACACTTTTAGGCGGTAGTTTAAGTGCTTTTAGTGTTACATCAATGTATTTGTCGGCACGCTTTAAGTCGATGCCGTCAACATCAAAAACGATGGTAGTTTGTGTTTGGAATTCACGTTTTCCATCACCGCATTTGGCCACAGTGTAAAACATATTCCAACGCTCAGCGCTTGGGATTACTTTTAGGTAGTGATCAAGATTTTTAAACAGATCGGGGATGGATTTAGCGCGCCAATTCTTTTTGTGAAATGCATCATAAATTTTCTCATCAGTCTCCCCTTGGGGCACCCATTTCCGCAATCCTAAAAGCTGTATCATGTATAACGACCCTGCAGCAATTTGAGGTGTGTAGCACTAAAGGTGATGTAGTGCCACGGTAACGGATTGATCCCCCTGGAGTCAACCGTTTTTGCTTGCAGCGAGCTAACAAAATTGCTATCACCAGTGGCCTAAGGGGCAACCCGTCGAAACACGTTACACGAATCAAGGAAATTACGCAGTGAAGTTTAAAATCAAGCCTTGGGGCCATCAGCTTAAAGCCATACATATTGCCGCACCCCTGCCTGAGTTTGCTCTATTGATGGATATGGGCACGGGCAAAACAGCTACCACCATCAATATCCTGCGTGCCAAGTACTATGAGCATAAGCGTGTGCTGCGCACTCTAATACTCTGCCCCATAGTTGTATGTGAAAACTGGAGGCGGGAGTTTGAATTGCATAGCAACGTGGCTGGGCGCGTTGTAGTGCTTACCGGTACAGCTAAGCAACGGATAAAATTATGGCAAGAGGCTATTGCAAAGCATGGCACGGTAATTGCCATTATGAATTATGAGGGCCTTGGGATCAGTACCTTATATACCCTGATGCAGGCCTATAAGTTTGAGGCCATTGTATGCGATGAGAGCCAACGGATCAAAAACCCTAGGGCCAAGCGCACCGCTGCAGCAATCAAGTTGGCCGATATGGCCGCGTACAAATATATCCTCAGCGGCACGCCGATACTAAACAACCCCATGGATATTTTTTCACAGTACCGTTTCCTTGACGGTGGCCGCACCTTTGGCGCTAACTTTTTTAGCTTTAGGGCCAAGTACTTTGTGGATAAAAATGCAGGCATGCCAAGGGATAAATATTTTCCGAATTGGCAACCGCACCCCGATACCGATCAAAATTTTAACCGGTTGATCTACAAAAAAGCTATGCGGGTAATGAAGGATGAGTGCCTTGATCTGCCACCGTTTGTAAAAACGCGGGTGGATGTGGCGCTGAGCCCTGCACAAAACCGCGTGTATGCAGACATGATGCGCCAATTTATTTCATTCATTGAGGATAAGGCCTGTGTGGCTGAGTTGGCGGTTACTAAATCGCTGCGCCTGCAGCAGATCATCAGTGGCTTTGCGCGGCTTGATGAAAAGCAGCAGCTCCAAAAATATGGCGTAGATGTGAAAACCAAGGAAATGGAGGTACACCGCTTTGATGATGTGCCACGCATGAGCGCACTCATTGAAGTGATTGAGGGCCTGCCTAAGGATGCCAAGTTTATTGTGTGGGCTTGCTTTAGAGAAAATTACAGCATGATCCTAGAGGCTATGAGTAAGTTGGGGATAAGCTGTGTATCTCTTGTTGGCGGGCTCTCGGATAAGGAGCGCAATGCCTCCATAGATTCGTTTCAAAACAACCCCCTAATGCGTGGCATGGTGGCCAATCAAGGTGCAGGCGGTGTGGGAGTCAATCTAACCGCTGCCTCATATTCCCTCTACTACAGCCGCAGTTTTAACCTGGAGCATGACTTGCAAAGCGAGGCGCGCAATTACCGGGGTGGCTCTGAGATACATAAAAAAATTACCCGCATCGATATCGTGGCACCGGGCACCATTGATGAGCTGATCCTAGATAGCTTACATAACAAACACTCAATGGCTGAGGCAATCTTGGCTTGGCGGGAGGCACTGACATGAGCAGATTGATGCTAATAGCAAAAAGGTTTGAGGCATTTAAGTGCAATACAGCCACAGCATATTTTACGCCTGAGGATGCCGCTTGGCTGCTAGCTGAGGTTACAACGAGCAAGGCTCTGGTTAGGCGTATGAACGTTAAGGAGAAGGAGCTGCATGAGACGCTAGACCGGTTGCGTGCAGAGTTGAGTGAAAAAACTATTGGGGATTGCGCGGAGCGTCGTGAATTTGCCGCTAGGGCAATGCAGGGGTTGCTAGCGCACAGTGTAGATAACTCAATTATTGGGGATTGTTTGGGAGTATCAAAGGCCTCAGTAAAACATGCTGATGCTTTGATTGAGGAGCTAAACAAATGAGTGCCACTCTGGTAAAACAATTGCGCGATGATTTAGGCATAGGGCTTGGGCAAGCTAAGCGCCTAGCCAAACAATTGTGCGAGGCTGTTAGAAGTGATGAGCGCCGTGTAATTGCTGCGCAGATCATGGCAGGGTTTGCAGTTGATGCAGTAGGTTTAAAAAAGCAACAGGCTGCAGAAATTTCTGTGGAGTGGGCTGATGCCTTGATTGAGGAGCTAAACAAATGAAAATCAAAGTGGCTAGGACAAACGGCGACCTTGCAATTGTGCTAGATGACAAGTACACATTTTGCAAGATGCCCAATGATCATCGTACGCACGTGCTACGAAATGCCGAGCCATGGTTTGAAATAAAGCAAGGTAGCCGTGCCGTGCTTATGCTCATGCAGGCTATTGAGCAGCTTGTGCATGAGGCTGATGAGCCAAGGGCTGAGGCGGTTGAGGAGCCTGCCAAGCTACTACCCGAGCTGCATGATATCCCCAAATTAATTGAGATGCCTGAGCCAATAGACTGCCGATGCTCATGCAAGCCCGATGTAAGTAACTGCACTGAGGATATGGCCCGTGCTGCTGAGCGCATTGAGCTTGCTAAGAGTATCTTTATTGGTTTTGCAGCGTGCAGTGCTAACGATAGCATCTCCTGTAAATTACCTGAAATAGCAAAACAAGAGGCCAATGCTGCTGTGATGTGGGCTGATGTTTTGATTGAGGAGCTAGCCAAGTGAAAATTTGCTTTTGGCGCAAAAAGAAAAAGCGCACCTCTGCATCAAGCAAGACTGAGGTATTAAAAAAAGTAGCTCTATTGTTAGTGCGCATCTACCCGCTATCATCTGATGAGATTTACTATTTGCTGCATGAGTTGGATAGGCATATTGACATGTGCCTTAAAGAAAGTATTTCCCCATGGGCAGCCATAACTTTTAGCCTTAGAGGCAGAGAGGCAAGCAAATGAATTTAGTAAAGCAACGTGAATTTGGGGAGTGCGGCATTGCCTGCTTGGCCATGGTAACAGGGCTTGACTACGACACAGTAAAAGAAATAATAGATGATCCTGCAGTAGCTACGTATGGGATTAGGACAGAGCAAATGCTTGTAGCCCTACATCAGGCAGGATTTACAAATCCACATGAGATTTTCGGGGTGCCTGCAGATGAGGCCCGCGCAGCCATCTTAACCGTGCCCTCCTTAAACCATCCGGGCATGCTGCATTTTATAGTGTGGGATGGGTCCAATTATTTTGATCCCTCAGCAGGAGCAAAGGAATATCCACAGGATGCGTATCTAGTTGATGGCCATCCTCAGGTGATGGCCGCCTGCAGCATAGCTTGGACAGATGAGCCTCTAACCCCTGGTGCCGAGCGCCAAACTCCAGGGGGTTGAAATGCAGAGCACTAGGCTAGAGTTTAGGTTGCCGCCTAAGTTGGCTGAGCGCTTTAGGCAGCTTTGCAAGGGCAAGTCTATTAATCAATCTGCCCTGCTGCGTAGGTTGGTGAGGCAGTGGCTTAAACAAACTGAGGAGCTGTGATGTTAGTTAGACAAAAATATAATATTGATAGCGCCTCAATTATGGATCGTGAGGGCTCTAGCGATTATTGGGATAAGGCTGCTGATTTTTGGTTTGAGGTTAATTCAAGAGATGTGGCTGAGCTTACAGCCTCACAGGAGCTGTGGCTTGAGCGGATTGAAGAGGCTTTGGAAAAGGATGGGTGAGGCATGCCTGTATTAGCTAACTTTTTAAAATATGCTTGGGAGCTTGGCATAACAGTTGAGTTTGGGGAGTATATTTTTTATCTGGCAGACAGGCCAAGCAAATTAGTGCGCTTGAGGCTGAGCATAAATGATCAGGCTGTAGAGGAAACTTTTCCTGATATAGCCGCCCTTGAAAAAGCGCTCCTAGAGGGATTTGGCACTGACATTGCCCGCAGGTTATGCGTGGCTGAATTTAAGGGATGAGTCATGAATTTATTGGAATTAGCTGATAACAATGAGTTGCTAGAGGTGGGGCGCAGAGCGATTGAATTGGAGCTAATCGATTGGAGAGACCGCCGATTATTTACACTGCGCAACAATGGCCTAGTGATCAAGGAAAAGGATGGCACCGACTCAAGCATAGTCAGGTTTGGCTCTGAGGTGGCATTAAAAATAGGGCTGCGGGCTATGCATGAGCATTTAGACAAGGGGTGAGCCGTGGGCCACGTGTACTTATTACATTTTGATAAGCCATACAAGCATGCGCGGCATTACCTTGGCTACACAGAAAACAGCGTTGAAAAGCGTGTAGCGCGGCACCGTAGCGGAGATGGTGCCCGATTGATGGCCGTGATACGGGCCAAAGGCATAGGCTTTGAGGTGGCACGGGTGTGGGATAACGTGGATAAGCATTTTGAGCGCAAACTAAAAAACAAAAAGTGCTCCCCGCTCCTGTGCCCCATATGCCGAGCAATCAAATAAAGGAAAATTGGCATGTACTTAATCACAGGGCATATTTTTACAGGCAACGCTTTTGAAAAGTCTGCATTAGTTGAAAAGCTTACAAAGGCTAGGTTAGCTGATTGCAAACGCGAAGCAGATTGCATGGTTTTTGATTTAAAAAATCTTACCTATTTCGATCCAGAGGCCAATGCTTGGAAGGGCCTTAAATTGTCCGATGCCTCAATTGATAAATAGAGGAGTTGCAATGCCAAAAATGTTTAGGCCTGCAAAATGCTGTGGTAATTGTCAGTACATGGAAACAATGGATGATCCAGCGGCTGGGCCATACTCTAACTCAGCGCCTGCGTATGTTTGTAGTTTTAAATATTGCGGTGAGGATGTTGATCAATTGCAAGTTTGCGAGGTTTTCAAATGGGCTGATCATCCGGATAATCCGGAAAACTAGGGGCTGTATGTTAAAGCACATTTACAATTGGGTTGGGGATATCTGCCTGCGCACTGAGGAGGCTCAGCCCAAGTGCGGCTGTGTGCATCCTGATCAAGGTGATTATTGTGATGCGTGCGGGGATTGCCTTGTTTGTTACGCAGAGGATAAGTGCCACCACTCAAATACAGGTGAGCACGTTTGGATTGAATATAAGGAGTTTGATAGCACATGCCTGATCCAATGAGAGAGGCCCCAACTTTTCTAAGGCCTAATGAGGCCCTTGTGCATTGCCCGTACTGCCATCACCTCATGCGGCTAGGGTGTTGGTGGGATATTAGAGTATTGGGGATATTTGAAAAGCGTTGCACCGCATGCTCAACATGGTTTCAACTTTTACATAAGGCAAAGCCCAATGATAAAAAAGAAAATAAAAGCCCTGCTGAGGGATAATCAGTTTTGGGCAGGGGTTATCACGTTCGCAACGGTTATTTTGGTTGTAGTTCTGTTTTTTGGTTTCATTATTGAGTGGGGCTTGCTATAACGCTAGCACTTTCGATATCACTTTTAGGGGATGGCAATGCTTACAATTTACAAATATTCGCTCCGTTTAGATAGAGATTGCACTGTCTATCATCTACCAGTTGGATATAAAGTTTTAACGGCAATGGTACAAGGAAGCGTAGTTTTTTTGTGGATTGAGCATGATATCAGTCAGCCAAAGCAAGCAGTGAAATTTGAAGTTTTCGGCACAGGATTTAACATGCCGATTAGGCCTAGGGAGCATGTGGGATCGGTACAGCAGGAAAATTTTGTATGGCATATCTATAAATGCATTGAGGAGTAATAGAAATGACAGCTAAAAAGAAAGTAAACACAGGTCCAATACCAGGCCCCACCGTGGTGCCACCATCACCTACACTGAATGATTTTGATAGCAAGTGTAAGGATTTGGTTGATAAAAACAAAATGCTAAAAGCTCTTGACCGTGAGGTTAAGGATCTGAAAAAGGATGTGCTTACCACACTGCTCACCCGTGATGAGGATGATCAAAAATACCATGCTGCGGGGGCTACTATCAGTGTGAGGCATATGGCTATTATCACCGTGCCCAAGGATGCCAATCTAAAGTTTAAAATGTTTTCATACATTAAAGACAAGGCCCCCGAGTGGTACAGCCAAAACCTCACGTTTAACCATCGCAGCCTTACAAGCTACTACAATGAGGAGGAGCGTGTAGCCAATGAGGCAGGCAATGAGTATGGGGGCATCCCCGGTGCCATCTGCGATATGAAGGAAACACTGAGCATCAGAGGCGGCTGATGGAGCAATACAGTATCCACAAATGCCGGGTTACACTTGAATGGCTCATTAATGAAGTTAAAGAGCTGCGTACTAAATGTGCCAAATTGATCAGAGAAAATTGCAAATTGAAAAAGCAGTTAGCTATGGAAAAGCAATACAACAGCACTTTTGAGGATTGAGCCCATGCCTGAGGGCCACACAGCAAATGGCAATTGGCATTTTAAGTATTACTCCAGGCGTGGGCCTAAGGGCATGCGCCTTATCGGGTGGCTTACTAATGTGCGTACTGGCAACAGGTACGTGTTTAACCTCACGGATGGAAAAATGAGCTACATGCGTGAATACAGGCCACCGTCGAATATTCCTATCTACGTTACCGATGAGCTAAAGGAGGTGGCTGCAAGTGAGTGTGAGGCATTGTTGGTACGATCAAAAACCGGGGTATAGGTGGGGCAGTCAAGGCACACCGCACACCTATTTGGTTGGCAATATAGTGAGTGAGGCCCGCGCTAAGGCCAGAGCCAAACGTGAGGGCAGAGTAAATAGGCAGGCATCTGCTAGGAAACAACGAATCGAGGAGGCAAGTAGCAATGGCTAAAAAAAGCACAGAGAAAAAGACAACCCCCAAAAACACTCCTGCTGTGCAGGAGGATACTAGTCTAGTGGCATCCAATCAGGATTTGGCTGCGCAGTACGCTGAGGAGGATGTAAGCAGCTCAGACATGCTCATTAGTCGCATCCTGCTCATGCAAGGGCAATCCAAGATAGTTGAGGAGGAAAAAGCCAAAGCGGGGCAAATTGTCGGCTCCCTGGAGGCTGATCTGCTTGCCGATATGGGCAAGACACTTGAGATAATCCCATTTCACCGTTACAAAAGTTTCCGTTTGTTCAAGGAGCGCGAAGGCGGGGGCAAGCCTGTTTTTGTCATGGAAAAACCCTATGACAAGGAAACTATTGGATGGGAAAATCAAAAACTGAGAGAGGTTGAAATTGACGGGCAAAAGCTCATGTGCTTTATCACATGGAATTACTATGTGTTGCTCACTAATGAAATAGCTGCGCTGCCGCGCCTGCTATCTTTTTCCTCTACCAATTTCAAAGTGGGCAAAAAGCTCACTACCTTTAGCGTTGAGGCTAAAAAAGCAGGGCTGCCTCTGCCGTTTAAGACCTACATCCTTGGCCAAGAAAAAAGCAGCAATGAAAAAGGCAACTGGTTTATTTACACAGTGGCCAAAGGCAGGAAAACCGAAAAAGCTGAGCTTGATCACATCACCGGTTGGGTGAGCATGGTTAAGGCAGGCAGCGTAAAAGTGCATGAGGATGATGAGCTTGATGATGAGTCAGGTGGCAGTGTTGCAGATAGGCCCCCGGTTGAGGAGGGTGTTGCCCGTGAGGGTGACGAGTATTAGCTTGCAGGTGTGCTAGCAGTTTGATATGTATTGCATACCAACCTTTTTGCGGGGTGGTGGAATGGAATTACCATACTGGGCTCATAACCCGGTGATTGCGGGTTCGACTCCCGCCCCCGCATCCAAAACCACAAGGCCTAGCGTGCAGGCTAAAAATGTACGTTGGTAGCGGGGCGCAGGATTACGGGGGGCCTACGGGCTCCCCACATACATCCAAACTTTTCCTGTGGTTTGTAGATTTCGGCAGGGATTGCGATTAGGGGCGGGTGGGCAATTATGCCTGCCCCCTCGCTTGGCACCAGGGGGCTGAAAAATGGATATCACCGTTACCATAAACCTCTGCAAGGATTGCAGGCATAGGGCATTGGCCGAGGGTGAGTTTTTGCATTACTACTGCATGCATCCAAAAGCTATGGACCACGCTAACAAGGGCAAGGAATTCAAGCACAGCAATGAGCAATATCATTGGCGTGAGCGCAAAGTGCGTGCGCAGGTAATCCCGAAATGGTGCCCACTCAAGCACGGGGAGGCTTACTGATGGATAACACATACTGCGATATACCTAGAGAGGAGCTAGCAGAGCTGCACGCTAGGGGCCACTCGGCCAGAGACATAGCCAAGCGCTTGGGTGTTTCCTCATCAACAATAGATAACCACCTGCTGCGCCACGGGATCAAGTCACTCACCATTACATCCAACTACCGCATAGATATCGATGAGGATCAATTGGAGCGCCTTTACCTTGATGGCTACAGCACATATGCACTTGCCCAGCATTTTGGCGTGTCTAACACGCTCATATTAAAACGACTGTATGCACGGCAAGTGCCTATGCGTACAGCTAAAGACTATGCCAAAAGGGTGGTGCTATAGCCATGGTAATACCAACTGACAAACCATTTACTGTTGAGGGGCGTGCAGGTGTTTATTTGTATCGGGTAGATAATGATACGCTTTATGACATTACTGATCCCGATAATTGGCAGGTCAAGTGCGATGGTCGAGCTGAGTGCGATGAGTTGACATGTATCGTTAGGAATCAGGCTAAGTTGACTTTCCACTTGTTAAATGGATCTTGCATGCCAACCAAACTTTTTAGCGCTATGTCAACGGATGAAAAAATCATGCATATCAAGGCTTGTGTTAAAGAGGCTCGGCTTGATTGCGCTAACGATGGCATTGCTAATACAGAAGTATTGGATTTTTTTGATTATTGGGTGCCTTGGTTGGTAGATGAAATTAAAACACTCCGCAACGGTGCTGCCCACGCTATTCCACTTATAGATGCTGCAGTAGTATGGCAGCGAGATTGCACTTGTGGCATTGGGCGTAACTGTGAACCATGCAAAGCGTTAAGATACGCCACCACTGGCACGCTTATTTAGGAGTCAAATAATGAAGCAATTGGCAGCGACCTACAGCACCCGCAGCCTCTGCACCGTGCTCCTATGCTCCCTGCTGCTTGGCTACGTGCTAGCGCAACTCCTTAACTCCCCACCCCTGGAGCCCGCTGCCGATCGGAAACAACGTGCAGTAGAGGCGTGTTGGGCCAAGCACGTGACTTGCCAAGGCAACCTGGAGGGATA
>VAPC010165402.1_pt1 | contig 10600 bp, 6 predicted proteins | sample 3395121 | NCBI WGS metagenome assembly VAPC01 (sample SAMN08290434, study PRJNA428436) | hydrothermal vent metagenome | isolation source: Deep-sea hydrothermal vent chimney | place: Indian Ocean: Southwest Indian Ridge | depth 1711 m m
GCCACGTTTGCGAATTTCGACGATCAAGCCCGCCACTGTCACGTCACGACGAGGCTGCGCGTAATTGCGCTCTCCCTGCGAGCCTTGCGGCGGCGGCTCGGCGGCCAGATCGCCAAGCCGGCCTTCTACGAAAAACCGTGCATCTGTCCGAACCGCATCGAACGGATGCCCTGACAGGTAAAGACCCAGCGCCTCTTTTTCGTAGCTTAAAAGCAGGCGTTCCTGCCACTCGGCAATATCTTCCGGGTGCGGCGCCTCGACCTCGGGCTCCGGAACACTCAGTCCAAACATGTCGTTCTGACCGGCCGCCGTGGCGCGTGCATGCTGATCGGCTCTTTTGAGTGCCTCGGGTATCTGCTGCATCAGGGCGCAGCGCGTCAGACCGAACTCATCCATTGCACCGGATTTGACCATCGCTTCGAGCGACCGCCGGTTGACCTTGTCATGGTCGACACGGCGACAAAATTCGACAAGGCTTCTGAAAGGTCCATTTTCCTCACGTTCGTTTATCAGTGCCTCAACGGCGCCGCGCCCGACGCCCTTGATCGCCCCCAGACCGTAAAGAATCCCATCGTCGCCGGAGACACTAAAGTGGTAGGACGACGCATTGATGCAGGGCGCCCGCAACACCAGGCCGAGTTGCCGGCAATCATCTTTCAAAATAAGTAAGCGGTCCGTATTGTCGAGGTCGGCGCTCATTACAGCTGCCATGTACGCCGCCGGAAAATTCGCCTTCAGAAACGCCGTCTGGTACGAGAGTACGGCATACGCTGCCGAATGAGACTTGTTAAAGCCATAGCCTGCGAACTTCTCCATTAGGTCGAAAATACGCGTCGCCGTAGGTTGGGCGACGCCACGGTTCGTAGCACCTGTGACGAAAACCTCGCGTTGTTTCGCCATCTCCTCTGGCTTTTTCTTTCCCATTGCACGACGAAGAACGTCAGCGCCACCAAGCGTGTAACCCGCCAGTACCTGGGCGATCTGCATGACCTGCTCCTGGTACAGGATCACGCCGTAAGTTTCTTCGAGGACGGGTTTCAGGTCGGGATGGAGGTAGTCGATGTCGGCCTTGTTGGTCGCATGCTTGCGGGCAATGAAATCCTCGACCATGCCCGACTGTAACGGACCCGGTCGAAATAATGCGACCAGGGCCACGAGATCATCGAACTGATCCGGACGCATGCGCTTGATCAGATCGCGCATACCGCTGGATTCAAGTTGAAATACTGCCGTGGTCCGCGTTGTTCGAAGCATTTCGAATGTCTTCGCATCGCGCATCGGAATGCGGCCAATGTCGACTGCTTCGCCGTCGTCGCGAGCGTTGATTGTGCGGATGGCCCAGTCAATGACGGTCAGGGTTTTCAGACCAAGGAAGTCGAATTTGACCAATCCGATCGCTTCGACATCGTCTTTGTCGAGCTGCGTCACAATATTTGTGCCGCGATCCTCACAGTAAAGCGGCGTGAAGTCGGTAAGATCATCCGGCGCAATTACAACGCCGCCCGCGTGCGTACCCGCGTTACGGGCGAGTCCCTCCAGGGACAATGCAAGATCAATGATCGCGGCAACCTCCTCGTCATCGCGATACATCGTCGCCAGTTCTTCCGATTGCTCCAGTGCTTTTTCGAGTGTTATGCCAATCTCAAACGGAACCAGTTTCGCAATTCGATCTACGAAACCGTACGGCTGCCCAAGTACTCGACCAACATCACGAATGACTGCTTTCGCAGCCATCGTGCCGAACGTGATTATTTGCGCGACTCGGTTTCGACCATAACGCTCGGCCACGTAGTCGATCACGCGATCCCGCCCCTCCATGCAAAAATCGATATCGAAATCGGGCATCGACACGCGTTCGGGATTCAGGAAGCGCTCAAACAGCAGGTCATGATGCAACGGATCGAGATCGGTGATACCGAGCACCCAAGCCACCAGCGACCCGGCGCCGGAACCACGACCGGGTCCAACGGGTACTCCGTTTTCGCGTGCCCAGCGGATGAAATCGGCTACGATCAGAAAGTAGCCCGGGAAACCCATGTCACGAATAACACCGAGCTCGATCTTGAGACGCTCATTGTAGGGTGCGCTGACAACGTCCCGTTGATTGTCGGGTATTTCTTCTACTGCGAATTTATCACCGAGCAAACGCGTCAGACCGCGGTTAGCCTCGGCCTCAAGAAAAACTGTCTCATCCTGACCGCCAGGAACCGGAAATGCCGGCAAAACGCTTCTGCCCAGCTTCAGGTCAAGGTTGCATCGCTTCGCAATTTCAAGGGAGTTCGTTAACGCTTCCGGGATATCCGCAAACAGCTCGGCCATTTCAGCGCAACTGCGCAGGTATTGTTGCTCGCAATAATGATGAGGCCGGCCCGTGTCGGCGAGTATACGGCCGCCCTGAATGCAAACCCGCGCCTCATGTGAATTGAATCCGTCCTCCTCAAGGAATCGCACATCGTTGCTGGCGACAACCGGTACCTGTTCCTGACTGGCGAGCTGCAGGCTGGCTTGAACACAGTCTTCGTCACCGGCACGCCCGGTTCGAATCAGTTCCAGGTAGTAGCGGCCGTCGAAAACTTCCCGCCAATGCCTCAACGCTGCCAGCGCCTCCTCACTGTGACCGAGCCTGAGGGCATGCCCGACATCCCCGTTAGGCCCGCCGGACAAAGCGATCAGCCCGGCGCAAGGCTCGCGCGTCAGCCAGCTCCTCTGCAACATTGGCTGGCCGCGACGCTCCGCGTCGAGGAACGCTTTGGTCAGCATACGTGACAAATTTCGGTAACCAATGCGATCCTGACACAGTAGAATCAAGGTATGAGGTCTGTCCGGATCATCGTCGTTCGCGATTCGCACGTCGGCGCCTATGACAGGTTTGACGCCGGCGGCAACCGCCTTGGTATAAAACTTCACCGCGCCGAATAAATTGTTCTGATCGGTTAACGCCACAGCGGGCATCCCGAATTCGGCACAACGTTGCATTAACGCAGGAATGCGCACCGTACTGTCGACAAGCGAAAACTCGGTATGTACGTGCAGGTGAACGAACGATTGAGGCGTCACAGAGCCGCCCTTACCGGCGAAAAGCTTCGCCGGTGCTCGACACAAGGACCATACTCACGCAATCGATCCCGATGAATTTCTGTGCCGTATCCTTTGTTTCGTGCAAAAGCATAGTTCGGATACAGGCGATCCATGACGACCATCATCCTGTCGCGCGCGGTTTTCGCAAGGATTGACGCGGCACTGATCGCCGCCACCCGGGCATCGCCGCCAACAATGGCAGAGCCGTCGATCTCCCGGTCATGGAAGCGCAAATTCGGCAGGCGATTGCCGTCAACCTGAATCCCGACAGGCAAAATGGCCAGCCCGAGAATTGCGCGCCGCATCGCAAGCATTGTCGCGGCGAGAATGTTGAGTGAGTCAATTTCCGCACGATCTGCCCAGGCAACCGACAATGCGAGCGCCGATGTGCGAATTTCAATTTCGAGTCGATCCCGCTCCGCTTCGCGAAGCTTTTTGGAATCATCCAGACCGTCCGGCACAGAACCAGGATTCAGAATAACTGCGGCCGCGACGACCGGACCGGCCAGCGGACCACGCCCGGCCTCGTCAACCCCGGCGACAAGGCCGTCGAATCGATAAAATTGTGCTTCCTGCATGCGCCTCGGCAAACCGAATATCGGTGATTCCTGTGCTTGTTTCAGGTTGCGAGGCCAAGTACCACATCGGCCGCGCGCTGGTCGGCGTCGAGCGCCAGCTCCGAGCGCAGTGTAGCAAATCTCTCACGAATGAAAGCCGCCCGTTCGGGTGACTCAAGCAATTCGCCGACGGCGTCCGCGAGAGCCTCGGGTGTTGCGTCTTCCTGAATGAATTCAGGCACATGCGGCGTCTCAGTCATCAGGTTTGGCAGTGTGAACTTATTCACCTTGAGCAAGCCGAGCATTTTCACGATCATCGCGGTCAGAGGTGCGACCCGGTATGCGGCCACCATTGGCCTGCACAACAACGCAGACTCCAGCGCGGCCGTTCCCGACGCCAGCAGCACGATATCCGCTGCCACCATTGCATCCTCGGACTGTCCGTCGAACAATGTAAAAGATGCGCTTACGCCGGCCCGGGATAGCTCACTCTCAATCACTGGCCGAAGACTTTTCGCGGCGACCGGCGTTACGAAACGCAGGGAGGGGTATCGCGCCAGGAGAATTGCGGCCGCCCGCGCAAACGGCCCGGCCAGCCGCGATACTTCACTTTTGCGACTGCCGGGCAATACGGCGACAATCAAACCATCGACGTCCAGGCCCAGCGCACTTCGTGCGTCCGCTGAGTTCGCGTGTCGAGGTATTCTACTGGCCTTCGGATGCCCGACAAATTCCGCGCGCACACCGTGCTCGTCATAGAGTTTTTTCTCGAACGGTAAGATACACAATACGCAATCTGCAGCCTTACGAATGGTCGCGATACGACCCTGCCGCCATGCCCACACCGAGGGGCTAACGTAGTGCGCCGTGGGAATTCCGCTCGCTTTCAGCCTGCTTTCCAGACCGAGATTGAAATCCGGTGCGTCGATGCCGACGAACACATCGGGCGGCGATCGAGTCCAGCGCCTGATGAGCATGCGGCGGAGCCTGAGAAGACCCGGCAATTCCATCAGCGGTTCGATCAGACCCATGACGGCAAGCGACTCCGCACCCGCCCAGCGTTCGCATCCGGCCGCAATCATTTCGGGACCGGCAACCCCTTCGAACGTTGCGTCCGGTACCCGCTCGCGCAGTGCCCGGATCAGTCCGGCACCGAGCAGGTCGCCGGAAGCCTCGCCGGCTACCAGTCCGATTCTCACAATCGACTAGCGAGCGATGCCACGCTCGGACGAGCAACGCAACGATTCGACGAACACATCGAGCTCAGGCTGGTCCTTCGCGAGCGCTGCAATTTCATCGATCGCCTGATTGAGTTTCTTGCCCTGCCGATACAGGATTCGGTAAGCATTTTTGATGTTCCGAATTTGCACCGAATTGAAATCCCGTCGCTTCAATCCTTCTGAGTTGATGCCTTTCGGCACTGCAGGCTGGCCCATAACCAATGTGTAGGCGGGAATATCGCGGCTGGCGCCCGTATACATGCCGAGGAACGCGTGCGCCCCGATTTTGCAAAATTGGTGCGCGCCCGAGAATCCGGCGAAAATGACCCAGTCGTCGACACGTACATGACCGGCGAGCGTTGCGTTGTTCGCCATGATGCACTTGTTGCCGATGACGCAGTCGTGAGCGATATGAACGTACGCCATGATCCAGTTGTCGTCGCCCATGCTCGTGATCCCCTGATCCTGGACGGTGCCCCGGCTCACGGTGCAATATTCGCGAATAGTATTACGGTCGCCGATGATCAGTTTTGTCGGCTCGCCGGCATATTTCTTGTCCTGCGGATCGTCGCCGATGGACGCGAATTGGAATATTCGATTATCCGCACCGATTGTTGTCGGGCCGTTGATAACAACATGGCTGCCGATTCGCGTCCCAGCCCCGATTTTGACATCGTCACCAATGACAGAATACGGCCCGATCTCGACATTGTCAGCAATGCTGGCTTTGTCCGAAATGATCGCCGCAGGATGAATGCGATCGCCCATCAGTCACCCTTCTCCAGTTTGCTAACACGCTCAATCAGTACACCGATACGACGGAATCTTGCTACCTTGCGGTTCCATTCCTGAACCTTTTCCGCCGGAAAACTCGATGCATAGACGCCGGCTTCCGTAATGTCCTTGGTAATCATGCCCTGGGCACTGACGATTACATTGTCGCAGATCGATACATGCCCGACCGCGCCCGAATGGCCGGCAAACATGCAGCGCTTCCCGATTATCGAACTTCCGGCGATGCTGGTACTCCCCGCCATAGCTGTATGCGCTCCGATGAGCGCGTTGTGACCGATCTGGCAAAGGTTGTCGATACGAACACCGTCTTCGACAATAGTATCTCCGAGCGTGCCGCAATCGATAGTCGTGTTGGCGCCAATTTCAACGTCGTTACCAATCCGGACGCCACCGAGCTGTGGCACCTTGACCCATCCGTCGGGTGTCATGGCATTGCCAAAACCGTCTGCGCCTACTACGGCACCCGGGTGAAAAATACATCGCATCCCAATCGATACCTGGCGAAGGATCGTCACATTTGCGTGGAGGCGAGTGTCGTCCCCGATGCTGCAGTCCGATCCGACAACACAACCCGGGCCGACGTAGGCATTTTCGCCGATGATCGCGCGCTCGCCGATGAAAACCTGCGCTTCGATTTGCGCGCTCGGTGCAACCGTCGCACTGGCGTCAATCACAGCTGACGCGTGCACGCCTGGGACAGGCGCCGGACTCGGATGCAGAAGCGCCGCCATGCGTGCGTAGTTCGCATAAGGATCGTCACTGATCAACGATGCGACGGGACAATCGGCTGCGTCGCTTGCGCGCAACACAACAGCAGCCGCCTTCGTCGAAAAAAGGCGGTCTTTCCATGCGGAATTAGTAAGGAAACTGATGCTGACCGGGCTGGCGTCCAACAGCGACGCGACCATACGCACCTCGATGTCCGGATCGCCATCAAGATCGCATCCGAATCGCGTAGCGAGTTCTCCGAGGCTGATCGGCATGCCGGCTGACGCTTCCTCCAGCGTAAGTTCTCTAACGCGAACCAGTGGCGTTGTAGTTCGTTTCGATGGTCTGCAGTACGTCGTCGGTAATGTTTACCGCCGGACTGGCGAAAAGGACACCATCGCCAAGGACAAGATCAAAACCTTGTGCCTGCGCGTACAATTGCACCTCCGCCAGGAGCGACCGTTGCAGATTACTGAGCTCTTCGTTTTGACGAAGGTTCAGGTCCTCCTGAAACTCATTCTGCAAACGTGCAACTTCGCGCTGTAAATCACGCAATTGTTTATCCGCGTTACGGCGCTCGGTCTCACCCATGACCGCGGCATCTTTCTGCAGCTTCACTGTCAGTTCTTCGAGCTCTTTCGCTTTTGCGGCATATTCACGCTGACGCGGTGCAAACTCTTCCTGCAAGGCGTCCATCGCCGCTTTGGTTTGTGGCGAACGATCCATCAACAGCGGAATATTAACGACGCCGACCTTCAGCTCCTGCGCTATCGCAGGTAGTGCAAATGCACAGACCAGCGCAATGCCGATAGTTGCTTTGACAATATATTGTTTTGCGAAACTCATAAACTTTCCAATCCTTAAAACGCTTGACCAATTGAGAACTGGAACCGTTCCAGTTCGTCTTTATAAAATCTGTCGTTACCTTCGTACGCATTGAGCGGGAAGGCGTAACTGAATCTGAATAATCCGAGCGGCGCCAGCCACTGTACGCCGATACCCACCGACGCCCGTAGCTCATTGAAGTCCGGCTTGTACTCGACCGGACTACCGAGTTTGTCAGTAAATTTGACTTCGCCAGTGTTAAACACATTGCCCACATCATAAAAGAGGCTGGCACGTGCCTGATTTCCCCATTTTTCCGGAAGCGGCAGTATAAGCTCTAGCTGGGTCGCAACCAACACGTTTCCACCGTAAGGTCTGCCAAAGCTGTCGCGAGGACCGAGGTAGGACTCGCGAAAACCGCGTATCGACTTTGGTCCACCGCCGAAGTACTGCTTATAGGGTGGCAGCGCAGTGGTTTCGCCGATTGCCGCACCATAACCTAGCTCTGTATTAAGTCTAACTATCCACTTGCGCGTTATTGGGAAGTATTTGGTGATGCTGTATCGTGCCGTGAAGAAATCGACCTCACTCCCCGGCACCGTTGCGGACAGGAAAATCTGCTGGCGAGTGCCACGACTCGCGAATAGCGCCCGATTCCTGCTGTCATAGGTCCAGCCCGTCAACAATTCGTAGGTATTGAACTGTGTACCAAAAAATACCGCGCCGTTGCCGATGTCCTGAACAAACGGATTGCCATTGTTCGCAACCCAGTCCTGCGCCTGCTTTGTGCTGGACGTCGACGACAGTAACTCAGCGCTCTGGAACGTACCGCCGAAACTCAGCGTTTGAAATTCACTAATAGGATAACCGTAGTCCACTGACGCCCCGGCTGTCGTGGTCGAGAAGTTGGATGTCGCAGCCGTAAATTGGGTGATATCGCGATAGTTAACGCTAAGTGTACGACGAACGCCGTCTATCGTCCGAAACGGATCGGTGTGGGAAATACTGTAGAGCTTTGAGAATTTGCCGGTGTTTATCTCGAGAGCGACACGATTGCCAGTACCAAGAAAATTGGTATGTACGATACTGCCGTTCAACAGCAGCTTTTGTGACTCGGAGTATCCGACACCGCCGGAAAACTGACCGGGCATGCGATACTCAATAGCGAAATCGACATCGACGAGATCAGGGCTGCCGGGCACCGGAACATTCTCGACGTCGACTCTCTCAATATACGGTAATCGCTGCAATCGAATCTTGGAACGATCGATCAGCAAATTAGACAGGTAAGCGCCTTCCAACTGGCGCAACTCGCGGCGTAGCACTTCGTCATCGACTTCCGCTACGCCTTCGAAATTTATGCGACGAACGTATACGCGACTCTTTGCAGTCACGAAAAACGTGATCTCCGCTTCCTTGGTCTCCTCGTCGAGTTCCCACACCGGCTCGACCTCGGCGTTCGCGTAGCCCTCCTCGCCAAGCCGCATCGACATCAATTCGGTGCTGCGCGTGAGCAAGGCCTGGTTAAAAATTGACCCTGGTTGCGCAAGAACCAATCCGCTGAGGAACACTTCGGGGATCACCATCTCGCCGACCAACTTTAGGTCGGACACCGTGTATTGTTCACCTTCTTTGATCGAGATCGTGACGAATATGTCTTTCTTGTTCGGCGATATTGCTACCTGTGTCGACTCGATCGTGAAATCGGCGTATCCACGATCCATATAGTAAGAGCGCAAGATCTCAAGGTCGCCCTCGAGACCCTCTTTCGAATAGCGGTCGTCCTGACGAATCCACGACAACCAGTTGCCTGTGTCGAGCGCAAAGTCTTCGCGGATATCTTTTTCCGAAAAAGTCTCGTTACCAACGATGTTCACCTGGCGAATCTTGGCACGATCCCCTTCTTCAACAGCAATAGATACCCTGACCGTGTTGTTCGGTCGATCAATTACGGTCGGAGTAATCTTCACGGCGTATTTGCCACGATCGTAGTATTGATCGCGCAGGAACATTTCTACGTTGTCGAGAACCGAACGGTCAAATGTACGACCCTTTGCGAGGCCGACGCCGCGCAAGGACTCCATTAGATCTTCGGTCTTGATATCCTTGTTGCCGTCAATATCAAAACTTTCGATCGACGGACGCTCTATCACAACGATCAGGAGCGTATCGCCGTCCCGACGAATTTCGATGTCGTCAAACAGACCTTGCCCATAAAGCGACTTTATGGATTCCTGTATTCGTATCTTGTCGACCGTGTCGCCAATATTGATCGGCAAATAGTTGAAAACCGTGCCTTCCGATATACGTTGCAGGCCCTCTACCCGCATGTCGCGGACGACAAATGCCTCCCCGACGGCGGCGAACAGCGGAACAGCCAACAGAAACATCGCAACGCCGACGGGCAGCACACGCAAGCGCCTGAACTTCAATTTTCGCAGGTCAATCATTCGTCGTTCCCGTAAACCCCCGGGGCTAGCCCAGCATTCTCGCAATATCGTTGTAGAAAGCGAAGCTCATCAGCAAGATCAGAGCCAGTATCCCGGCTTGCTGACCCGCGAGTTGAGCACGGTCGGACATCGGGCTGCCTTTGATCCACTCCACGAGCTGGTACACAATTTGACCGCCATCCAGCACGGGTACCGGCAATAGATTAAGCACGCCGAGGCTGATGCTGACAATCGCCAGAAATCCCAGAAAGTTGCTGACGCCAGCCTGTGCGGATGCACCGGCAAACTGGGCAATATTGATCGGTCCGCTGATATTCTTGATTGAGACCTCACCCGTCACCATTCGACCGAGCATGCGTAGCGTAAACATTGTTGATGTCCACATCCGTGCCGTCGCCTGGCTGACGGATTCCAGTGGTCCGAATTTGCGCAAATAGAAGTAGTCCGTGGTGTTGGCAGCGGCGCTGACACCGAGCAAACCAATGCGCTGCCCATCGCGCATGTCCGAGCCAATTACTACATTAATTCGCAATATTTCAGTACCACGCTCGACTATGAGCACGACAGCCTTGTCCGGCCGCGCAGCGACTACGTCGCGCAAGTCGCTGAAGCTGGAAATCACCTCGCCATCGATTTCGACGAATTGATCACCCGTTTTAATACCGGCAGTCTCCGCTGCGCCACCCCTTGCGACCTCGCCAACAATGGCTGGCGGCTGCCAGGGTTTGAAGCCCAGACCATCGAAAAGCATTCCGGGCTCGGTCAGGCTCGTTGCATTTTCACCGACGTCAATGGTTGCCCAACGCTGACCTCCAGCCTCATCTTCAAGACGCAATGCTACCTGACCATCGGCAATTATGCCGTCCAGCATCGCCACAAGCGCCGATTCCCAGTCCGGAGTCTCGGTGTCGCCGACAGCGATGATCCGATCACCGAAAGCAAGGCCCGCATCCGCCGCAAGTGTCCC
>VAPC011218629.1_pt1 | contig 10588 bp, 17 predicted proteins | sample 3395121 | NCBI WGS metagenome assembly VAPC01 (sample SAMN08290434, study PRJNA428436) | hydrothermal vent metagenome | isolation source: Deep-sea hydrothermal vent chimney | place: Indian Ocean: Southwest Indian Ridge | depth 1711 m m
ACAGGTTTGTCAAGACCAGTGAATCTCTGAAGCGCCTTTTACATAAAAGAACTCTTTATTTCCGAAAACTCTCCCGGAAAGGAGTAAGCGCTAACCTGATCAGGCTGACAAATGCCAGACTGGCGGAAAACACATCAGATATGGTTTCCAAAATATCGTCACTTGAACTGAAGGAAAACATTATCGCAAATTTTACAACTAAGTTCAGAGAAACTGCGGAACAGTATAATAACGCGGCCTCAAAAATAAACAATCTCAGGAAAAAATTCCGTGTACCTCTTGAAAAAATAAAAAACAGGAGCATAACACGTTATATGAACCAGTCGGGGAAAGACCCGGAAGAAGGCAAAATACTTTTCAGTAAATACAGGGAACTGCGCCGGGACCAGGCGATCATAGAGAAGCAACTCGGACTCAAGGATCCTGAGATAAAAAAGGCATTGAAACAGCTTCAGAGCTACGAACAGAAAATCATAGAACTAAAGGGTCTGCTTATAGAGGCAAATCTGAGGCTGGTCGTAAGCATAGCAAAAAAATATATGGGACAAAAACTAACTCTGTCCGACCTTATACAGGAAGGTAATATAGGGTTAATGAGGGCAGTGGATAAATTCGATTACAGGAGAGGCTACAAATTCAGCACATACGCGACATGGTGGATAAGGCAGGCCATAATGCGCGCCCTGGCAGATCAGGCAAGGACCATAAGGCTTCCTGTCCACATGATAGAAACCAAAAACAGGGTGAACCGGTTTTCAAACACATTTGTCCAGGAGTTCGGGCAAGAACCTTCGCCGGAAGAGATAGCCGCAAATTTAAAACTCCCTATGAAAAAGGTTCAGTCTATCCTTAAGATCTGCAAGGAGCCTGTGTCACTGGAGACTCCTCTCGGCAATGATGATGATAGTTATTTAGGTGACTTCATAGAAGACAAATCAGTTCTATCACCTTTAGACTCAGTCGTCCACAATGAACTTCAAACACAAATAAGAAAAGTCATGGATGTACTGACAGATAAGGAATATGAAATCATCAAGAGCCGTTTCGGCCTGGAAGACGGTACTTCTCATACCCTTGAAGAAGTCGGCAGTGAATTCAATGTCTCAAGAGAACGCATCAGGCAATTAGAGGGAAAGGCCCTCAGAAAATTGAGACATCCGGTAAAAAGCCAGATACTTAGAACGTTTATTTAAATAAAGATGTTTGTGAGTTTGAAACTGCCTGTCTTTAAAAAGCCAGTTTCAGCCCGGAAGTCAGGAGCCAGTCAGTCTCAAGCTTAGGCCGTCAAAAGACTGGCAAACCGGCATACCTCCTTCTCGTCAATTTAACATTAAGAAATCGCAACTATTTGAATCACAGTTGTTATTCTGCCCCTGATACCTTCCGTGTAAAACTTGCAAGATATATGGTAATATTTATAAATACAATGAACTTTTTCCCGATCCGGAGGTAATATATGTTCAAGAGACGATTTTGCGTATTCGCGTTGCTTGCTCTTTATCTTTTCAATACAGGCTGTGTCTCCCTCCTTGCCGGAGCGGCGGCGGGCGGTGCGGGCTATGCCTGGTACAAGGGAGAACTCGAGGAGACAATCCCTGTCTCAGTATCCCGGATGCACCGGGCAGTGAAGGCGGGGTTAAAAGACCTGGAGATCACTGTTTTGCAGGACCATTCTGACAAACTCCGCTCTGAAGTAAAGGCCGTAATGGCTGACGGGACAAAGGTATCTGTAGAAGCAGAATCTGTGGGCAAATCAACAACTAAATTATCCATAAGAGTGGGTTATATAGGCGACGAAAATTTGTCCCTGCGTATTCGGGATGCCATAAAGAAACACTTATAGTTTCTTTATCCTCATAAAAGGATTTTTTCATGGCTGTCAGATGTTCCACCTGTAAAAGTGAATATGATGTAACATTGTTCGAGTTTGGAAGCAAGGTTAAATGCGACTGCGGCAGGATAATCAGCCTTGAGCACAGAGAAACATTCGACGGCCTGTCAACAACAGCAAATAAAGTTATGTCCGCGTTTCCGGAATACACCCTGGAAAACGACAGCATCCTGGAAATAAAACGGATGGCAGACAAAATCGCTTTCCTGATAGTCAGCACCGATTATTCTGACATAGACATACAGATGGAAAAGAATAAATTTACGCAAAGGATAAGCGAACTTTTCCCGGATAAAGTTCATCTTTACGATCTTATATATGAGCCGAGATTCACAAGACTCAAAGAACAATTCAGGCAGGATTAATTCCTGCCCCGCAGTTCTAGTTCTTTAGAACTATGCGGGGAGTTGAACTATTTTTTTGTAGGAGACCATGGCACGCTTAACATTTAAAGTCGGACATGTTTACTGTTATGACTGCGTAAAAGCCATAGGAAAATTTATCGGTAAAATGAAAGGTGTCCATTCCGTCGATGTGAAGAACAATGACAGTGCTATTATCGAATACGACCCCTCACAGCTGGAATTTGATGAGAAAAAATTCAAACAAATCGTAATGGACAGCATGGACAGGCTGGGTTTCAGGTTTGAGCTAATAAACGAATAGACTTTTAGGGTTAAATACCATGAAAACTCGGGGGCAGAACATGGCGCGGCTTTTGAATAAGATACATAATTAAACAGAAGAAAGAATTTTCTTTTCGGACATACAATTTGACAAAGACTTTTTCAAAGAAATATAATCTAACAAATTTCTAGAGGAGGAAGATAATATGTCTAATGACGTTACTAGTGTCGCTCTCGATTCCTGGGACAAAGAGGTTCTTCAGTCACCTGATCTTGTTATGGTTGATTTCTGGGCAGCATGGTGTGGCCCGTGCAAGATGGTTGCTCCTATAGTTGAAGAATTATCAAAAGAATATGAAGGTAAAGCAAAATTCGTTAAATTGAACACTGACGAAAACCCCGACCTGGCGAGCCGCTATAAAATACGCGGAATACCGACGCTTATGTTTTTTAAAGGCGGGCAGATAGTAGAGCAGATCGTTGGAGTAGTGCCCAAGGATCAGCTTAAAACCAAGATTGACTCTCTCTTGTGATAAATGCTTTTTGATATTGTAATCATTGGCGGTGGTCCTGCCGGTCTTACTGCAGGCCTTTATGCTACAAGAGCCAGGCTCAAATGCCTCCTTATTGAAAAGGGACTTTTAGGCGGGCAGGTTGCGACCACAGAGCTTATCGAGAACTACCCCGGGTTTGAACAGGGGATTACCGGCGCGGACCTTTCCTCAAAGATGGAAGAACAGGCCAAAAAATTCGGCCTTGAAACAATTCAGGCCTATGTAGAGAGTATCTCCTCCCGGGATAAAATAAAGAAAATTACCCTTGAAGGGGGGGAAGAATACGAAACCAGAAGTATTATTCTGTGCACAGGTGCCAAACCAACGCGTCTGGGTGTAAAAGGAGAAGGCAAATTCAGGGGAAAAGGCGTATCGTACTGCGCTACCTGTGACGGTGCTTTTTTTAAAGGAGAAACTGTCGCAGTCATTGGAGGAGGTAATTCCGCGGTTGAAGAGGCTGTTTTTCTGACCAAATTCGCTGATAAGGTTTATGTGATTCACAGAAGAGACAAGCTCAGGGCAGACAAGATAGCCCAGGAGCGCGCCTTTTCAAATAATAGGGTAGAGTTCAAATTGGACACAGTTGTCGAGGAAATCACCGGAGAAAATGACGTTAAAGGCTTACACTTAAATAATGTGAAAACTCAGGAAAAATCCATACTCGACGTGACAGGCGTTTTCATATATATAGGCTATAACCCGAACACAGGTTTTCTGAAAGATTTAGTCGAACTTGACGAAAACAATTATATAATTGCTGACTTTGACATGGCAACATCAGTACCCGGTATTTTCGCGGCAGGAGATGTAGTATCAGGGTCTGTCAAACAGATATCCGTTGCTGTCGGTCAGGGCACTACTGCCGCAATATCAGCGGGTAAATATATTGAGGAAAACTTCTCGTAAGAAACACAGATCAACGCAGATAAAGACATACAGAAACATCTGTGATCATCTGTAGTCAGTGTTTCAGTGCTAATCTGCGTTATTTAACCCATGTTTAACTCGTTATCAGAAAAATTAGAAGGCATTTTCAAGAAACTAAAAGGCCGTGGTTTCTTAAAGGAAGAAGACATCGTATCTGCCCTTAAAGAGATCAAAATGGCCCTTTTGGAAGCAGACGTCAACTTTAAGGTTGTAAAGGACTTTACAGAGAGAGTCCGGGTAAAAGCCGTTGGAAAAGAAGTTCTTGACAGTATTACTCCCGGACAGCAGGTTGTTAAGATAGTCAATGACGAACTTTGCAGCCTTATGGGCGGCGGTCACAGCAAGATCAGGCTGTCAGCCAACCCACCGACCGTGCTGATGCTTGTCGGCCTTCACGGGTCCGGCAAGACCACAACAGCGGCAAAACTTGCAAAAAAATTCAAAAAAGACGGAAGAAGGCCGATGCTCGCGGCTCTTGACACTGCCAGACCAGCCGCCATTGACCAGCTTGTGTCTCTAGGCTCGCAGATAGATGTTCCGGTTTATGTGTCCAAGCCCGGAGATGACCCCCCGGGTATTTGTCCTGCTGCCATTAAAAAGGCCGAATCCGAAGGCAGGGATGTGCTGATACTGGATACTGCGGGCAGATTGCACATAGATGACCGGTTAATGGATGAGCTTGAGAACATCAAGGCAAAGGCAAAACCAGAGGAAATCCTGCTTGTCGCTGACGCCATGACAGGACAGGACGCGGTAAATATCGCTAAGACGTTCAATGAAAAGCTTGATATTAGCGGAATTATTCTGACCAAGATGGACGGTGACGCCAGAGGCGGCGCTGCCCTATCCATGGTCTCCGTTACCGGCAAGCCTGTCAAGTTCATAGGAGTTGGAGAAAAAATAGATTTTCTCGAACCTTTTCATCCCGACAGGATGGCCTCAAGGATCCTGGGCATGGGTGATGTTGTCGGTCTGGTGGAAAAAGCCCAGGACGCTGTAGATCTGGAAGAGGCCCTTAACTTGCAGAAAGGCCTGAAGGGAGGCAGATTCACTTTTGAAGACCTCAGAAGTCAGATAACACAGATAAAGAAAATGGGCCCGATTGAGAATATTCTCGGCATGATCCCCGGCATGGGTAAACAGCTGAAGGGCATTAAAGTAGATGATAAACAATTCATAAAAATAGAGGCAATAATCAGTTCAATGACCAGGCAAGAAAGACTGAATTATGTTATAATGAACGGCAGTCGTAAAAAAAGGATAGCCGCCGGAAGCGGCACAACAGTGCCTGACGTAAACCGGCTGATAAAACAGCATCTTGAGATGAAAAAAATGCTCAAGAAATTCAAAAACGGAAAATCCAGGTTCGGAAATATTTTCAGGTAGGAGGAGAGAGATTTGGTTAAACTTAGGCTTACACGGAAAGGCGCCAAGAAAAAACCCTTTTATAGAGTGATCGCCGCAGATTCAAGGAAAAGAAGAGACGGTCCTTTTTTAGAGATCCTTGGTACTTATGACCCATTAAAAGATCCATCGGAAATTAAGATAGACACAGAGCGGGCGAAATACTGGCTCAGTCATGGAGCACAGCCAACTACCACTGTTAAGAAGCTCTTGAAAATCGCGGGTCTGTAAGAAACCAGCCCCTGTTTCACTTGGAGGTAGAGATGAAAGAACTGATCGAGCACATGGCAAAAGCTTTGGTGGACAAGCCTGAAGATGTTGTGGTCAATGAAGTTGAAGGGGAAAGGACAACTGTTTATGAGCTTAGGGTAGAACAGAGCGACCTTGGCAAGGTAATCGGCAAACAGGGAAAAACAGCCAGGTCCATGAGGACTATTTTAAGCGCGGCAGGCACAAAACTCGGCAAACGGTGCGTGCTTGAGATATTAGAGTAACAATAGTCGGTAGCCAGTAGCTGGTAATCTGTAGCCTAATATCAAAAAACCACTACGAATTATCCTGTGTGCTATCTGCGTTAAATTAATAATGAAATGTGATGTCCTGACGCTCTTCCCTGAAGTAATTAACGCTTATCTCAATGAGAGCATTTTAAAAAGGGCTCAGGAAAACAACATCCTTGAGGTAAAAACATACAATTTCAGGGATTTTGAGGAGGGCAGACATAAGTCTGTTGATGATGCTCCTTATGGAGGAGGTCCGGGAATGGTCATTAAGCCCGAACCCCTGTTTAAGGCAATTGACTTTATCAGGCAGGATGGTGAGCAGAGACGAATAATTCTCTTAAGCCCCCAAGGTAAACCGTTTGATCAGTCAACAGCAAAAGAATTCTCAAAAGAGAAAAAAAGACTTGTATTTATCTGCGGGCGTTACGAAGGAATAGACGAGAGAGTCAGGATTTCCCTCGTGGATGAAGAAATTTCCATAGGGGATTACGTTTTGACTGGCGGAGAACTGGCCGCTCTTGCTATAATTGATGCCTCAGCAAGACTTGTCAAAGGAGCTGTCGGAGATGAACGGTCTATTGAGGAGGAGTCTTTTTCATGGGGACTACTTGATTATCCCCATTATACAAGGCCCAGGGAGTTCAGGGGATTGACTGTCCCGGAGGTTCTTGTATCAGGAAACCATAAAGAAATATGGCGATGGAGGAGAAAACAGGCATTAAAACAAACTATTGAGAAAAGGCCTGACCTTTTTGATAAAATAACACTTTCTGAATTTGATAAAAAGCTTTTAGAGGAGGAAGATAAATGAATGCCGTAAAAGTATTGGAAGACAGCTTTAAAAAAGAGATACCGCCTTTTAATGTGGGTGATACTATCAAAGTAAGCATGAAGATCAGAGAAGGCGAGAAAGAAAGAATCCAGGTATATGAAGGCGTTGTAATAGCCAGAAGGGGCGGTTCAGTCCGTGAGACTTTCACAGTAAGAAAGATATCTTACGGTATTGGTGTGGAACGAATCTTCCCGATTAATTCACCCCTCATTCATAAAATTGAGGTAGTAAAACAAGGCGCCGTAAGAAGGGCCAAGCTCTATTATCTAAGAGGCAGAAAAGGCAAGGCAGCAAAGATAAAAGAAAAGGGTTTGCTAAAGTCCAGGAAATAGTTGATACAGACAATGCAAAATGCAAAATTAGCAATTGAAAATTAGTAGTTGGACTAAGGAGCAACAAATTCTGAAACCCGCTTAAAGCTCTTCCTGTGGATCGAACACGGCCCATGCCGGCGTATAAGTTCCATATGCTCCCGAGTAGAATAACCTTTGTGACCCTTGAAGTTATACTGTGGATATTGTTCATGATAGCTGACCATCATATTGTCTCTAACTGTTTTCGCGATAATAGACGCGGCCGCGATAGAGGCACTACTTGATTCACCGCGTATTATTGATCTCTGAGGGATACTCAGGCCGGGCAGGGTCACAGCGTCAATAAGTAAAATGTCCGGCTCTGTCAGCAGGTCCCTGACCGCTGTCTCCATGGCCAGCTTTGCAGAAACAAGAATATTCGTTCTGTCGATGATATCCTCATATACAACCCCTATACCGATACTGCTGGCACTGCCTGCGATCTCCCAGAACAGTTTCAGACGTTTATTTTCAGGCACCTTTTTTGAATCTTTGAGGCCGTCGATGTAACAGTCGGGTTGGAGTATTACAGCTGCCGCAACGACCGGGCCTGCCAGAGGGCCTCTGCCTGCTTCATCAATGCCAGCCGCTACAGGGTAGTCGTTTCTGACCACCTCATCAAAATGAAAGATCGAGTTTGTATCCCCAGAGGGCTTCATTGTGAAGATATTAACAGATTTTTATAGGAAAATAAATTAGAAATGGGAAGTGAGAAGTAAGAATCTAGTTTGTCTATCAGGTGTAATTAATTTGCGATGCTGCCTTGTGCATCAGGCAATTCACAGTGATTAGTACGAACTGCGGAACTTCGGCACTAAGAAAGACGATATTACTCAGGGTCTTCTATAGCTTTCTGGGCTTCCAAAACTCTTTGTTTGTTATAATCCTTAAGATGTTCTATTAGTTCATCGTGTTTGATAATGCCGGCTTTTACAAGTGACTCTCCGAAAAAGATATACTGATCATCATGTTCTTTAAGGAGTTCATTGACCTGGGTTTGAAGCAGAAATTTTTCCCTGACGGCAATCACGCCGAATTTTTCATAGGACTCTTCCTGTACTATCAAGGTTTTTTCGATCTCCAGGTCTGTTAGCCATCCTCTTCTTTTGGCAAGCTGACCTATCTTGAGATTAGTCTCCTTCTGGAGAATACGGGCCTTAAAGATATCTTCCCTGTTAACAACGCCTTTACTTAAAAGGAATTGCCCAAATAGTACATGAGGTTTGGTAGTAGCCATAATATGTCCATATATTTTATCAAAATAGACATTATATGTAAATTATGTTAATATTGCTTTTTCCAAAGCAAGTATGATATAAACATATACTCTTTGTTCTTATAATTTATAAGGACTGAATTCCCCTTTGTTAACGGAGATATCGGGGAAAACTAATCCATAAGGAGATAAAGATGAATTATTACGAAAACCTCTTGGTTCTTGACTCCAGCCTAGATGAAAAAGCCCTGGATGACGCGGTTGATCGAGTTAAGAATGTAATCCTCAAAAAAGGCGGAGAAATCCTTAAAGCAGAGAACTGGGGACTGAATAAATTAGCCTACGTTCTGAAAAAACATAAAAAGGGCGTCTACATGCTTCTGGTCTTTAAAGCACCGCCTGCCACGATTGCCGATCTTGAAAAATTTTTCAAGGTCCTTGATCCGCTCATAAAATTTCTTATCATCAAATTAACAAAAAAACAGATAGAAGCGGTTGAAACCTCCATAACAGAAGCTGAAAATAAAAAAGCTGTTGCAGAGGCAGAGAGTAAGAAAACCGAGACTGCCCCGGCAGTAGAGGAGAATTAGGATGTACAACAAAATAATTCTGATAGGAAACCTAACAAAAGATCCTGAGGTCAGATATACACCGCAGGGGACATCTGTAGCCAATTTCAGGCTCGCTGTTAACCACACGTTCAAGCAGGGTGATGAAGTTAAGAAAGAAGCCACGTTTATAGACATTGTTGTTTTCGGAAAACAGGCTGATAATTGCGGTCAATACCTGAACAAGGGCAGCAGTGCACTCGTAGAGGGCCGGCTGCAGGAACGACGCTGGGAAACAGAAGATGGAAAGCCGAGGAGTAAGTTCGAAGTGGTCGCGCAGACCGTGCGTTTTCTTCCAAAGAGAGCTGACGCAAGTGCAGCGTCCGGCAGTGCTCCCACTCCGGACGAAACAACCGATATCGAACCGTTTTAACCATAGATACAATTAAGCATAATTCATTAATTAGCCAGGAGGAAACTTGAGAGGACAAAGACCACCATACAGAAAATTTCAGGCACGCAGGTTCTGCAAATTTTGCGCTGACAAGACAGTTTTTATTGATTATAAGAATATACGGGTGTTAAAAAGCTATCTTACTGAAAAAGGCAAAATTACAGCAAGTAGAATGACCAACACCTGTGCAAAACACCAGAGAGAACTGACAACGGCCATTAAAAGGGCAAGGAATATAGCTCTTCTGCCGTTCGTGGAAAAATAATGAAAATCCCGAAAACGTGGGTATCCATACTTGCAAAAGGTATCGTTGAGGGGTTATTCGAAAAAAAGCTGATAGATCTGAAAGTTTCAAAAGATAAAGTTATCAGTTCAACTGACAGTTTAATACTGGACGAACTCATGGTAGAAGACCGGTTGAACAAAGAAGTCAGAGACCTGCTGCAACAGTTTGATTCCCAGATAGAAAAGGGTCAGCTTGATTTTCATAAACTTTTTGATCTCACGAAAAGAAAACTTATCAAGGAACGGAATATTATATTATGAAGCTCTCTGACGATAAAACAACTCACCTCACTCATGTCCTGCTAAAGGGACTTCTGGATAAGAATATAATTTCCCCGTTAGCTGAAGAAGGCGAAATAAGACATGAAATAAGGCGTATTATCACTAAGGAGTTAAATATCGCCGGAGAAATAGATAGCTCTATCAGGAACAAATTACAGTCTTATTCAAGAAACATTCCAGAAGGAAGCCCTGAATGGGAGGTCCTTTATCAGAAATTTTTTCAGGAAGAGACAGCTAAAAAAGGCAGATCTTAAAGGAATCGTTTTCCCTTCTCTTGTTGTATTCCTGTACACTCTATTTGTTTTACCTCTTGGAATCAACTCATACCGGCCCAGTTTCGTTTCAACAAAACCGGCGCTCGCTCTATGGTTTGTAATCTCCGTATTAATATTTATCGCGGGGCTCTACCGTTTTCTGGTCGCAAAAACCAACCGTTCTCAATGGAAAAGCCTTGAATTTCTGCTGCCGCTTCTGGTCATATCTGAAAGTTTTATCCAGTTTTTCGGAAAGCCGTTCTTTCATCTTATTTATATCCCCTTAATTATTATAATCGTCGGGTTTTTCCCTTTCAGGATTGTATTAAGCTGTCTGCTCGGAATCCTGGTCCTCGGCATTCCATTGTGGTGGATGGGCGGTCATTCCTCATCGGGGAAGTTTGTGGACCATTCCCTGCTGATCGACCCTGAACTTGTGACATGGATATTTTTCTCAAT
>VAPC010431929.1_pt1 | contig 10585 bp, 9 predicted proteins | sample 3395121 | NCBI WGS metagenome assembly VAPC01 (sample SAMN08290434, study PRJNA428436) | hydrothermal vent metagenome | isolation source: Deep-sea hydrothermal vent chimney | place: Indian Ocean: Southwest Indian Ridge | depth 1711 m m
GATTGACTCACATATGAAGCCTGAGAGTCCAAAAATTCGATTTGAGGTAGATAGACCTGGTCTTAGCATCTCATTGATTATTCTTGAAGACCTTAAAGTTGGGGATTCTGGTTCTTCTTTTGAGGAGTATGAGAAAGAAACCTTCGAAGAAATACATTCTCAGATGACTCTTGAAGACGTAAAAGATGACCCTATATTCCGATCATACAGGGATCTCTACTGGACATTTGGGATGGACCCAACGAAACTTCGGGTATCTAGTGAAGCTGTTACACGCAGAATTCTCAAAGGCTTGAACCTGTGGCGAATTTCAGATATTGTAGACATTGTCAACCTCGCGTCAGCATATCACAAGATTCCCATTAGCCTGATTGATGCATCAAAGTTGAAGGGTGATCTAGTCGTCCGGACGGCTTTCGATGGAGAGTTGTTCCAGAGGATTGGGAATAAGTTGTTTATGTGTCGTGGACGGGAGATTGTCGTTGCTGATGACCAGAAGATTGTCTGTTTTGGTTTTGCTACGCACGACTCAAAACGTACAATGATCACAAAAGACAGTAGCACGGTTTATGTTCTACTATATGGTGCAGAGATTGTCACTAGGGATGTGATGGATGATGCACTTCGAATCACCCTTGATATGATTGACCAATGGGTTGACTGCCGGGTTTCTGAACCAGTGATGTTTTTTTCTGATACCTAGAACTCTAGGAATGGTTGCCCGAGTACGATTCTCTCGAGCAGATTGTTCTTATTGGCTTTCTTCACCATCTGTATAAACTGTTTCTTGAGACGCCCCTCATCAATATAATCTGGTTCTTTGACTCCCATACTCTCTATGACAAGCTGTAGCATGTATTCGAATTCGTAGATGAGATAGTCTACCCTTCTGGTCTTTCCCCGTTTGGTGATTTCTTTCTTGACCTTCTTGGCAAGACCTTGCTTGATTGCCTCTCGCGTTTCAGTCAAGTAGTATGACATAGATTTCTCATAATGGAGCTCTCCTCGCTTGACTAACTCCTGCAGGAATGGTAGTCCAAATGTTCTTCGTGCAATCGCTTCTATTCTAGCAACAAAACCGTTGATGATATCATCATATGAAAGCAAACCCGCTTGGCCGCGAGTTTCAAAGACCTTGTCGGTATCAGTTGCGGTCTTGAACTTCTGTTTCTTCGCTGCAATAAGTTTCTGTTTTTCTCTGAGAGCCGCCGCGTCAGATTTCTTCTTTTCTTCTACCAGACTCTTTCTTTCTGCTTCTGTCTTAGCGGCTTGGATCTTCTTCTGTCTCTCAAGTTTAGCTTTTTCTCTGTCGGCTGCTTCGCGTTTCTCTTTTGCTAAACGCTCGTCTTCTAGTTGTTTCAAAACTTTCTCTTGTTCCACTCTCAGCTTTTGCATGTGTTTCTGCACGTCTCTCTCAGTGAGAGTGATGTGTTTTGTCAGCAGCCATCGAACTCCTATTTGGCTTACCTTTGGTTTCAGATCTGCAGATGAGAAGACGAAACTTGCTGTCTGTTGTCCTGGAAGTTGAGTGATGATTTCTTCAGATTCTTTCTCTCCTGCAATGGGTTCGAGGATGCGTTCTAGCACTTTGAGTGATTGTTCGCTACTTATCCTTCCTGCAGCTATTGTGTTGAACTGTTCAAAGGCTTTGTAATCGATGTCTTTCGGGCTCTGAGTAGCGATTAGACACTCGATTCCGTACTTACGAGCCTGTCTGAAAAGAAGCAGATAGGTTTCCTTTGGACCCGGTGCTCTCATCCCTGCTGGAATGAATGGTGCCGCTTCATCTTGGAAGATCATCATGCGTGGTTTTTCCGTGAAACCTTGTCTCAACATCCATGAATACAACTGATTCAGGACAATTGCGATGAAGAAGTGTTTCTCCTCTTCGCTTCTGAGTGTCTTGAGGAAAATCACGTTGATTGGTGTCTTACCATTTACGGGTTTTGTGAGAAAATCGAAATCGATGTTTCCTTCTTCCTTGAATAGAAGCTGTGAAGAACCAACTGTCAAGCTCCTGATTCGTGTGGCGAGAGTCTGCCTCTCAGAGAATTTCATAAACGGTTCAAGATCCACTCCTACTGTTTCCACGTCTGCAACAAGCAAATCTGCTAGTTCAGAAAGTTCGTCAATCTCAGTCTTCTCAGCTTCCCAGATGGTTCTGAGAAGTTCGTAGATTGCCGCGAATGCCTTTCCTTCCCAGGACCTTGATAGACCTGCAACCTTCATGAGAACCTTCACCAGTGTTCTCGCGGAGTTGTCTAGCAGCCGAATGATGTCATCTTGATCCGCATTTCTGTCAGGAAGTTTCAATGGATTGATTGAGATGGCAAGACCTTTGCTACTTGCTGGTGTATAGACTCGTACAATGGACTTGTCGATAAACTTCTTGAGTCTCTCCGGAGGAACCCCTTTCGAAGCTAGCTCTTTTGGGTCTCCAGGAAGCATCAAAGATGCAATATCTCCCTGAGGATCGAATGCGAGAATGGGAATTCCCTGCATTGCTGCTTCTTCCAAGATTGCCTTGGAAAGGACAGTCTTGCCTGATCCTGTCGAACCGAAAATTCCACCATGTCGTCGAAGGAGGTCCACACTTATCTCGAATCTTTCATCGGTTCGTTTTCCTTCATCATCAAGCTTGAATCCAAGCCAGAGCTTATTGTCTGCCATATCGAACACCAATTACGATGGTAACTTCATTGAGGTTTTAAGAATCTTCTTGAAATGTTTTTATTAGCAAGAAATATGAGAGAGTCTCTTGGTCATAACAAATACAGCGTGTGGACTGTGAATCCAAGGTATACCTCTCAGACCTGTCATGTGTGTGGGGAGAGAGGAAAGAGAGTGGAGAATGAAACTTCAACTTCTGAGAAGAGTGGTGGAGAGTTCTTCTACTGTGAGAAGTGTGACGAACACTTCCATGCCGATGTGAATGCGGCAAGAAATATTATTCATGTACAATCAAAATCCAGCGTCGTTCCTGGACGGACAGCTTGAAGTCCAAGTTTGTCCAATAAAAAATGGACGATTTAAGAGCCTTTCCAGTATCGCTTTCACAACAAAAAGAGAAAGAGTGGATGGAGAATTCTCCATCCCCATCTATAGATATTACTCGCCCACTGGTTCGTAACGTCTTCCAAGGAAGATAACTCTACAAACGACTAGTAGAACAGCGATGCCAAAGAGTGCCGCAGCTGCCCAACCGTAGGACAAAGTATCTCTAATAATGCTCGTAGCAAGGTAGACACCCGCCATTATCACACCCAAAACGAGTGAAACAATCATGAACCTTGATGTCATTTCCTTTGTCTGTCCCGTTTCAGCTCCTGCAGAGATTTTGCCTCCAAAGAAGACAAAAACAAAGAGGAATATGTAGGCAATAACAATCATTGTGCCCATGTCAAACAGGTACCCTTGTACTGTGACTGTTGTACCTTCAAGGAGTCCGAAAGTGAGAAGGGTTCCAATGGACATCATATACACGAGCATGTTGGACATCATTTTATCGTCTGGGTGGACAAATCCCGTCCACTCGGAAAAAGTGTTAATTATACTGATTAGTAGCACAACTGCAAGAACACCAAGTGCTCCAAGCCAGATGTAATATGGGTATACAAGCTGATCCCCCGTTGCTGAGAGGGAATCGAGTAGCGCTTTCACACCTATTGTGACGCCTAGCAGTGTTAGTCCTATTCCTGAAAGAAAGTTTCCAATAGTAGTAAGTCTAACCATCATTCTCTCTCCATGAGGTGGAGTATCTGAACGCCATCTTAGTCTATTTTCTATTAACTCTTTGCCACATTTACCCTAAAGACACTGTTACTGAATAATCTCTTCAGTTCGTGTGGGAGCTGCTTCGGGAAGGAAGTAGGTTCCAATGCAGGCGATTACGATGAAGAGTGCAACAAGAATACCAAGCCCTGGGAATAAACCACCAATCGAATAGGCAAACTCCGCTGCCAAAGGTCCGATAATCATCCCTGACCCAAAGAAAATACTGTAAACGCCCATTGTACTTCCTCGAGCCTCTTCACTTGATACATCAGTGAGATATGCCATTGCTGCTGGTGGGAAGGCTCCAGCAATGAATCCTAATATGGGCAAGGCTGGCCAAATGGACCAAACTACTTCGAATTGATCTGCATTTGCAACTAGAATATATGCAAGAAGACCAAATCCAATCAATCCAGATACAATGAAAGGTCGTCTTTTCATCATTGAGTCAGATAGATGTCCCATAACGATGATTCCCAAAATCAGGGATATACCAAGCATTGCAAAGAGGACAATCATATCAATGGCTGAAAGGGAGAAGTAGTCTTCGATGATTTTCTTCAACTTAGAGATTACAAGACCATAGAGTGAGATAATTGGAATGTAAACCGGGAGCATAAGCTGAATACGTTTGTCACCAGCGACCTCCTTCAACAGAGCAACCATGCTTACTTCTGATTGAGAAACGACGCGAGTCTCCTTGACCAGTAATAGAGCAAGAACACCACTGATGGCACAAGCTCCAGCAGCAGCAAAGAGAAGAATGCTAGGAGCCCAACCAAACTCTAAGAGTATAATTCCTAATCCGAAACCTCCAGCAAGTCCCATTAAAGTTGACAGATCATAATACCCCATGAGTCGGGCTCTATTGAATTCTGAAGAGGCATCAGCAATCATTGAAAGAGTAGTTGTGACCTTTGATGCAGCACCAATACCAAAGAGAGCCGCAAGAATGTATGCAAGAAACTCAAAGGTTGCAATCCCGAAAAGAAATGCTGCTAACCCGGTTATGAACAGACTTGCAACGAAGATTGGTTTCCTTCCAATTTTATCTGAATACGAACCGAAGATTGAAACAGTACTAAGCTCTGCAATTGGGTAAATAGCAAGCACTGCAGCTACGCCCCATCCTGAGAGAACACCGCCCATATACGCATTACTTGAAATAACTGCAATTGTGATATAGAATGACGCACGCATAATCAATGTCACAAAATAGAGCATTGAGAGCGTAAGGAAATGTCCAGATTTTCTTAGTCCCATTCTAAGGCCTCCGAATGTTGTATCTCAGCGCTTGCGTTCGCGTATATAAACGATGTAGTAGTAACGATTGGAGTGGTTTGGTTGTGGAGCATGTTTGGACTGGTAGTTTTATAGTGCGTCTATTCATTTCACGAAGGGTTTAAATCACGCCAAAGAGCGAACCTCACAAGGTGTCAAAGTATGAGTTGGGTCGCGAAGATAATCGATGGAACTCCTGACGACTTTACGCATGCAAGACTCGTAAAGTACGGCATTGGTAATCATCCAGGTCCGAGAACAAGGCTAACACTGACTAAGACTAGCATTAGATTCAAAGCTGATCTTGATCAGGAAAAGGAACTCTTGAAGGGTTACATATTAGGTGCTCCTGAGGGTGCACATAAAGTGAAAGGTATGATTATTACATACTCTGATCTTACAAGTGAGTATGGTTCATTGAATATGCCTATCACATGGAAAAAGTCGAAGGGGAAAGGAATTCCGGTTTTCAAAGCTAAAATCGATGAAATCGCTCCACTGGAAGATATCAAGGCACTTCTCGATTTGGATGATCCCACAACATTCTATCTCTTATCACTGAATCCAAAAGATGGCTCTAAACCATGGAAGGTCATAACAAAAACATCCTTCCCAAAGGGGGGTCCAAGAGAGAAGGATGCGACGAAGGCCGAGAAGGATCCTGTCTTTACAAAAGGAGCATTGGGCAACACTCCTGAACTTCTAGAATATATTCTTGACACTTTCGTTCCTGATGCTAAAGATAAGATTGGACCAAAGACCAAGAATATCATGGTTAGGAATAATCTCGAAATCCTAGACATCGAAATACCTGCTAATCCCAGCTTGAGCTTCTCTGAAAAACGGAGACTGGCAAAGAAACGAGGCAAATTGATTCGTTCAATCACAATTGATGATGAAGATTATACCTTTGAGTACGAGTTCTTGGCGTGAGTTCAAGACCGTGACGTTTAAATTCGAAACCACAGCGGCTCCTACTAGAAAAGAAGAGGTGTAAGACATGCTCCAAGGATTTGAAGGATTTTATTTTCCAATATCACTCGTTTTTATCTTCCTGGGAATATTCGCATTAGGATGGATGATTATACACATTGAGCATGGACGCCACTTTTCAAAATTCAAAGTAGGCTCTGCACTAGCTCTAGGAGCAATCCTCTTTGGTTTTGGTCTCCACTTCCTCCTACTATCAGCTGGAATGTAGCATTTCGTTTTTCATTGGTACTATAAACGAAATATGGTTATTTAGCAACCAAACAAGCTAGATACGCTTCCCTTCAGTGGATAGCAGATTTGCAATATAAGAGGAATGCACGTGTTACTTGAACCCGATATTCAGAAACTTGCTGTCGAAAGCCGTCAAAGGTTGGTCGAAGAGTTTGCTGAAAAGTATGCCAATCTGCGAGAGCGTGTAAAACGAGTGCCTAGGGCCGATGCTCAAAAGATTTCGGAAACACTGTCTTGTCCACTGGAAATTGCTATGATTGCTTATTTGATTAATATGGATGGCATGATGACTGTCAAGAAGGCTGTAGGTCATCTTAGTGATGAGTTTGAACGAAGAGCTACTGTTGGTGAAGACGTACCAAATCTACCCGGTAACATTATGGAGTCTGCTCTTCTTGAGGGCAAATGTGTTTCTCATATCTATGGGAGTTTTGTTAGACAAATTGAACTCAAAACCAGGGAACTCGCTAATCTTGAAGAAGGAATCGAGGGTGCTGCTCTCGATGCAGAAAGAGCCCTCTCAATCATCGCAGCGAGAACCAAGATCGCTGAGGCCTTCATCGCTCCAGTATTGGATGAATGGCTAAAGGAACATCCCAAAGCACATAGTTTCAATGCACTCACTGCTTTTGGCCAAGGTATGACAAAATGGAACAAGAGTACACTCACTGGCAAGTTCATTCAAGTCCATAGAAGGAATCAAGCATTATTTCGAGTTCTCAGAGAGAGTTTAGTAACTGCATCTGATTCTTACACGATGGATGCATCAATCAAACGACTTGAAACGCTCATCGAAGAACTTGATAGTCCCTTTGAAGAGATGACTGTGAGGGCAACATCACACTTGCTATTACACCTTCTTCCGCAACGAGTAACCGGAAGAGGTGACCGCTCTCGATATGTATCTGTTGGGGTTGGCTCAACAAGAGGCAACAAAGCTGAACCAGACCTCATATCTCCATTTGATTTTCTGGAACGTGATGTCAAGCTGGCAAAACGGCGAAGAGGATTCGAACGGGAAGAATATCTCAAGGAGAAAATTTCCCGAGTGCTACGGGTGCTTAAGTATCAAGAGAATAGTCCAACAGAATCATTGGAGAAATGTCTTGCAGAGATTGTAGATCGTTTGGGCCTTGAAAATGTCGATTTGGATGAAGAAATTGCCTCTTCAAAAGAAGAACTAGTTGGCGCATCTGATTCAGAGCGGGTATCCCTTATTGCGAATCTCATCTATAATTTTGTTGCTACTTTCGTGTACGGGGAGGATTCTACTTGAACCTAGCCCAGAACCCTCTTTACTGGTTAATTGAGATTGAAGCTTATGATTTTGATGTAGGAGTTCTACAAGGTGCTGACCTGACAGGCAAAGCTTTGATACTATCCAGTCAGCTCTGGTCTATTATTCGAGGAACCAGAGTCTACTCGATTCTGATTGGACCCGGAATATTCAAGGGTATGGCCAATAAAGGAAATATTCGTGTGGATGTACTCGAGCCACTATCAGCACTAATATTCGATCCAACGATGCTACGCTATGATGAACCACTTCCTCAGGTTGACATTGTATCACCAGAGGTTATTGATCCTCTTGGTGAGAGAGAAATTGAAGAGATTATTACCCTAATCCGGAACCTTGTAGTAGAGAGAGGGAACGTGCTCACAGCAGATAAAATTGCCACAGTACATACTGATGCCACTGTTCCGCAAATAGTACATTATGAAGAAATCTTCAAACAGATCAATGTTTCACATGTGTCCGGATTACAACGTGCGAAATTCATACTTGCAGGAACCAATAGTCCAATGTACAAACCTTTTGTTGAACACTTTGAGAGTGGAAAATTCAGGTTTCGCCAGAGAACAAAAGTGATGGCTGCTCCATTCTTTAAATTCAGCAGTTTTGATGATATCGATGTTATGTCCGATTGGATGATTGTGGAAAAAGCCGGACAGAACACAAAGACTGGAATAGAAGCAATTTGGGATGAATACGAATGCGCTCTTGGTTTAGTAGACAAAGAAAAGGAGCAGTATATCTTCGAGCTTTGATGCAACCGCAAGAGTCTTTGGTGCATTCTTTTGTCCATCGATAGAGGCCAACTAGTTGGAAATTGCTGACGCTGATATTCAGAAGAGGCTTGCTAAGCCTTATGCAATTGTGTTAAGGCCTGGTAGGCAAGATTTTTCAACTAGAATTGATATCTTCTCTGATGTTCTCCGGGACCGTCAACGTTCCATGCTAGGGGGCATGGTTGAGTATGGTCACCGTGAGTCAGGACTTTTGGAGATTCGGCGTTTTTGGTTTGTTAAATATAATAAGCAAATTTTCATCACGCAGAAGGAAGCCCATGAGATTCTCAGAAAAGCTAAACACATCATCATACCACGGGAACAGAAACCAGAGTTTCTCAAAGACCTCTTGGATTTACTCTCACGTCTCAAGACTCAGAAACCACGAATTGTACCGACTTGTCAACATTGTCTTCGCGAAGATAGATTATCTGTTCTTACGAGACGAAATGCAGTCAAGATATCTGAGAATCAAGTCACATGCACAACCTGTGCACAAAGCGACCTCAAGACTGAGTTGAAGACTCTAGGGATTCATCTCTCACGAGCTATGATAAATCAGCTCGAAAAACAAGTTTCTCGGATCAAGTCAGTTCCTAGACTAGTTGATATGATGACCCCCGGATTTGATCCCACTCGCGAACCTGATCTGACACTAATCGACACAGTTGTAGCTGAGGACATAAGCAAATCTAACAAGATCAGAGATCTTCCAATTCCAGACAATTTCAAAGAGATTCTCACTTCAGCCGGTTTGGAGTACCTTCTACCAATTCAGAGCAAGGTGGTTAAAGCTGGCCTTTTCAAGGATGTGAGCATGCTTATTGTTTCATCAACCTCTTCTGGAAAGACGCTACTCGGGGAACTTGCCGGTGTCCCAAAAGCTATGAAGGGCAAGAAGATGATCTACATGTCTCCTCTTGTTGCTCTTACAAACGAGAAGTATGAACAGTTCCGAAAGAGCTACAAACCCCTTGGTCTAAGAGTTGGGATTAAGGTCGGTATGTCCCGCTTAGATGTCGGAAAAGAAGGAAGACCAATTGTTGATACTGATATCAAAAAGGCGGATATTATCTGTGCGACTTATGAAGCACTTGATCTGATTTTTCGGTCTGGAAGAACAGATGCCCTTGGGGAAGTTGGGACAGTCATTATCGATGAAATCCAAAATCTAGCTGACCCTGAGCGTGGACCTGAGTTGGATGGGCTTCTATCACGAATGAGGTTCCACTACCAGAAGGCGCAATATCTAGCTCTCTCTGCAACTGTTGGTTCACCTGAAGTTCTGGCTAAAGAGATGAAACTCAAATTGGTCAACTATGAAGGTCGTCCAGTTCCACTTGAACGACACCTCGTTTTTGCACGTTCAGATGACGAGAAACGTTCCATTATCCGACGTTTGGTCAATGAGGAATTTCGGCACGTAAGTAGTTCAGGCAATAAAGGGCAATCGATAATTTTTACATATGCAAGACGACGGGCACATAGCTTGAGTGATTGGCTTCGCGAACACAGAGTTTCTGCGGCAATTTATCATGGAGGTCTCTCGTACTCGAAGCGGCGTCAGACTGAACGTTCTTTCTCAAAGCAGCGACAATCGTGTGTCGTTACAACTGCTGCCCTCGGTGCTGGGGTTGATCTAGCGGCTTCCCAAGTTATTTTCGAATCACTTGCAATGGGTGCTGAATGGTTATCCACAGCCGAATTCGAGCAGATGCTTGGTCGAGCCGGTAGACTTGGTAAACATGACCGAGGAAAGGTCTATCTTATAGTCCAACCTGACAGAAAATATCATAGCGGTCAAGACAAAGTTGAAGATGAAGTAGCGGTGAATTTGCTAAATGGAATTGTTGAAGATGTGGAACCGTTTGCTGACAAGGAAGCAAGTTCTGAGCAGCTTCTCGCAACCATTTGTTCTACTGGTCTTGTTGACCTCAAAGCAGTCGCTTTAGCCTACAAACGAATGCTATCCATGTCAGTTCCACCTTCTGAGGCTCTAAAACATCTTGTTCGAAAACACATGATTCGCGTGAAAGATGGAGAAGCTCATCCTACTGACCTAGGGAGAGCGACCTCACTCTCATTCTTGACTCCTAGTATGGGTCTTGAAGTCATGAAGCTGACAGCTTCGTATGATGTGATTGACATTGCAGTCATGTTAGAACCGTTTCGGAATGTCTACCTCAGCAACAAGCTACAGGAAGAAGTAAACTCTGCTTTCCGAACGCACATGCCC
>VAPC010331017.1_pt1 | contig 10576 bp, 9 predicted proteins | sample 3395121 | NCBI WGS metagenome assembly VAPC01 (sample SAMN08290434, study PRJNA428436) | hydrothermal vent metagenome | isolation source: Deep-sea hydrothermal vent chimney | place: Indian Ocean: Southwest Indian Ridge | depth 1711 m m
CATTGGTTCTCTGACTCCAGCGCTGCACTTGAAGTTCCATCTCAGCCGTCAATGCTCTTTTTCCGGTCTCCACCCGGGAAAGGGACGTCAAAGGGGACGGAGGGAATGGAAGGGACGTCAAAGGGGACGGAGGGATTAAAATATAACCAAGTTCTCCTCGATCTTCCTTGGCCTGCCTCGTTTAGCCTGACCTATCTTGATATTGTATTTCCTTTCAATCGCTTGCTTAAATCCATCATCCCCCACCGGTTGACAGTTATCACGCCCTGCCGTATCGGAAAAACGACTTTCGTTGACATCAGCAGGCAACATCCGCTACCAGCTCAAAACACCCTACAGAGACGGCACGACCCATGTGACCGCTCCTGCGCATCCTGCGCTTGCGGCATTAGTGCATCCATGCACGTCATCTTTGAACCGCTGGATTTCATATCGAAACTGGCCTCACTGGTACCGAAACCGCGAGTCAATCTGACGCGTTTTCACGGCGTATTCGTCGGAGTGCCGCATCACCCAAATAGCAAACTAATTATCCGCCCACGAAGGGACATGAGCTGCCCTCGGTCTGGAGCAACGATTAGGAAACTACGTTTCTTACCGTGTAGTGGATGCGCATCCGGGTCAATGGCATCAGTGTTGAGTTCGGTGCTCTGGCGAAATTGAGACGGTTCGCTAACACTGCCACGAAAATCATGGCTCCGGTAAATAATGTTTCCCGCTTCGAGCCACGAAATTCCATAGCGTTTGTGCCGAGGGTAGAAATCGTTTTTTCTGGTTCTTCACGACAAACCATTTACGGTTGATGGGCAGACCCTTAACATCAAGCGCAACCAGTCGCTTATCTTTTAATTCGGCTGCAACCGTATGAGCAGAGATTAACGCAATGCCCATACCGGCCATGACAGCCTGTTTAATCGTTTCATTGCTACCAAATTCTATTCCGGATGCAGGTATAAATCTGAATTTTTTGAACAACTTGTCTGTAACCGAGCGCGTTCCCGAACCAGGTTCGCGTAACAAAAAGGTTTGACCTTTTAAACTCATGAGCGTGGTTGGAGTGTTGGTCGCATACTCATGATCGGGTGGTGCGATGATTATCTGGGGATGTTTGCCGATGTACTCGCTGCTAATCTCAAAATTATCAGGAGGAAGCCCGGTAATCGCAAAGTCGAGTTCGAGATTACCCAGTTTATTCATAATAATTTCGCGGTTACCTACCGATAATTGTAATTTAACGTCAGGGTAAAGCTTATTGAATTCAGCCAGTACAGTTGGCGCGAAATAGCGTGCCGTACTTACCACGCCAACAGAAACAATGCCGTGGTCCACGCCTTTTAGCTCGTCCAGTGTTTCGGCGAACTCATAAAGGATGGTGTGCATGTTAACCGCAAGTGTATTCAGGGCTTTTCCCCCAAGGGTAGGAACCAAACCGTCTTTGGCACGTTCGAGTAGTGGAATGCCAGCCGCATGTTCGAGATCTCGGATTTGCAGCGATACGGCAGGTGGGGTCAAATGCAACTGTCTAGCGGCGCCTGAAATACTACCTGCCTCCACAACGGCACGAAATCCACGCAGTTGCCTGAGGGTTATTTGCCTCGCCCATGGGTAAAGTTTTTCTTTCATTGTCCTTAAAATAATTTAACTTTATTTAAAAATCAAGTATGGCAATATTTGGTTCTATCGATAAAGACCGAATCGGGGGAAGGTTTCTATGGGTGACGGAAGTACTCTTAGTCAATTTCTATTGTCATGGGCGGGCGATGACAGATCACGCAAAGACATGTGTTTTACCATAATGAGTATTGCGGAAGCGGGGATAGACTTGTCAAGATTGATTTCTCGTCATGGCTTGTCTGTTTATGATGAAACCGTGGGGGCGCAAAGTTCGCATGCCGATACTCAAAAACCTTTAGATATAGTGGCTTATGATGTGTTTGAAAAAGCGTTATACGAAGCCCCCGTGGCTTACCTGGCATCCGAGGGAGCATCAGAGCCCGTCCTGCTAAATCCTGACAGCACACTCGCGGTTACGCTCGACCCGCTCGATGACTCATCAAATATTGAAACCAACATGTCAACAGGGACTATATTTTCGATACTTAGACTCGATCCAGATCGGGTTTTTCAGGGGAGAGTTGGCGAGCGACAGGTGGCTGCAGGATTCCTGGTTTATGGTCCTCTCACTTCACTGGTACTTAGTTGCGGTGATGGTACTTACGCTTTTACGCTTGAGATTGCCGATGCCGAATTCCTGCTAATCAATGAAAACATCAGGATCCCATCAAAACAAAGAGAGTTTGCAATAAACACTTCGAATTATCGGTTCTGGAATAGTTCGATTAGATGCTTTATCGACGATTGCCTGTCTGGAGAAGACGGGCCTCTGGGCGAGAGCTGCAACATGCGGTGGAACGCGTCCCTGGTGGCAGAGGTATACCGTATTCTTGTTCGGGGCGGAGTTTTTCTTAATCCAGGCGACTCCAGGCCTGGATTTGAGAAAGGCAGACTTCGCTTGCTTTGCCAGGCTCTGCCCCTTGCCTTTATCGTTGAGCAAGCGGGTGGAGCGGCCTCAGACGGGAGTCGAAGAATCCTGGATATTGAAGTGACCTCGCTTCAAGAGCGGATTCCATTGATATTTGGTTCGCCAGATAAGGTGGACGAGGTTATCGACTATATCTCCGGTGAATTTACCGAAAACACCCGGTTTCCTCTTTTTGAAAATCGAAGTTTGCTACGGAGTGAAAGATAGTATGTCTAAGAAGCATCCAATCATCTCAATAACAGGATCGTCAGGCGCAGGTACGTCGACAGTCAAAGACACCTTCGAACATATATATATCCGCGAAAACGTTAGCGCCTGTTTTATCGAAGGCGATGCCTTTCATCGTTATAACCGAAAGCAAATGAAAAATGCCATGGATAATGCCGGGAAAGCGGGTGATAAAAATTTCAGCCATTTTGGTCCGGAGGCAAATTTGTTTGCGGAGCTTGAGGGTGTATTTAAACAGTATGGCGAGACAGGTACGGGTAGAACACGACATTATGTCCATGATGAGGATGAAGCAAAAATATACGGAGTCGAACCTGGAAACTTCACCGATTGGGAAGATTTTCCAGAGGATACCGATTTATTATTTTACGAAGGATTGCACGGTGCAATAAACACTGGGCAGGCGAACGTAGCCCAGTATGCAGATCTGAAAGTTGGTGTGGTGCCAGTAACAAATCTCGAATGGATTCAAAAAATTCACCGAGATAAAACCGTGCGTGGGTACTCGGCAGAGGCAGTAACCGACACCATACTTCGACGTATGCCTGATTACATCAGGTATATCTGTCCCCAATTTACCAATACCGATATCAATTTTCAGCGGGTACCGGTTGTAGATACGTCAAATCCATTTATTGCCCGGTGGATTCCAGCCGCCGACGAATCGATGTTAGTAATTCGCTTCGCCGATCCAGGGGGAATTGATTTTCCTTATTTGCTAAGCATGATTCACAACAGCTTTATGTCACGACCTAATACCATTGTGATTCCCGGCGGCAAAATTGATCTGGCGATGCAATTAATTTTCACCCCATTGGTTATGCAGTTGGTAGAACGCAAGCGCCGTGCTGGCTAGATACCTTATTTATGTCTGAGCTCCCTATGAACATTACCCCGGTCAGCATTACCGAGATGGCCAGGCACCATGCCGGCGGCGCGCTCGACCCGATGCCAGCAACCAGCCAGAGCGCAGCCTAACATTTTGGAGATATAACATGAGTTCAAAAAAAATCTATAGCGCGGGTGTTAAAGACTACCGTGAAACTTACTGGGAACCAGATTACACACCAAAGGCAACTGACCTGTTGGCCTGCTTCAAAATAACGCCCCAGGCAGGTATTCCACGAGAGGAGGTAGCTGCTGCGGTTGCTGCTGAGTCGTCTACGGGTACCTGGACAACAGTCTGGACTGATTTGCTCACCGATCTGGATTATTACAAGGGACGTGCCTACGCGATTGAGGATGTGCCGGGTGACGATACCTGCTTCTATGCCTTCATTGCTTATCCCATTGATTTGTTTGAAGAAGGCTCGGTCGTTAACGTTTTCACATCGCTGGTTGGCAATGTATTTGGGTTTAAGGCATTACGAGCGTTGCGTCTTGAAGATATTCGCTTTCCAATCGCCTATGTCATGACTTGCAATGGACCGCCACAGGGTATCCAGGTCGAGCGTGACATCATGAACAAGTATGGAAGACCACTGTTGGGATGCACGATTAAACCCAAACTGGGTCTATCTGCAAAAAACTATGGTCGTGCCTGCTATGAAGGTTTACGCGGTGGCCTGGATTTCACCAAAGACGATGAAAACGTGAATTCCCAGCCATTCATGCGCTGGCGCCATCGTTTCGACTTCGTTATGGAAGCGATTCACAAGGCGGAAGCAGAAACGGGTGAACGCAAAGGCCACTACCTGAACGTTACAGCGCCGACCCCAGACAAAATGATGCAACGTGCCGAATATGCTAAAGAAATAGGCGCCCCGATTATTATGCATGACTATATAACCGGGGGACTATGCGCCAATACAGGCCTGGCGCAGTGGTGCCAGGAGAACGGTATGCTGCTACATATTCACCGCGCAATGCATGCGGTTATAGATAGGGATCCACACCATGGTATTCACTTTCGCGTGTTAGCCAAAATACTCAGGCTGTCGGGTGGCGATCACCTACATACTGGCACCGTGGTGGGTAAATTAGAAGGTGATAGAGACGCGACTCTCGGGTGGATCGACCTATTGCGTGAATCCTGTATAAAAGAAGACCGTTCACGAGGAATTTTTTTCGACCAGGATTGGGGCTCAATGCCAGGTGTATTTGTGGTTGCATCGGGTGGTATCCATGTCTGGCACATGCCCGCACTGGTTAATATTTTTGGAGACGATTCGGTCTTACAGTTTGGTGGTGGAACGCTCGGTCATCCCTGGGGTAACGCTGCTGGTGCAGCGGCCAATCGAGTTGCAGTTGAAGCCTGTGTAGAAGCCCGTAACCAGGGTCGAGAGCTGGAAGTTGAAGGCAAGGATATTCTCACTAAAGCGGCTAAATCTAGCCCTGAACTAGCAGCCGCGATGGATACCTGGAAAGAAATCAAATTTGAGTTTGATACGGTAGACAAGCTCGACGTTGCCCACAAATAAGTTGTCTTTAAAAATGCATTGAAAATTACTGAGGAAATGATTATGAGCGATGTGCAAGATTATGCGTCGAGTTTGACCGATACGGCAAGCCGAAAATTTGAAACCTTCTCCTATTTGCCTGCAATGAATGCAGATCGGATTCACCAACAGGTAGAGTATATTGTGAAGAAGGGCTGGAATCCGGCAGTCGAGCATACCGAGCCAGAGCAGGCTCTCGGTTCATACTGGTATATGTGGAAGTTACCGATGTTTGGCGAAACGGACATCGAATTAATACTGGCTGAAGTAGATGCCTGTCATCAGGCTCACCCCGATAACCATGTTCGTCTGGTCGGATTTGACAATTTCTCCCAGTCAAAGGGTACAGAAATGGTCATCTATCGTGGAAAAGCAATTTAAACCGCCCGTGGGTAATTGGATGCTTTTGTTTCTCCTGCAGGAATAAAAGCATCATTTTTCCCTCCAAACCGAGCTGTAAAACAGTGGAAAATAAAGATTTTCATATGAGTGATATCAATAGCGATCAATATCTCATCCAAAACGAGCCCTACTATCTAGCCGTTGACAGCGAGGTAGAACTATACGCGGCGGCTTATGATGTTCGGATGCCGGTAATGCTTAAAGGGCCGACGGGATGCGGTAAAACTCGATTCGTCGAATACATGGCGTGGAGGCTACAAAAACCATTGATCACGGTCTCCTGTAACGAAGACATGACAGCGTCCGATTTAGTTGGCCGTTTTCTGCTCGACATCAATGGTACGAAGTGGCAGGACGGACCGCTAACGGTCGCAGCACGCATTGGTGCAATATGCTACCTCGATGAAGTGGTCGAAGCGCGTCAGGATACTACCGTTGTGATTCACCCGTTAACCGATCATCGTCGCGAACTGCCTTTAGAGAAAAAAGGCGAATTAGTGAAGGCTCATGAAAATTTTCAACTGGTGATTTCGTATAATCCCGGTTACCAGTCTTTGATGAAAGATCTCAAGCAATCGACCAAACAACGTTTTGGTGGTATCGATTTTAACTACCCTGAAACCGAAACCGAAACCAAAATAGTCAAACACGAGGGTGGTGTCGATAATGACGTCGCTGAAAAACTGGTACAGGTTGCCCATCGGTCGCGAAACTTAAAAGGGCATGGCCTCGATGAGGGCATATCAACTCGCCTGCTAATTTATGCCGCGCAACTGATTTCGCAGGGAATCAATTCCGAGCGGGCCTGCAAAATGGCATTGGTGACGCCACTAACGGATGATCCCGATATGCGCGATACACTCGACGCCGCGATTAATACTTATTTCTAGTGAGTCATTCTCTGGTTTCATCGTGACGATCAACTTCTCAAAATACCTCGATTTCCTCGATGCAGACAATACAACAGACCGTCTTACGCTAGAATCTTCATATCGTGAAGCAGCTCGCGTGATGTCGCCGCACGGCTTAATAAATTATTTAGAAGGTATGCGCGCGATGTATGCGCTGGGCAATAATAAGGACCTGGTGCTTACCTATGTTCAGGAGATGCCAGAAGTCGCCAGGGAAATTGGTGAAGATATTGTACCGGATATTATTCATACGATGATGAAGTTGTCGTCGCACACCTCGGGTAGCGTCATTACCCTGATACTGTCTGAAATGTCTTTAGCATCGCGTCGGCTGGGCGATGCGGAAGTCGTCCGTGGCTATCTTAAATTACTCCACATCCTGGCCGGAAAATCTCCTCGCGGATTGCGACCGATGATAGAAAATCTAGATGAATTGTTGCATAAGTTAACTCTAGGTGGTTTGAGGCGTTGGGCGTTATGGGGCGCGCAGACACATGCGCGCGATTTCGATAGTCAGCTGGCTTACTTTGCATTGAAAACTGAGTCTTCACGTTCCGTATTGCAAAAGGAGCGGCGCGGATCTTTATTGATAAATAATCAAAGAAAGTTAAATTTCTATTTACGCGCCCTTTGGGGCCGAGCCTTTTTTATGCGCCCCACATCGGGTGATTACGAAAACAGGGAAGGTTTGCGGCCTTATATTGAAAATTTCCAGATATATCTGCCAGACGCATTTGACTCGTTTCATGACATTCAGGGACTAGAGATATTTCGTGCATCGGCGGCGCACTGTGCAGCACACATGGTCTATACCGAACAGGCTATGAGCGCGGAGCGGTTATCCCCGGCGCAAATGCAGTTCGTTGGAATATTCGAAGATGCACGAGTCGAGTATCTGGCGATACGGGAGTTTCCGGGTCTGAAAAAGCTCTGGGCTCGTTTTTTCATCGCATATTATTCCTCGAATGAAGATACAGGGTTACATCAATCCATGGATTTAATGGTCGACATGGCCTATTCACTTCTGGATGAGACATACAAAACCGACGATGAATTTATTTCTCAATTAGCCATTGATTTTAAAACCAGGCTTGCCCAGAATCCACACGATAATGGTATTTCAAGGCAATTTGGTATCGAGTTCTATAACCACATTGTCGAATATGTGCCGATTCCATCGATTCGAGTACTGGAAAATATGCCGATTCCGTACCGGGATGACAATCGTTATTGCTGGATTTTTTCCGAAAACATGTTTGTCGAGGAGGGACTCGATTATCAACCGCATGGGCAGCAACAGTTGCGACGCAACGTTCAGGTAATGGAAATGGTCAATACCCTCGATTGCGGGCTGACGGGTGATGATGCGCAAGAAATCTGGACATTGTCGACCCCATTTTGGCTTGACCAGGAAGCTTGTACAATAAATGAGCGGGAAGGTAAAGAACCCGTTTCGCAACCCTTTCATTACGATGAATGGGATTATCAGGTGCAATTAGCGCGGCCTGATTGGGCTACGGTAGTCGAACACCGCCAGCCCAGGGGTAATTCGGATGTCATGGATGAAATACTCGCTCGGCACAAACCGATTGCAGCTCGAGTTAAGCACCTGATCGATGCCTTGCAGCCTCAGGGTATAGTGCGGCGCCGGGGTTATGAAGAAGGTGAGGAGATGGATTTGAATGCGGCTGTTCGCGCCATGACCGATATTCGCCGAGGCGTTATGCCTGACCCGCGAATCAATATTCGGATCACACGCCACACTCGGGATCTTGCCATACTGGTTCTCATGGATTTATCGGAATCAACCAACGAAAAAATTGGTGATATAGCCGAAGGTGACGAAGATTATGACGAAGCGCCCAGTATTCTGAATGTGACGCGTGAGGCTACGGGTTTGTTGTCATGGGCAATCGATGCCATTGGTGATACTTTTGCGGTGCATGGCTTTGCGTCGAATGGCCGACATGATGTCCAATATTATCGATTTAAAGATTTTAACCAGAGGTACGATGCTGAAGCCAAATCTCGACTGGCCGGGATGAGTGGCGGATTATCAACGCGTATGGGCGCAGCTCTGCGGCACGCAGGTTCGCATTTACAGCAACAAAATGCTGCAAAACGCCTCGTGTTGCTGGTGACCGATGGTGAACCAGCCGATATAGATGAACGCGATCCACAATATCTTAGACACGATGCCAAAAAAGCGGTCGAGGAATTGGCCAGGCAGGGAGTTTATACCTATTGTCTCACGCTAGACTCAGACGCCGATCGATATGTAGCACGCATATTCGGAGAAAACAATTATTCGATTGTGGAGGATGTCGAACGATTGCCCGAAAGGTTACCGATGGTTTTTTCTGCACTAACTACCTGAGGCTAAACCATTAAATCCTGTTTGCGGGGCGGGTATATTCACCCGGGAGTTTGATGCCCATTCCAGAACAATCGGGACAAGGCATTTTCAGCAGCCACATGATGAATCATGTCGGCCTTGATGACGATTCCAATATCTACGGCGATGCTTATATCTTTGCGCTTTGTGGCAAAATCAGGATGAGTGCCCACCGCTATAGGGGAGATCCATTTCGGGATTGCGCAGCTCCCCGAGTGATTGTTGCACTATTTGAAAGGAGGACCACAGGAACAGACTCGCGATCCCTGCAGCAACGATAAGATCTGGATAACCAGAATTCGTGGCCCATACACCGCTCGCGGCAATGATGACAGCGAGATTACCGATCGCATCGTTTCGGCTGCATAACCATACTGATCTGACATTGGCGTCCCCGTTACGATACTTTAGCAACAGAAGGACGCTGGCCAGGTTTGCGATTAGTGCCAGCAGGCCGATCGATCCCATCATCTGTGCCTGCGGAATATCACTGGATAAAACCTGGTAAGCGGTCGAGCCGAGTACCCAGACTCCCATCAAGCCCAGACTAACCCCTTTTAAGAGTGCGGCCCGGGAGCGCCATACGAGTGCCCTGCCTATCACCAGAAGGGTGATAGCGTAGGTGACCGTATCGCCTAGAAAGTCAAGCGCGTCGGCCTTCAATGCTTGCGAACCGGCCAGGAAGCCAGTGCTCATCTCGACCAGAAACATCACACCATTGATGCCGATCACTACCCACAATATTCGTTTGTAGGTTGCATCGAGACCATCAAATTTGACATTACTGCTACAACAACCAACCATCGGTAAATCTCCTTCTTTATACTTGCAATTCTAAGTAGGCAAATATAACATCTATAGTAACTATAGATGCAAGGGGTAAGTGTAATGTCTGGTACGAGGATTACTATCGGTCAACTGGCGCGGGAGACGGGCTGTAAGATTCCCACGATTCGATATTACGAGAGTATTGGTTTATTGCCCGAACCGGGTCGCTCGGAAGGAAATACACGGATGTTCGAACCCGCTCACAAGGCGCGGTTGGCGTTTATCCTGCATTGCAGGGAGCTAGGGTTTCCCCAATCGGCGATTCGCGAATTGCTGGAATTAACCGATCAACCCGAGAGTTCCTGCGAATCAGCTACGCTTATATCAAAGAAGCATCTGGAAGGTGTGAATCAAAAGATTGCTCAACTAACGGCTCTGAAAGCTGAGCTGGAACATATGATTATCGCGTGCAACGGGGGCAATGTGGCGCACTGCGGTCTTATCGATACTTTGGCCGATTATTCGCACGAGTACTGTTTGTCTACGAGCCACTAATTCTGGAAACACAATACTAGATTGCCTGTGCTCCTGAACGGCTTTACCACGCGTGCAGAGCCGATACCCGCTTTGGTTTTAAATGAAACTGTCTGGCATAAGTGCTTCTTCATTCCACTGACAAATAGCTGAAGAAAATTTCCTGAAAATTAAAAAACCCGCAAAAAACTATTGACATACATACCGGTCGGTATTATAAAGCATACCGCTTGGTATGTATGAGATTCGATGAACGATTTAACCGACAACGATGTGTATTGGTGGCATCCGCTGGAAAACCGCGAGCCGGATACGCGTGGCAAAATACTATTCGCCGCCTACAAGGAAATCCATTGCC
>VAPC010776165.1_pt1 | contig 10563 bp, 6 predicted proteins | sample 3395121 | NCBI WGS metagenome assembly VAPC01 (sample SAMN08290434, study PRJNA428436) | hydrothermal vent metagenome | isolation source: Deep-sea hydrothermal vent chimney | place: Indian Ocean: Southwest Indian Ridge | depth 1711 m m
AGCCCATTCAGACCTTCAGCACTGGCTTAACTCCGCAATTAAGGGTGCTGTTTCAAGCTCACCGGGCGCATCTCTGATAGAAGTTGACTATAACTGGGATGGCTCTGTTGATACGGATGATGAGAACAATTTTTCTCTTTATAGTTTTGCTGGAACTTCTAATGCGGCTGAGGCTGTTGCAACCCGTTACATGACAGTAAGGACCAATGGTTCGGGAATGAGCGGTACAGAACTTTCACCATGGGCAGGTATGGGCACTTTAGGTGGGGGTACTGTTCTTTTTGCTTTCAATGGTACAGATCCGGGCGACTGCACTACAGTGGGAGCACCCGGCCAGGTAGAGCTGTATGATCAAACCACAACAACGATCAGGATCACAGCAAACAGTAACGGTCCAGGCGGAAGCAACACGGCAGCCAAAGAACTGCTTACGTGCAGGGTTGTATCATCTGAATAAGCAGGTGTTGTAAAAGTTAAAAAAAGAGGGGCTTAAAGGCCCCTCTTTTTTTGCCTTATTGATGGTTTGCTGATAAAATAAATTGTTGTCAAAAGATCTGGAAAGCCCTGAAAGGACATAATATCAAATTATCATCAGTAAAAAAGGATTTTTTTGATCCCCTTAATATAATAAAAACTCTGTTTATATTTTCTTTTTTTTTATTTTTCTTTCTGACTTTTTTATTAAACCCTGTAGAGACGGAAGATTTCTGGTGGCATCTTTCAACAGGCAAATATATCGTAGATAATAACTATTCCCTTCCCCAGAGTGACCCTTTTTCTTATACTGCAAGTGATACATATTCAAATCGAAAAGCAACTATTTTAAAGGGCAACTGGCTTGCTGAGACGATTTTTTACAGATTGTATGAGATGTGGGGGTTGAAGGGAATAATTATACTGAAATCTTTATTGCTGTTATTTTTCCTGCTTTTTGTATTTTTAAATCTGAGAAAACAGGGCCTGTCGGATTTACCGGCAGTTTTATTGGTTACAGGAGTATTTTTTATTTCCCAGGCCAGTAATGAACGTCCGCAGCTTTTTACATTTCTTATATTTTCCGCTGTTTATTACTTACTTGAAGACTACAGGATTAACAGGGCTAAAAAGGCATTTCTTATCCCTTTGCTGGTAATGATACTTTCAAACATGCACCCCGGGTACATAGTGTGTATTTTGCTTATCACTCTATATATTGCAGGAGAAATCGGCAGGCGTTTTTTTAACAGGGACAACAAAGACGGTTTTTTAGCCGGACTTTCAGTCATATGGGCTTTAACATTATTATTTTCCATGTTAAATCCTAATGGCGCTACAGCGCTGGCACTGATTTTTTCGATCCATGCTGAACATACCAGGCATATAATAGAATGGATGTCTCCTTTTTATTTATATATGGAAAAACTTGAACCTGTTAACTATATATATGTTTCCTTCCTTGTTCTTTCCATGCTGAGCCTGAGATACCTGAGAAAAATAGGCATAACGCATATGTTACTGCTCGCAGTATTTATTTTCATGAGTATAATTTCTAAAAGATATATGATTTTTTATATATGTATATCTGCCCCAATACTTGCAAGGGCAGTTATTTACCTTGGAGAAGAAAATGTTTTAACAGGGCTGACAGGATTTCTAAGAGAAAAAAAGGTTTTTCTGAATATATTGGCTTTTGTATTTGGAGTATTTCTTGTGATTAACACTGTCCCTGCTTTTTCAGGATACATATTTAAATCTGATACTTCTCAATCAGTGCCTGAAGGTGCTGCAGATTTCCTGGAGAATGTAAATATCAGGGGTAATATGTTTAATGAATATGCGTTTGGAGGATATCTGATATGGAGGCTTTATCCTGAAAGAAAAGTATTTATTGACAGCAGAGGGCTTGAAATCGATATTTTAAATGAATATAACATAGTTGCCGGTGCTTTTGAAGGACAGGCATTATCCTGGAGGGACATAATTGAAAAATACAAAATATCATATATTGTTACTTCTCCACTTGAACCTTCAGGCGAGATTTTTCCTATTGTTGAAAAGCTGTTTGACAGCAAAGATTGGGTACTGATCTATTATGACCATCTGTCATTGATCTTTTTAAAGAATGACCCCGTTAACGCTGACCTGGTTCAAAAATATTCCAGGGTGAAAATTGAGGGACTTCGTACAATTTTAATCCAGGCATCTGCCCGTGCATTATATTCCAGGATTAATCCGAACTATCTGATATCTATGGGCAAAGTGTTTTTTAAGGAAGGCAGATTTGATGATGCAAAAAAAGCTTTTACCATGGCCTTTGACATAGACCCGGATAATGCAGTGCTTAAATTCTGGCTGGAAAAACTTGAAGCAAACACCAAAAAGATAAAAAAGTAAAAGGAGAGAGATTGTTACAGCATTCTGGCAAGAACAATATCAAAACTGTTTAAATAAAAACATGATTTAGAGTAAAAATTCATGGCATCCAGGTTCCTGATCTGGGTCCTGGCGCTTACCGAATGAACACCCTGCCCATTAAACCATTTTAAGGCTTCTCCAAGAAGCAGGGTCCCAACTCCTTTGTTCCGGAACTCTTTTTTTATTCCTATAAGAACAATTTCACCTTTTTTGCCCCTTGTTTTTTTACAACTGACAAAACCTTTATCCGGGATGTACAATACAATATCTGCAGCCCTGCCTGTTACGGAATTTTCTATCCATTTCCTGTAGAATGCATCCGCCTCTTTCTTTGTAAAAAAAGGGTCATTGTAAAAACGGCTGTGCGTGAAAAGGGATCTTGATATTTTTTGAAGCTCAGGAATATCCCTGTCAGAAGCTGCTCTCACATGCAGGTCTGTTTTTAAAGATCTTTTCCCTGACAAAAATCTTTTTATCTCTATTGACCACGTTATACCTATATCAGAAAGATAAAAACCGGACGACTCAAGAAGACCGCATAATGAGATTTGTTGCGGGCTGAGTTTACAGACTATGTACTTAAAACCATCTGCTTTTGCTTTTTCGAGTATTGTCTCCAGATTACTTATTTTTTTTGACGGGAATTTTAATTCACCGATATTTCTTTTAAAAAATAAGCTGTCCCAGACTAATTTTTTAACCATATGGAAAGATCAGGAGATATGTTCTTTTAGAATGTATAAAGGCCTGTTTTTCACCTGCTGGTACGTTTTTGCAAGGTATTCTCCGAAGATCCCGAATATCAGCAGTTGAATACCGCCTACGAAAAAAATTGAAACTATGATAGATGCATATCCCATAATGGGAACACCCAGAAATATCTTTCTGTAAATATAATAAACTCCTGCCAAGAGGCTGATAAAGGAACTTGCAAAACCAATGAGAGTAGCTATCCTTAGAGGTACGGTGGAGAAAGACGTAACAGCATTAAATGCAAGCCCAAACATTCTGGTCAAATTATATTTACTTTTACCCTTTAGTCTTGCGGTATGCTTTACTTCTACCTTTGCTGTATTGAAACCGGCCCACGCAATTATACCGTGAATAAATCTGGCGCTTTCACGCATTTCTTTTACAGTATTAACAAGCCGTCTGCTCATAATTCTCAACATTGTCTGCCCTTTGGGCATATCAACATTTGAGAATACTTTTATTAACCACCAGAAGAAAGAGGAAGATATTTTTTTCAAAAGAGGGTCATTCCTGTGCTGTCTTATCCCGTAGACCAGGTCATTACCCTGTTTCAGCTTATCGTATAGTTCCGGTATTGCCTCAGGCGGGTCCTGAAGATCGCCGTCTATCAGTATAACAGCCCTGCCTCTGGCACTATCGAGACCTGCGGTTAAAGCAATATGATGCCCGAAGTTCCTGGAAAAACTTAACCCCTTTATTTTTGAGTCTTGTGCGTGGATGCCTTTTATAATCTCCCAGGAACGGTCAGTACTTCCGTCATCTACCATTATGATCTCATAGCTGTCTGCAGAGTGGCCTTCATCACTGCATAGCTTTTCCAGTACGCCGATCAGACGGTTATAAAGGTCATGGATGTTTTCTTCTTCATTGCATATGGGGATTACTACTGAAAATAAAGGGCTGGGATCCTGCATATTCATTTCCTCAGGGTTTTGTCTTTTAAAGTCAAATATGCTTTTATAGTATATTAATGTAATTTTTATTTAAAGATTTTATAATATTCTGAATGAAAAAGATAGAGTTCTTCAAGCACAACATTGACGAAAAAGATATAAAAAATGCAAACAGGGCTCTAAGGTCAATATTCCTGACCACAGGTAAAGAGGTCGATGCATTCGAACAGGCATTTTCCAGGTACACCGGCCGGAAATATACGGTTGGTCTTACCAGCTGTACCGCAGCACTTCATCTTAGCCTTATCTCGCTTGGTATAGGACCTGGAGATGAGGTTATAACTACCCCGATGAGCTTTTGCGCTACTGCAAATGCAATTTTACATGCAGGGGCAAAACCGGTCTTTGTAGATGTTGAAGAAGAAACCGGGAACCTGAACGCAGAGATTATAGAGAATGCTGTTACTAAAAAAACAAGGGCTATTATGCCCGTGCATATCTACGGTCAGATGTGTGATATGAAACTTATTAATGAAATCGCAAAAAAGCATAAGCTCAGGATCATTGAGGACGCAGCTCATGCCATAGAAGCTTCACGTGATGGAATAAGGGTGGGACAGCTGTCTGATACAGCCTGTTTCAGTTTTTATGCTACAAAAAATATCACTTCCGGAGAGGGAGGCGCCGTAAGCACTGAAAGTGAAGCGCTTAACGAGCAGATACGGATGCTAAGACTTCACGGGATAGACAAAGCGGCTGCAGACAGATACACAGGGCACTATCAGCACTGGGACATGCCTTTTCTCGGCTGGAAATACAACATGGACACAATTCAGGCTGCACTTCTTATAGGCCAGCTGGAAAGGATCGAAGACCTGTGGCAAAAGCGCGACAGACTCTGGAAGCTCTATGAGGTGGAACTGAATTCCATCAAAGATGTAAGAGTTTTAAAGACACTTCCCGGGGTAAGGCATGCAAGACATCTTTTTACGGTTCTTGTGCCTCCGGAAAAGAGGGATGCACTGCTCTGGGCACTTCAGGACAGGGGTGTGGGTGTTGCAGTAAACTACAGGCCTGTGCACATGCTTAAATACTACAGAGAGACCTTTGGGTACAAAGAGGGAGATTATCCAGTGTCTGAAATGGTCGGCAAAAGCACAATATCTCTTCCTTTATATCCATCCCTTGGAGAAGATGATGTCAGATATGTTGTGCAGGCACTGAAACAGGAGCTTGGCTGACAAACAGGGTATGTTAGAATATAGCAGGTTGAAATGAGAGCGCTTTTATGAAAACAATCCTTGTAACCGGTGGGGCCGGCTTTATCGGCAGCAGCTTCGTTGAGTTTATTTTTGGTAAATATCCTGATTACAGAATATTGGTCCTGGATGCGCTTACATATGCCGGAGATATAGAAAACATACCAGCAGAGATAAGGAGCTCAGAAAGATTCGAGTTCTGGTATGGAGAGGTAAATAATCTGGACATTGTCAGTGATCTTGTCGCCAGGTCGGATATCATTGTTCACTTTGCTGCGGAGACCCATGTAGCACGTTCTCTTTATTCACACAGAGTTTTTTTTGTTACAGATGTACTGGGAACCCAGTCGGTTGCAAATGCTGTGCTTAAATACTCTGACAGTATAGAAAGGTTCATACATATATCAACTTCGGAAGTCTATGGTACGGCTGTCAATGAACCTATGGACGAGTTTCATCCTCTAAATCCGACAAGTCCCTATGCCTCGGCAAAGGCAGGCGCAGACAGGCTGGTATATTCGTATATAGCAGCTTATGACCTTCCCGGTGTGATAATAAGACCGTTTAATAACTATGGCCCCAAACAGCATCTTGAAAAGGTTATCCCGCGCTTTATTACAAGCTGCATACTTGGTGAACCGCTTACAATACATGGCGACGGCTCTGCTTCAAGGGACTGGATATTTGTTGAGGATACGGTTAAGGCAATTGATGAATCCATGCATGCCCCTATAGAGAAAGTTAAGGGAGCGGTATTCAATGTGGGGACAGGCGTTAGCATCAGCATTATTGAGATAGCCGGGAAACTGGTAGAAATATTCGGGCTCGACAGTAAGTATTTAACATTTATGGAAGACAGGTTTGGCCAGGTACAGAACCATAGATCAGCTACAAAAAAGGCTGAAAAGACATTAGGCTTTAAGGCCGAAGTTTCTTTTGAGGAAGGGATACAAAAAACCATAAAGTGGTACAGAGATAACAGTTCCTTCTGGGAAAAACAAATGGCAATGAGAAAAGTTCCCGTTAAAAACAAGGAAGGAAAGCTTAACTGGTATTAAACAGAAAATAAATTTATTGAGATATAAACTGCAAGACCGTTTTATTGTTTCATAACAGGACATACTATAGGGAAAAAGACAGATTAAATCAGAGCAAAGAGAAAACGGAAGCTTAATCCACGGGCTAAAAGCTGTTTTTATCCTTCCAGCTATATTTGCATTTATAGCGTTATTACTAAACCTCCTTTATGCTCTTCCTTTAAGAGATTCTTTTCTTTGGTATTCAGGTGTATTTTTATTTTTCTATATCCCTGGCAGTCTTATTCTAAGATTTTTATGCCTTGATCAGGAAGAATACTCTATTAATTTCTTTCATTCCATAGCGCTGGGGGTTTCATTTGTGCCTTTGGCATATATGATATTCAGGAAAATATCACGGCCTGAATTGATATATGTCTTTGGAATTATAGTGTTTTTACTGTGGCTTATACTAACTGCCAGAGAGCTTAAAAAAAGGACAGATAATGTTTATACGTCATATGCAGATATACTGTCTGTTTTAGTTTTAATTTCAGCAGTTTTACTGCTTCTTCATTTTACACATTTTACTGATGTGGTTTTCTTTGAAAACGGATTTAATATAAGGAATAGTAATCTGACTGAAACCATATTTCATTTAGGCCTGGTAAATAACCTGACAGACATGTTTCCACCCCTCTACCCTTATGCAAGCGGTGTAGATTATTCTCATTATCATCTGAACATGCATCTTGAGATAGAGATGTTTAATCGACTCTTTTCAATAGATACTATAAAACTCACTTTTTTTTATTTCCCATTTCTGTATTTTAGCCTTTTAGTATTTATGCCTTATATGTTTATCCGTGTGTACTGGGACAGGAAGTTCATAGGAGTTTTAACCGGTCTGTTAATGTTCGGCTCCGGCCTGTCTTTTATACCCGGTTTACTGGGTGGATACCCCGTAAATTATCCATGGACTTCTATTTTCACAACTACGATATGGTCCTTTTTTACGCTAAATGGCCTTCTTCCAGCTACCTTTATTCTGTTTTTAAGCGTTTTTTACTTAAAAAAATATTATGAAGCAGGAAGATTATCCCATCTTGTTATTTTCGGCATTCTTTGCTTTACAGTTTTTGGGTTTAAAAGTTCGATGGGGCTTCATATTATTGGAATCGCTTTCCTGACAGGCATAGTGTCAGCCTTTTTTATGAAGGACAGCAATAGGGGTAAATTTGTCTGTGTTGTATCAATACTTGTTCTCCTTGTAATGTACATTGATATAGTTTATTTAAGGGGCGGAACAGGACAGTATATTATACGTCTTGACCTTTTTAATCAGTTTCAACGTTCATTGAAAAACCTTGGATATTCAGACATAGCATGGGTTTTTTATCCAGTGGCTTTCCCTTTATACTTACTTGCAGTTTTTGGCATCAGAATAATCGGGTTTTATTTTCTTAAGGATGTTTTTAAAAAGAAGTATTTTGATCCGATAGTTTTCTTCCTTTTAATATTTGGCATATCTGGATTTTTCCTTTCAGAAACTATATACCTGGGTACGCGTTACTATACTGCAAACGATGGTATATTTTTTTCGGTTCAGTCTTTATTAGGGACCTGGCTGCTGTTATCATACTTTCTTTTAAAATATCGAGGCAGGAAATTTATAGTCTATACATGTATAGTTGTTATTCTCTCTGTTGCAACAACAGCTCAATTCCTCATCCTCAGATTTGACCAGAGCTATGTTAACGTTAGCGCCAATGCTATTGAAGTGGTTAAACACCTGGAAAGCACGCCTTCAAAGTCAATAATCCTTCATCCTTTAAATCTTGACAGGCCCTCTCTTTCGTCACATTTGGCAGGCCGGCAGTCTGTGATCAGTATATTTCGATCCGGGGTCTTATTAGTAATAGGTGAAGAAGATGACATTACAAGGACTGTATATACTAATTTGTTTTTTAATTCGAACGATGCAAAAAAAAGGTCCTATATTTTAAATAAATATAAAGTGAACTATGTTTATGCTCCATCAAAATACTCCCAGCAGCTTGACGGAGATCCTATGCTGAACAGGGTTCTGAAAAATAGCGAATATGTGCTGTATAAAGTAAAAAATAAACAATAACAGTAATAATGAAAATAAGATCGGAGCCATGAGAATAACAGACAGAATATTAACAGCCTTGAACAGGACAACATTTCATAGAGAAATATTCATTATTCTGGCTTCCGCTCTGGTCGTATTTGCCGGCACTCTAAATAATGGTTTTGTTTGGGATGACCGGGTATTAATGATCCCTAATGAGATCTATAAAACATTTGATGTTAAACTGATCTTTTTTTCAAAGGCAAACTCACTTGAATACCTGCCTTTCAGGGACCTGACCTTAGCTGTTGATTATCAACTGTGGGGCATGAACCCTTTCGGATATCATCTTTCGAACCTTTTCTTTTACCTGATTAGCCTTATAGCCCTTTATGCAATGGTCAAAAATCTTGTTGCTATTACAGGTGAAGAACAGGAGGGTTTGATCCCTTTCTGGACTACGCTGATCTTTGCGCTGCACCCTTTGCATGTAGAGGCAGTAAATTTTATAGGCGGCCGTAATAATATACTTGCCGGATTATTTCTATTTCTTTCTTTCAATTCCTGCATTACGGGGATCAGGGAAAAGAAGAATGTTCTGATTATACTTTCAGGATTTTTATTTTTAATTTCTCTTTTTTCAAAGGCCAGCGTTGTTTTTTATCCTTTATTCCTTGCAGCAGTTTTTTTCCTGGCTCCAGGGATCAGAAGCACATTAAAGGTAAAGATTATGGTTTTTATGCTGTTCTGCATCCTGGACCTGATAGCTATCTGGGTTCATCTCAGCAATGCCGCTGCAACTGCTACCATAAGCGAAGGGCTTTTCAGGTATGGCATATATAATCCCGGTGTTATTATATCCAAAGCACTACAGATCCCCTTTTTTTATTTGAAGATGCTTTTACTGCCCTATCCTCTCAGCATTAAGTATCACGTATCTTTCACTACTGGTACCCCTGTTTTATATACAGCTCTGGCGGGTATTTATGTTTTGATTGTTGTGTTTGCTGTCTGGGCGTGGAAAAGAAAGAAAATTCTTTTGTTGCTGTCTGTAATCTGGTTTTTTCTGTCACTTGGACCGGTGCTTAATATATTGCCAACTACCCCTGTAGTTGCAGACAGATATGCATATCTTGCTGTATTTGGCTTTGCGTTGTTAATGGCCGTATTATTACAAAAAATTATTGTCAGGGCAGGAGCATTTCTGCTTATTCCTTTTGGGATAATTATAATATGGAGCTCTATTGATGTATCGAGGAACACGGACTGGAAATCTGATATATCACTATGGGAATCAGCTGTGGAGACTGATCCTGATATTGAGCGACGTGAACTTGCCATTGCGTTCTGGAATGAAGGACAGTATGATGAGGCATTGTCTCTTTTTAAGGAAGACAGGGAAAGGAAAGGCAGTTACGAGTATAGCCTTTATCAGGGCAGATATTTTTCTTTGAAAGGCAGATTTGATAATGCAATTGTGTTTTATAAGAAAGCACTGGCTGAAGGAGGCGGTGCACTGAAGGAAACGAATCTGTATTTAGCACAGGCATATGAGATGACGGGATCATATAAGCTGGCAATGAAATACTACCTGAGAGTATTTGATACAAAAAGTCTGGATCCCCTGGAAGAATATAAAAAAGAGGCTGAACAGGGATTGAAACGTATCAGGGTCAGGTTTGAGCCCCGGCTGACCGAACTACGCAATATTGCGCTTAATGAACCTGCAGACTTTCAGGCACAGTTAAATACAGCTATATTCCTTTATGATATCGGGCTGTATAATGAATCAGAGAGTTTTTACCTGAAGTCGTTGAATTTAGACAGTTCAAGATGGGATGTGTGGCATAATCTGGGTATCTTATATATGAAACTGCAAAGATATGACGAAGCTGTTAATAACTTTAAAAGGTCTCTTGAAATAAAATCGGACAATATAGGTGCATTGAACAATATAGGCATATCATATATGACCTTGAAGGACTATGATCAGGCAGCGCAATATTTCAAAAATGTTCTGGAGCAGAAGCCGGATCTTCTATACGCAGCGTTCAGTCTGGGCAAAATATATTTTATAACTGGAAATAATGAAAGGTCGAAAGAATATTTTTTAAAGGCAAAAGTTCTGGCAGATAAGGATAGTGTTCTGATAA
>VAPC010060011.1_pt1 | contig 10552 bp, 9 predicted proteins | sample 3395121 | NCBI WGS metagenome assembly VAPC01 (sample SAMN08290434, study PRJNA428436) | hydrothermal vent metagenome | isolation source: Deep-sea hydrothermal vent chimney | place: Indian Ocean: Southwest Indian Ridge | depth 1711 m m
ACACTCCTGGTGTTTTCTTTACTTGTAGATGATTTTCCTCTTAAAGCAGAAATATTGATTGACTTGTTACCTCGGTTTTGTTATAGTTTAGTTGTCATACGTATGAGGACTGACAACTAAACGAGTGGATAAGGAGGATGCCGTGAAAGATTGGTTTTTACCTGCCAGCCTGGCATTATTGGCCTGGATCTTGTGGGCTTTTCTTCCCAAACTGGCCGCCCGACATATAGGCCCCCAGAGCGCCATGATTTACCAGGTATTGGGAGGTCTAATCATTGGGATGGGGGTACTGATTAATTTGAAATTCAAAGTTGAATTCAACATACCTGGATTCTCCTATGGCCTGGCAATTGGATTGCTGGGCTTTTTTGGTGCCTTAATGTACCTGGTGGCTGTATCCAAAGGACCTTTGGCTCTCGTTGCTCCTATTACAGCGCTTTATCCCGTGGGAGCGATAATCCTCGGCTTGATCTTTTTGGGAGAAGCCATTACAACTAAACAGGGACTGGGCATCGGATTATCCCTGGTGGCAATTTATTTAATTTCTACATGAAAGGAAGGCTTTAATATCATGTCCAGCAACGAGCTCATTAATGCGATTATCAATTTAGCAGAACAGGATGCTGCCCGCGTTACTTTCCAACTGCTCGCTGAAAAAGTCGACCCGCTAGATATTTTGAGCGACTGTCGTGAAGCGATGACTGTTATCGGTCAGCGTTTTGAAAGCCAGGAGGCATTCCTGCCGGAGTTGATGATGGCTGGAGAGATCCTGAAAGTGATCTCGGATATAGTAAAACCCGAGATGAAGGCCAGCATTAAACAGGACAAGCGTGAGAAAGTGATTATCGGAACTGTGCAGGGAGACATCCACGATATCGCCAAAGATATTGTGGTTTTTATGCTGGATATTAATGGTTTTGAAGTCTATGACCTGGGTGTGGACGTCGCTCCCCAGGTTTTTTTGCATAAAGTCCAAGAGGAGGGAGCTTCAATCCTCGCCTTAAGTGGGTTTTTAACGTTAGCTTATGATCCTATGAAAGACACTGTACAGGCTGTTCGGGAGGCTGGTTTAGATAAAAAAGTAAAAGTGATGATCGGGGGTGGCCAGGTTGATGAATATGCCTGTCAGTATGCAGGAGCTGATGCCTGGGGTCCTGATGCGATGAGTGCGGTCCGTTTAGCCAAGGATTGGACTTCCAAATAAGCGATTTCTGGAAACAGGGAAAATTTGGGACCAATAAAAGGACGGAGGGATATTTATCAGTGGGACAATGAAAAAGTAATAGGCCAAGGATTATCAATGGCCTAGAATAGAGCGCTCTCATTATTTGCGGAGGACAGTATGGTTGATTTTTTGGAATTGCAAACAGAATTGATGGACCTTTTACTGGGGGATGACCCTGAGGCCAGCCTTGTTTGGGCGAAAAAAACCCTGGACGGTGACCTTGGCGTCACGGATTTTTTCAACCAGGTCTTCACACCAGCCATGGCAGCAGTAGGAGACCAATTTGGGCGCTTGGAAATCTTTTTGCCCGAATTGATGGATGCCGCTGACCGGGCTCAAATGATCAGTGATAAGGTTGTGCAACCGATGTTAGCTGCATCTGACTCTGACCAGGAGCTGATCCGTGGAAAAATTGTAATTGCGTCAGTTAAGGGGGATTTACATGATATAGGAAAGAACATGGTCGTGCTGATGCTGCGCGTTAACGGATTTGATGTGATCGATATGGGTGTTAATGTAGCCCCCCGCGACATACTTGAAAAAGCGAAAGAGGTAAAGGCCGATATTGTCGGACTTTCATCGTTAATGACTACCTCGATGCCCTATATGAAAGAATGTGTTGAGCTCAGGGACGGCTTTGGACTCAAGAACGAATTTAAGGTGATTGTGGGAGGCGCTCCGATCACGGCGGAATACACCGCTGAAATTGGTGCGGACACTTTTGGCACGGATGCAGTCGATGCAGTCGGAAAATGCCTGGCTTTGTTAGATGGACCGGCATAAAGGAAAGGTTATGAAGCAGCACCCCCGATTGATTGAAGTCCTGCAGCTCGCTGAAACAGGACCCATTATGGATGAGGCAGATTTTGAACGCAATCTACTTGGGCCAGCTATTAAGAAACTAGTTGATAAGTATGAGATCCATTATTCCAGCCATGAGATCATCAATTGTGATGATGATCTAGCGAACCGGGTTTTCCAGGCCGGGTTGGAACTGGCCAGCGAGGTGGGTGTATTTAATCAAAGCACCAGCAGGCGGATTACCTGGACCCGGACTGAAATAGAACGGGACCTGTCAAATGCGCATTCTGTAGCCTCCCTCGGTTCGGGTGACCAGCAATTATTGATTTCCGCCAGGAAACCAGATGACCGCAAGCGCATGTCTATCCTGGGAGGTGTGGTCGGTATACCCTTTCCGGAGGAAATGTACATCCCCCTGGTCCTCAGTTTCCTAAAACAGGGAATATTTGATTCTATTGATGGCCCATCCCTGGAAACTGCCTACGGCCACCCCATAAAGGCCGGCACAGGCTGGGAGGTATTGGGGGCCTGGCGGGAGGCGGAACTTGTTCAGGAAGCCCTGAAGATCGCGGGACAACCCGGGAGGGCGGTTTCGGCGGTGGAGCTGGCACCGACGGCAATGGGGGGATTGGCGGGGGTCACCTGGGGGGGCTACCGGACCTTTGATCGGCACCATGTCCCCATGACCAGTGAACTAAAGACCAATCATGATCTACTGGCGATCATCACCCACATCAATAATCTCAATGGAGTGATCGGGGCTTATTACAACCCTATCTACGGCGGTCACGCTGGAGGGTCAGAAGGAGTTGCCATTCTGGCAGTAGCCGGCTTGATCCTGTCTCATCAGCTGACCATGGGGCACATTTTCTGCACTCGCCCAACCCATCCATTTTACGGCTGTGATACCACTCCTGAAATTCTCTGGGCAACCAGCCTGGCCCTGCAAGCCCTGTCCCGCAACAGCAATCTAATGGTTGCCGCATTGGCGGGACCAGCTGGTGGTCCCGGGACAAAAACTATTATCTATGAAAACGCAGCATTTGCCTTGATGGCGCTATCATCAGGAGCGTCGGAATTATTAGCCAGCCACTCTGCGGGAGGCGCGGTGCCGCGGCACGGCAGCGGCCTGGATGCCCGCATCTGCGTTGAAGTTGCCGGGACCATGCCGGGCCTCACCCGCGTAGAGGCCAACGAGCTGATTTCTCAGATCGTGCCCCTGTATGTGGACGAGCTGGAGAAAAAACCCATCGGAAAACCTTTTGAAGAAGTCTATGACCTGGAATCAGTGGAACCGACACCAGAATGGCAGGGCACCTACAATGAAGTCCGGGAAGAGTTGATCCAGGTTGGTTTGCCTTTAGACCAATTTGGATCCTGAATTGAACTTGAATGAATTATTTACTATCCATAAAAAAAGGAGGAATAGATGGGACACAGGGCAAGGATTATTGAAGTTCTCCACCGGGCAGAAACCGGACCGATCATGGAAGAGGAAAAGTTCGAGCGGGAGTTGATCGCACCCACAGTGAAGGAATTGGTCAAGAAATATGACCTTAAATTTGATACCAAGGTGATCGTCAATAGCGATGATGATCTAGCAGACCGGATTTTCCAGGCTGGACTGGACCTGGCTGAAACAACCGGCATGTTCTGCCAGAGCACCAGCCGGCGAATTGTCTGGACCAGGGAAGAGCTCCTGGAAGGCCTGCGCAATTGTCCCTCTGAGGTGGTCATGGGCGCTGGGGTCGATGCTGTGACTGCCAAAGCCCGAGTGCCGGATGATGATCAGCGGGTGATTGTCGCCGGCGGCGCATATGGTGTGCCAGTACCGGAATATATGTATATCCCCATGAGCCTCAGCTATCTTAAAGAAGGAGTTATTGATGTGATCGATAACCCTTCACTGGAAACTGTATACGGTCATCCAGTGAAGGCGGGCTCACCCTGGGAAGTCCTGGCGGCTCGGCGGGAAGCGGAATTGGCTTTACAAGCGGCAAATATCGCCGGACGCCCCGGCATGTGTTTGGGATGTGTCGAGTTATCGGCAACGGCTTTAGGTGGATTGGCAGGCGTTTCCTGGGGAGGTTATCGCACCACGGATTGGCTGCATGCACCCATTATGAGTGAATTGAAAACCAATTACGATATGCTTTCTATAGTAACCCACTCCATTCGGACAGGCACCATTCTTGAAGCCTACTACAATCCCATTTATGGAGGGTTTGTGGGCGGCGCAGAAGGTGTGGCAATTGCCATTGTCGGAGGTTTGATTCTGCTCAACCAATGTCATCCCGGTCATACTTACAATACACGACCCAATCACCCCTTCTATAATTGCGACACTACCCCTGAATTGATTTGGGCAACCAGTCTTGGGGTTCAGGCGCTTACCAGCAATACCAATCTGCTGGTGGATACGCTAGTTGGCCCAGCAGGCGGACCCGGTACCAAAACCATGCTTTATGAGAACGCGGCTTTTGTGGCTGCCACGACTGTCTCTGGGCAATCGCTGATGACCTCTTGCCACTCAGCATCAGGTGGAAGCGTTCCGCGCCATGCCAGCGGCCTGGATTCCAAGATTTGTGGAGAGGTGACTCACGCTGTTCGCGGCATGACCCGCGCTGAAGCAAATGAGATCGTTAAACAGATCATTCCGCTTTATGTGGATGATCTGGATAAGAAACCGATCGGCAAACCCTTTGAGGAAGTTTACGATATCGAAAAAGTTGAGCCCACCCCGGAATGGCAGGGTATGTATGATGAGGTCCGGGATGAGTTGATTAAACTTGGATTGCCTTTGGATCGATTAGTCTAATTTTGAATGGACCCCGCAATTTTGCGGGGTCCAAATGAATTTGGCCTTGGTTGTTATATCAAACTAGCGGAAGGGGAAACTCAAGGAATAATATGAAAAATAATCAGAACTCATTAAGTTTAAGAGATCGCCGGCCGTTGTACATGCAGACAATCGCCGCACTGACAGAGATGATTATCTCCGGCGAACTAAAGACAGGCACCCAGCTTCCACCCGAAGAAGAATTGGCAGGGCAATTTGGCATCTCCCGCTCAACTCTGCGGGAAGCATTGGGACATTTGGAAACCAGGGGATATATTGCCCGCCGCCAGGGCGTAGGCACTTTTGTGACCATCCCCACCGGACCAGGTTTTTTTGGAGGTTTACAGCGTCTGGAGCCTTTCCGGGATCTGGCCCAAGCTGCCGGTGTAAAACACACTCGGGTCAGTAAGAATATCGAGACCCTTGAAGCACCGCCAGAGCTGGCATCTGTATTGAGTACCGAAGTGGGTAAACAATTAGTACGGGTTCAGACCATTGAAGCCATTGACGATATTCGCTGCATGTACTTCGACGATTATTTCATCAACCGGGGTGGGCTGGATAAGAAATTATCCGCCGATCAAGGATCTGTGTTGACATATATGTTTGACGAATGTGATCCCCCGCTCTCTCATACCAGGTCCGAGATATTTGCCATAGAAGCTACAGAGGATGTCGCCAGGAAACTGGATATCGAAACTGGCAAGCCCGTCTTCCATATGGAGGAGACCTATTTTGCAGCCAACGGTGAGATCATTGGTGTAGGATTCATTTATTTTGTAACCGACCGGTTCCGATTTTATGTCACCCGCCGGGCAGTCCGCGACCACACTGCATGAGCTAGAGAGGAACAATGGATTTAACCATACACAATGCGCTTCATGACCGAACATTGGAAACTGTCCACCTGGGCATCCAGAATGGAATAATTGTTTCTGTATCCAATCAGGGAATTGATCCTGGTGAAAAAAGCATCGATGCCAACGGGGTGATGGTTTCACCGGCGCTGATTGAGCCCCATTTTCATATTGAAAACGCACTTCTGTGGGACACCGACAATCTTAATAACAGCGGAACTTTGCGCGAAGCAATAGATATATACGCTGATGTCAAAGTTAAACTTACCGACGCAGATATCCTGCAGCGGGCGACGCTTACCATCTATGAAGCCCTGAAGCACGGTACGCTGTGGATGCGCAACCATGTCGATATTGATCAATATGCCAAACTGGATTTACTGCGCGGGGTTGTGGCAGCCAGGGATAAATTCAAGGGAGTCTTTGATCTACAGATCATTGCTTTTCCCCAGCACGGCCTGGCAAAGAATCCGGAATCGGTGGATCTGATGTGGCAGGCTATGGAAAATGGCGCCCAGCTGGTGGGCGGCATTCCCCACCATGAAAAAAACATGGATGACGGGGCCAAACAAATTGAAATTGTCTTTGAGATTGCAAAAAAATATAATGTGAATATTGACATGCATATTGATGAGACCGACGACCCCTACTGGGTATCTCTTGAGCTGCTGGCCGACAAAACCATTGAGGAAGGCTACCAGGGCCGGGTAACTGCCGGGCATTGTACCTCGATGGCTGCCTGGGATAAAAAAACCCTGGCACGGGTGATCGATAAAGTCAAACAGGCCGAGATCAGCGTGGTTTCCAATACCCCGATCAACCTGCTGTTACAAGGACGTTTGGATGAGATCCCGGTCCGGCGCGGTATTGCCCGCATAAAAGAACTGATTGAAGCCGGGGTGAATGTCTGCTGCGGCCAGGATGATTTGATGAATATGTTTTATCCCTTTGGGCAAATGGATACGCTGGAAGTAGCCAACATTGCTGCCCACGCCGGGCATCTGACTTCCCCGGATGAGATCCAGTATGTTTTTGATATGCCGCGCTATAACGCAGCCAAAAACATCGGCCTGGAGAATTATGGCGTTCATGAAGGCGCTGATGCCAATTTGATCCTGCTCCAGGCAAATTCTGCGGTGGATGCTCTGCGCCGAAAACCGGAACGCCTCTATGTGATCCGGGAAGGAAAAATCCTGGTTCAGAATTCAGTACAAACAACTTATGCAGACTGGATCCCAACGATTAACTAATTTATCTACCTACATCTCAGAGCGAGAAGAGACTGCAATAGAGCCACGCCATTGAAATAAATACGTAATTGGGAGAATCTAAATGGAAAAAACCAAAGTTTATGATTATATGCTTTCGGTACTGGATAAAGCAGAAAAAGGACCAGTTTTGGAAGAAAAAGATTGGGATATTAAATATATCAACCAATCCATTAAAGACCTGATCAAGAAATATGATATCAAGTGGGACAAAGAAACTATGGTCCCCTCCGATGATGCCCTGGCGGACCGGCTCTTTGAGGCCGGGATGGAATTAGCTCGGGAAGTTGGTGTCTATTGCCTGGAGACCAAGCGCCAGATGAAATGGAGCCAGGCGGAGCTGGATTATATTTTATCCACAGCTCCGGATGAAGAAACTATTGGCCTGGGCGATGATAGCGTGACCATCCGGCACCGCCTGCCAGATGCGGACTCAGACATCACAACCATTGGCGGTCCTTATGGAACGCCGGTTCCTGAAGAGTTATTTGTGCCGATTATGACCAGCTACGCCCAGGAGAGAGTCCTGGATTATATTGATAACGCCACTTTGAGCACCACCCACGGGCGGCCCATCAAAGCTGGTTCTCCCTGGGAAGCCGTGGGATGCTGGCAGGAAGCTCAACTATCTTTTGAGGTTTTGGAACGGGTTGGCCGTCCGGGCATGCCGATAGGCTGTGCTGAAGATTCTCCCTCGGAAATCGGCGAGCTGGCGACCTGCACTTACGGCGGATTCCGATTGACTGATTGGCATCATGCTTCTTTTATTTCTGAATTAAAAGTATCTTATGCAGAGCTCACCAAGGCAATCCATTACCAACATACTGGCGCATTTTCGCATAATTTTTATAACACCATCTACGGCGGCTATGTCGGTGGAGCGGATGGATTGGCAATTGCGATTGTTGCCGGAGTTTTATTAATGAAAGCCACCCTAAATGGCACCACTTTTAACCCCGGACCCAGCCATGCTCACTTGAGCTGCAACACTTTCCCGGCCATGATCCCGGCCCTGTCGCTGGGGTTCCAGGCCATCAGCCGCAATTCAAAATTATTAACCTCATCATTCCCAAGACCGATTGGCGGCCCTTGCACCAAAGAATTATTATATGAAGCCGCCGCCATGGCGGTTGCCACCGTACCTTCAGGCATATCGATCCTGGAAGGAATTCAGTCCGCAGCAGGCAGAATTGAAGGACATGTTACGGGTTTGGAAGCCAGGTTCCTGGCCCAGGTAGGTCGGGCAGCGATAGGCTTAACGCGGGCTGAGGCAGATCCATTGGTTCGAAAGTTGACACCCCTTTACGCTGAACAGCAAAAAATGGGTGTCGCCTTGAAGGGTAAACATTTTACTGAGGCATATGATTTGGAAACACTGCAGCCCACTGCTGAATGGCAGGGGATTTACGAAGAAGTCTGCCAGGAAATGGAAGACCTGATTGGTTTGAAACTCTAAATTGACATCCAAACACAAGGGAAAACGATGAATATGGACAAAAACAATTTTGAATACCTGGCTTCAGTGCTGGAAAAAGCGGACACCGGTCCAGTCATCGACGAGAAGGAATGGGATTACCAATATATTGGTGCCAAAGTCAAGGAACTGATCCAGAAATATGATATCTCCTGGGACGCTGATACTTTTGTACCAAATGACGATGCCTTGGCGGATCGTTTATATCAGGCAGCCTGGGAGCTGGCTTTGGAAAGCGGTGTGTTATGCATAAACACTAAAAAACAAATGGTCTGGACGCAGGATGAACTCCAGGCAGCGATTGATTTGGGTCCCTCAGAACTTACAGTTGGCCTGGACAAAGACCAAGTCACCATTAAACAGCGGCGGCCAGAGCAGGACAGCCGGGTTGTGGTATTGGGCGGAGCTTACGGCACTTTAATTGAAGAGGAACTATTTGGCACCATGGTGGAAGCTTATGCCAGGGAACCTCTGCTGGATATTATTGAACCACCTTCAATACCCACAGCTTATGGTCGTCCCATCAGGATTCAATCACCCTGGGAAGCGATTGCCGCCAAACGGGAAGCGGACCTGGCCCTGGCTGCAGTCAAGCGGGCTGGTCGCCCCGGAGTGTGCATTGGAGCAGCCGCCACCTCTGGCAGCGAAATTATAGAATTGGCTGCCACAAGTTATAACGCCTATCGACAGTCCGATTGGCATCATGCCTCCTTCGTTAGCGAAAATAAAGTTAGCTATGCGGACCTGACCCGAGCGGTCCATTTTTACCAGACCGGTTCTATATCACACACATTTTGTGATCCAATCTACGGTGGGTACCTGGGTGGCAAAGAGGGCACAGCTCTTGGATGTGTTGCTGGCCCTATCTTGCTGCGGGCCACTTTGTTTGGGGATACCATCAATGCCGGGCCCAGCCATGCCCACTTAAGCTGTGATACCCACCCTGATTTATTGGCTGCCCAAGCGCTCAGCTTCCAGGCGCTGGCCCGGAACACACACTTGCTGAAAGGAATTCATATCCGACCCGCCCATGGACCCGGTACCCGGGAAATTATGTACGAAGTCGCAGCCATGGCTGTTATGGGCGTTGCTTCGGGTGTGGATTATCTCAAATCTGTCCAATCAGCAACCGGCCGCAATCTGGGACATACTTCACCACTGGAAGCAAGACTCTGTGCCCAGGTTGCCCATGCAGCGGAAGGCATGAGCCGGGAAGAAGGCAATGCCCTGGTCACCCAACTGGTAAATAAATACCGGGATCTATTGCCAACAGCGGATCTGGGCCAGCATTTCAGGGAAACCTATAATCTGGAAACCCTGGAGCCCGCTCCCACCTGGCAGAAGATCTATGATGAAGTGATCGAAGAACTTAAAGAATTGGGTCTTTCCTTGTAAACATGACATTCGGGGATGAGTATGAATATACCAAAAGTTACTATTGATGAATTCTTAAATATTCTAAATAAAGCAGAAACCGGTCCGATAGTGGATATCAATGAATGGGACCAGATCTATATATATCAGACCATCAAGGATCTGGTTAAGAAACACAATATCCAGCTTGATATCCAGGACCCTGGAGTCCCATCCGACGATGATTTGGCCGATCGGGTTTTTGAAGCAGCCATGGATCTGGCTGTCCAGAGCGGTGTGTACTGCACGGATACCCAGCGGCAAATGGTTTTCTCCAGAGAGGAACTAGAGAAGGTCCTGGCCCGGGTTCCGGAAGAAGTACAGATCGGTGAAGGACCCGATGCGAGAACAATCAAGAAAAGGGGAGTAGACGAGGATAAAAAGGTTGCCATCGGCGGTGGGTTCTGGGGTGTAGTTGTGACTGAGGACCTTTTACTTCCCATGACTATGGCCTATGCAAAGGAAGAGACGACAGATTTTCTCTGCACCGGGGCTTTGAAATCAACTTATGGACGACCTATCAGGGCTGGATCACCTTGGGATAGCCTGGCTTGCTGGCAAGAAATCCGAATGACCTTTGAAGCCCGGGACCGTGTTGGCCGTCCTGGTATGGCTGTCTGTGGACCTAACACCAGTGCCAGCGCCATCGGAACGGTAACAACGGTCTCCCACGGT
>VAPC010032443.1_pt1 | contig 10542 bp, 10 predicted proteins | sample 3395121 | NCBI WGS metagenome assembly VAPC01 (sample SAMN08290434, study PRJNA428436) | hydrothermal vent metagenome | isolation source: Deep-sea hydrothermal vent chimney | place: Indian Ocean: Southwest Indian Ridge | depth 1711 m m
GTCACTACAGATCCGCACCATAAGTTAATGGAAGAGGAAATCTTCGGGCCGGTGCTGACGATTTTTGTCTACAAGGAGAACAAGTTTCAGGAAACGCTTGAAATTTGTGATATGACGTCCCCCTATGGACTGACAGGAGCGATCTTTGCCAATGACCGACAGGCGGTCATCCAGGGATTTAAAGCTCTTCGCCATTCTGCAGGAAACTTCTATATCAACGACAAACCTACGGGAGCCGTTGTCAGCCAGCAGCCGTTTGGTGGGGCCAGAGGTTCTGGAACAAATGATAAAGCAGGCTCCTACATGAACCTTCTCCGCTGGACAAGTGCCCGGACGATTAAGGAAGCGATGAATCCGCCCAGAGATTACAGATACCCCTTCCTTCAAGAAGAATAGAAATATCAAAATAAAGAGAATAAAATGAAAACATTACTCGACAAACTCCAAATTAAAGACGTCAATATGGGATCTTGTTCCGGTCCTGATGACTGGTATGAAGATCCTCAGAGTGAAGAAATTGTCTCCTGTGATCCGGCTACAGGGAATCCAATCGCCACCGTTCTTCAGGCCACAGAAAAAACATATGAGGACGTGATGACCCAGGCGGTCAACGCCTTCCAATCCTGGCGCATGTTCCCGGCTCCAAAGAGAGGTTTGGTTGTCAGAGATCTGGGGGAAGCGCTGAGAGAATATTGTGAACCCCTGGGCGAGCTGGTCACTCTTGAAATGGGAAAGATCAGAGCTGAAGGCATCGGTGAGGTCCAAGAGATGATCGATATCTGTGATTTTGCCGTGGGACTCTCCCGGCAATTTTACGGTCTGACTATGCATTCCGAACGTCCTGCACATCGTATGTATGAGCAGTGGCATCCGATGGGTGCTGTCGGCGTCATTTCTGCCTTTAACTTTCCTGTCGCGGTTTGGGCCTGGAACTCGGCCATTGCTGCAGCTTGTGGGGACACCGTTGTCTGGAAGCCTTCTTCTGAAACTCCGTTAACCGCTGTTGCGGTTCAGCACATTGCTAACCGAGTCATGGCCGATCATGGGTTAAAGGGGATATTTAACATCACTATAGGAAGAGGTGCAGTTGTCGGGGAACGGATGATCAATGATGCGCGACTTCCCCTGATTTCCTTTACCGGTTCCACAAAGATGGGGAGGCGGGTGTCCGAAGCTGTAGCCAGGCGGTTTGGCCAGACCATTCTTGAATTGGGAGGGAATAACGCCATCATCGTGGATAAGGATGCCAATTTGGATTTGGCTATGCGCGCCATCCTTTTTGGTGCGGTCGGTACGGCAGGACAGCGATGCACAAGCACAAGGCGGGTGATCATTCACAAATCGGTTGTTTCCGAATTGACCGAAAAAATTAGAAATGCATACAGCCAGGTTCAAATCGGAAATCCCCTCAAGGAAGGAATCCTTATGGGCCCGCTGGTCACAAAAGGGGCTGTCGAGGACATGATGGCCGCTCTGGAAAAAGCCAAAGAGCAGGGTGGGGAAGTCCTCTATGGAGGGAACAGACTGCCCGAACTCGGGGAGCAGTTTGTCGAGCCCACTATTGTGAAGATGCCTGAGCAGACTGAAATCGTTCACCATGAGACATTTGCACCCATCCTCTACTTCTTGGAATACACGGATGTTGACGAGGCCATCGAAATCCACAATGCTGTTCCTCAGGGACTATCCAGTGCAATATTCACCACCAATCTCCTCACCGCGGAAACATTCCTCTCTCACAGGGGCTCGGACTGCGGGATTGCCAATGTGAACATCGGCACATCAGGAGCTGAGATCGGAGGCGCGTTCGGAGGAGAAAAAGAAACAGGCGGAGGGAGAGAAGCGGGATCGGATTCGTGGAAGGGATACATGCGGCGTCAGACAAACACTATCAACTGGTCCAAAGAGCTCCCTCTTGCCCAGGGAATAAAATTTGGAGATTAAATAGGGTCGTCCGGTATAGAAACGGATATTTACAAATTTAGAGGAAGGAACTATTTTGTGTGTTAGACGTATTCTATAGTGGGAGGCAAGTATAATGGCTAAAAAACTCATTCGGCTTGAGGATCAGAAAATGATCGGGGGTGTATGTTCGGGTCTCGCCGATTACATGGAACTGGATGTCTCTCTGGTAAGATTATTATTTGTTGCCGTCTTGATCATTTCTGCTTTAATCCCTATGACCTTGTTCTATATTATCGCCTGGATTGTGATACCCGCCGGTATTAAAGTAAGAGTGAAAGAAGAGATAGACGTTAAGACGGAGAAGACTGGTAAATAAAGCGCCCAAAAGCTAACCTTCAATTGACCGAAGTATTTCCATTTCAGTGATTTTATTTTTTACTTTACAGAACTCGTTCTTAAAATCATGGAAATTGAAATGCACGTTTGACTTATCCCCTGTTATCCGTTATTTTTTAAGCTGATTTGTGATGCTAATTTGCTTACAGAGGGAATGTTTTTAAATAATGTCAGTTAAAGAAAAAATCCCGTATAAGCACATTGCCATTGAGGGAGTGCTCAGGTCTGGAAAAACCAAGCTGGCCAAGATTTTTGCTGAAAGATTAGGAGGGCTTTCCATTTTTGACAGGGGAGATAATCCTTATATCAAAGATTTTTATGAGGAGAAAGAAGGAGGGGCGTTCCAAGCTCAATTGGTTTATTTAGTGAATAGATACCACCAGCAGACGGGATTGCTCCAGCAGGATTTGTTTGCTGAAAAAATCATCTGCGATTACCTGTTTGAAAAAGACAAAATCTATGCATATCAAACTCTTACCGATGATGAGCTTATCGTTTATGAGAAGATTTATGGAATTTTTAATGAAAGAATAACAAAGCCCGACCTGGTTGTGTATCTACAAATTTCTATGTCCAGCTTGTTAAGAAGGATTGCTAAATATGGTTCTTCGATCGAACAAAACATTTCCGAAAAATATTTGGAAGATATCATTGGTGCTTTTGACTATTTTTTCTTCAATTATCACTCCACTCCGCTATTCGTAATCAAGGCCGATGATTTCGATCTCAACAGGGATGAAGAGATTGCGGATCTCTTAGAAAAAATCGGGAACATGAAGACGAGCCCAATGTATTACGTCCCTCTTGGACACGGGCAGCCTCATTCAAAAAGGGAGAAATAAGCGACAAATCATTTTTTATGATAAAATGTCTTGATAACGTAGATAAATAGACTTTACCTCAATCTCGATGAAAAGACGGGATGGGGAGAAAGGAATTATCATGTCTGAACAAACTATCCAAAAAGTCACCATTCCCATTCTCCACAAGAAGAAAAGGGACGGAGAAAAAATTTCTGCGCTCACGGCCTATGACTATCCCATAGCAAAAATTGTCGACCAGTCCGGTGTTGATCTCGTTTTGGTCGGAGATTCTTTAGGGATGGTCGTCCTTGGCTACGAAAACACGATTCCCGTTACAATGGAGGAGATGATTCACCATACGAAGGCCGTCACCCGTGCTGTCAAAAGGGCTGTTGTCGTCGGTGATATGCCCTACTTTTCTTTTCATCTTAATAAAGAAGAGACCATCACCAATGCATCCCGGTTTCTCAAGGAAGCGGGTGCTCATGCCGTTAAGATTGAAGGGGCATCAGAAAAAAGACTGGGATTGATCAAAGATATGGTCGAAGCGGAGATTCCTGTCATGGGGCATGTGGGCCTGACCCCTCAATCCATAAATCATTTGGGGAGATTTAAGGTCGAGGGAAAAAACGGAAAGGATGCCAATAGAATCCTTGAAGATGCCATCAATCTGCAGAAGGCTGGCGTGTTTGCAGTCATCCTAGAATGTATACCCATGGAATTGGCTCGGATTGTCACAAAGAAATTGGATATCCCCACAATAGGAATAGGTGCTGGGCCTTACTGTGACGGTCAGATTCTTGTGTTTCATGATCTTGTGGGATTCTTAAACGGGTATCTACCCAAATTTGTAAAGAGGTATGTCCACCTCCATGACGTCATAAGTCAGGCCGTAGGCGATTACTGCATGGATGTCCGGAAGGGAGTTTTCCCTGATGACAGTCATTCTTATCACCTCAAGTCAAAGGATGTTCTTAAAAACTTGAATCACCAAGAGCCGAACGATGAAGATAGTTGAAAAAACTCAAAAGATGAAAACCCTTTCTGCCCAAATCAAGGAAGAGGCAAAATCGATCGGGCTGGTACCGACAATGGGATTTCTCCACGAAGGACATTTGACTTTAGTGCGAGCCTCCCTCAAAAAAGCCGATGTTACAGTGGTGAGCATTTTTGTCAATCCATCCCAGTTTGAGCCCGGAGAAGATTTCAACGACTATCCTCGTGATTTGATTCAAGATTCCTCAAAACTGGAAAGGGAGGGAGTCGACTATCTTTTTGCTCCTTCTGTTAGTGAGATGTACACGGAGGAGTATAAGACATATGTTGAAGTTCACGAACTTCAGGATAGAATGTGCGGCCTATCTCGGCCGGGGCACTTCAGGGGAGTCTGTACGGCTGTGTTGAAACTTTTCAATATCGTAAAGCCGGATATGGCTTTTTTCGGGCAGAAGGATGCCCAACAGGCTGCTATCCTAAAAAGAATGGTCAAAGATCTGAATTTGGATATCGAAATGAATATTATTCCGATTGTGCGAAGTGCGGATGGGCTTGCACTCAGTTCCAGAAACGCCTACCTGAAAGGAGAATCAAGAGAATCGGCATGCGTCCTGTTTGAAAGCCTGAAAATCGCCGCTTTGGAGATAGAAAAGGGCGAAAGAGATCCGATTGTATTGATAAAAAAAATGAAAGAGCTGATTCTTTCCAAACCTCAGGCCCGGGTTGACTATATAGAAATTGTGGATAAGGAAAGTCTGGCTCCTCTGAAAAGGCTGACCGGGCAAATTTTGGTTGCCGTTGCTGTATATATCGGAAAGGTTAGACTGATTGATAATGCTATAATAGAATTAAAGGAGTAGATTCGTGAAAAGAATAATGCTGAAGGCAAAGATACACAATGCGGTTGTGACAGAAGCAGATAAAAATTATGAAGGGAGTATCACTCTCGATGAGGATCTCTTGGATGAAGCGGGTTTGGTCCCTTATGAGCAGGTCCACATCTATAACATCACCAATGGAGAAAGATTTGTGACCTATCTGATCAAAGGTGAGAGAGGATCCGGAATAGTCGGGATCAACGGAGCCGCTGTTCACAAGGCAAACTTGGGAGACCGCGTGATTTTGGCTGTTTTTGGACTAATGGATGATGAGGAGACCGATTTTTTCATTCCCAGAGTTCTTATTATGGACGAGAATAACAAAATTAAGAAGATCAAGTCGTGAAAAAAGACAGAATAGAGAAAGATTCTATGGGCGAGTTACTCGTTCCTGCAGATGCTTACTATGGTGTGCACACCAAACGTTCATCCTTAAATTTTCCGATCAGCGGCCTAAGACTTCATTCAGTACTGATCGAGGGGATGGTTTATGTTAAGAAAGCTGCCGCCAGGGCAAATGCTGATTTGGGAAAGTTGGACAGCCGTATAGCCGGCGCCATCAATCAAGCCTGTGAAGATGTTTTGGCGGGCAAACTCAGAGATCAGTTTATTGTCGATGTCTTTCAGATGGGTGCCGGGACCTCTTTCCACATGAACTGCAACGAGGTTTTGGCGAACAGGGCGGAGGAAATACTGGGAGGAGTAAAAGGGCAGTACAGACTGGTTCATCCGAATGACCATGTGAATATGGGACAGAGCACAAATGATGTTTTTCCCACCGCTTTGCGTCTAGGTATTCTTTTTCTGTTAAAAAATGTCTTTTTTACATCTCTCGAAAATCTCCAAAACTCTTTTCTGAAAAAGGCACAGGAGTTTGATGGGGTTTTAAAATCAGGAAGGACTCACCTACAGGATGCCGCACCCATACGTCTTGGGCAGGAGTTTAAGGCTTATGGGATCTCATTAAAAAAGTGTGGAGCTTTCCTTGCGAATACTTCACGGTCACTCCTCCCGCTTGGAATCGGCGGGAGTGCAGTAGGCACGGGATTGAATACCTCCCCTGGTTATGCAAAAAAAGTGGTGTTTTATCTTTCCGAATGGACGGGTTTTGATCTGAGCTCAGCTGAAGACTTGAGAGAGTCTATGCAGAGCATGCGTCCTATGGCTGAGGTCTCAGGAGGGCTGAGAAATTTAGCCTTAGAACTCACCCGGATGGCCAATGATCTTCGTCTGCTGTCGTCCGGTCCCAAAACAGGATTAGCTGAGATTCAGCTGCCGGTGGTAGCTCCGGGTTCATCGGCCATGCCCGGGAAAGTCAATCCATCAATGCTGGAAATGCTGAATATGGTGTGCTACCAGGTGATGGGGTGTGACCTGGCTGTGTCGGGAGCAGTCCAGGCCGGACAGCTGGAGCTTAATGTGATGATGCCGGTTATCGCCTTTAATTTATGTTTTATGATAGATATTCTCAGCCACGCTATGGCTGAGGTGAAGAAACGATGTATCGATGGAATTCAAGCCAATGTCGATAGATGTTCGTACTATGCTGGAGAGAGTTTGGCACTCGCTACAGCTCTTTCGCCACACATAGGCTATGCCCAGGCTGCAGAAGTTGCCAAGGAGGCTCTTCAGACAGGGAAATCGATCGCCGAAGTCACCGAAGAAAAAGGACTGCTGAGCCGGGAAAAAATAAAAGATATCCTCGACCCAAAAAACATGACCTGAAGCAAACAAAGATCATCCAATGATTCTGAAGAAGATGGGAAAAGCGACATCGGAGGATTTAGCCTTACCGAGTCATGTTCGTCGAGGGAAGCCGACAGGGGCGGCCGATGAGCGTGTTTGAGCACGGAATGTATTTACAAAAATGGTACGCGTCTTCTTGAGAGTCTCTTTGTGAAGAGCAAAATATAAGTGCGGAGTTAGCGAATCGCCAAGAGGAAGCACGAGGGAATGGCGTTAAAAATCCGACTGGAGCGCTTCCAATTCTTCTGAATCATTGGATGAGCTTTGTTTTTGAAAGATAGTAATAATTATTCTTCGGCTGATTCCAGCAGGAGAAGGCTGGGGTTTTCCAGCAGGTTGATCAAATCGTTCATGAATCGTGCCACTTCGGCGCCGTCGATAACCCTGTGATCAAAGGCAAGGCATAAGGGGAGTGTTTTTTTAACCACCACAGCGCCGTTTTCGACGCGGGCCCGGTCTGCAATCTTCATAGTGGCTAGGATAGCGACTTCCGGATAGTTGATTATCGGTGTCGCGAACTCTCCACCAATCATGCCGACGTTGGTGATGGAAAACGTCCCTCCTTTGAGATCGGCCATATCTAGGGTTCTCTCTCTGGCAGATTTGACTAGATTTTGAATCTCTTCAGCCAGAACAAAGAGACTTTTTTGATCGACCGCTTTCACGACGGGAACGATCAAACCGTCGGGAATGTCTACGGCCACACCGATGTTGTAGTATTTTTTTATGATGATCTCTTCCTCGACCTCATCCATTGTGGCGTTTAAAAAAGGGTGAGTTTTTAACGAGGCAACAACGGCTTTGATGATAAAGGGGAGGTAGGTCAGCTTGATATTCTGCTCTTCGGCTTTTCCTTTCAATTCGCCCCGGATTTTGACAAGCTCAGTCACATCGGCTTCATCCATATGGCAAACATGAGCGGCTTTTGATACGGATTCAATCATCCGCTTAGCGGTTGCGCGCCGGACTCCACGGAGCGGTAAACGTTCCAGAATCCCGTAGAAATCGTATTTGGATAGGATTTTAAAGGCCGGTTTTTTCTCAGATTTTGGAGGGAGGGATTGTCCCTTGGCCCTTTGAATGTCTTCTTCCGTGATCCGTCCGGAAGGGCCTGTGCCCAAGACGGTCTTTATGTCGATTCCCATATCTTTTGCCATCCGGCGAACTTTTGGCGTAGCTGAAACGTCTTTGATCTCCGTGTCGCTCACGACAATTTCCCCAACGATTCCCTGTGCCGGTTTTTCTTCAACGGGGCTGTCCTTATCACCAGAAACGGCTTCGGCTTCAGTTAAGGTTTCACCTTTTTTTCCTATAGTGACCAGGACTTCTCCGACTTTTATGATGTCTTTTTCCTGGAAATGTCTTTTGAGTACGGTCCCCTTGTAAGGGGAGGGGATTTCTACAACGGCTTTGTCTGTCTCCAGTTCAGCCAGGGTTTGATCTTCTTCGACTTCGTCACCTTCTTTAACAAGCCACTTGACTATCTCTCCTTCGGTGATGCCTTCGCCGACATCGGGGAATCTGAATTGTTGAGCCATAGTTAAAACTCCATCATTTTATTTATCGCGTGCCGGATGCGTTCGGGATTGGGAAAATAAAAATCTTCGCTTTTGGGCATAGGAACAGTGATATCATAGCCTGTGACACGCATTATGGGGGCTTTCAGGCTTAACAGGGCCTCCTCGTTGATAAATGCTGCTATTTCAGCCCCAAGGCCGCATGTTTTTGGTGCTTCATGGACAACAAGTGCCCGTCCCGTTTTTTTTACAGACTGAATGATTGTATCATGGTCCATAGGGGAGAGGGTTCGCAAGTCGATAATTTCCGGATAGATATCCTCTTGCTCCATGTTCTCGGCCGCTTGCTGGACAACCGGGATCATAGAACCCCAGGCGATGATGGTTAAATCCTCTCCTTCTCTTACGACCTTCGCCTGGCTAAGAGGGATCTCATACGTTTGATCCGGGAAATCTTGCCGTCCAGCTCGATACAGTTTTTTTGGTTCCAGGAAGATGACGGGATCGTCGTCCCGGATGGAAGACGTGAGCAGGCCTTTTGCATCATAAGGTGTAGAGGGAACGACCACCTTTAATCCTGGAATTTGACAGAATAAAGCCTCTGTGCTTTCGGAATGATGCTCAAGGGCCTTCACCGCTCCTCCATAGGGCATTCGGATGACAAGAGGAACGGTGTAATGCCCACGAGTCCGGTTCCTGAGTCGTGCCGCATGGGCAAGAATTTGGTTGAAGGCCGCATACACAAAACCCATAAATTGGATCTCGGTAATGGGGCGGAGTCCGTATGCAGCCATTCCGATGGCGGTTCCGATTATTCCCGATTCGGCCAAGGGGGTATCGATAACACGTGAGTTTCCATATTTCTGGAGGAGGCCATCACTGACTCGGAAAACACCGCCGTCGATCCCCACATCTTCGCCCATTAAGACTACGTTTGAGTCACGCTCCATTTCCAGACTCAAAGCCTGATTGAGTGCCTGAACCATGGTCCCCTTCATGGCTTTTTCTCCTGATTGAAGAGCTTAAGCTCCTCCATCTGTGTCTTTAAGTGTAGGGGCATGTTCTTATATGTGTATTGGAAGACGTCTTCGACTGAAGCGCTTGGAGTTTGTTCGGCCTCTTCCATTGACTTGACGATGAAGGATGCCGCTTGATCCTGGACACTTTTTTCGTAGGCTGTATTCCAGATTCCTTTGTTCTTCAGGTAGATACGAAATCTTTGAATAGGGTCTTTTTTTGTCCACTCTTCAACCTCTTTCTTGGATCTGTATCGGGATGCATCATCGGATGTCGTGTGATCTCCCATCCTGTAGGTGATGGCTTCAATGAGAGTCGGCCCCTTACCGTTTCTAGCGTTGTCGAGGGCTTCTTTGGTGGCGACATAAACCGCAAGGGGATCATTCCCATCGACCATAACTCCACTGAATCCATAGGCAATCGCCTTTTGAGCCAGTGTCTCTGAAGCCGATTGATTTTTTCTGGGCAAAGAGATGGCATACTGGTTGTTGTAACACATGAATACATTGGGTGTTTTGAAGACCCCGGCAAAATTAAGGGCTTCATGGAAATCTCCCCCCGAAGTGGCGCCGTCACTAAAGCAGCAGAGGACTGCAATTTTATGTTTTTTAATGTTGGCAGCCATCCCGGCCCCTACGGCATGTGGGATTTGAGAGGCTACAGGCACGGCCATAGGAAAGATATTAAGGCCTTTTGGAGGAATGTTTCCGAGTTCATGTCCCATCCAGTAAAGATAGGAATTTTTTAAGGGAAATCCCAGAGTTAAGTACAGACCCAAATCTCTGAAGTGAGGGAATACCCAGTCTTTTTTTTTGACGGCCATTCCTGCACCGACCTGACAGCCTTCCTGGCCGTGATTCGGTGCATAAGTGCCCATCCGGCCCTGGCGCTGCAGTCTGATGGCTTTTAGATCAGCGGCTCTCGCTGTTACCATAAGGCTGTATATTTTCTTTAATTCAATCTGGGAAAGAGTTGGTTCGTACTCCGGATGTACCTGTCCCTTTTCGTCGATGATTTGAAGTATGTCCTTTTTTAAAGGATCAAACTCCGTGATCACGATTTGGTGGCCCATTCTTCGAGTTTTTCGTATTCGAATTCTCCACACACCACATCATCTGTTTCCGTATTCAGAAAGGTCGGGACGCGGAGCTGGCCTCCACATTTGGCAGAAATGATGTCTCTTTTGGATCGCATCAAGTCCGCATTTTTTTCATCGTTCATCATTTTTATCATGTAGGAATGCGATTCGTATTCCTTGAGATTCGAGTTCTTTGGCTTTTGAAC
>VAPC010285807.1_pt1 | contig 10539 bp, 7 predicted proteins | sample 3395121 | NCBI WGS metagenome assembly VAPC01 (sample SAMN08290434, study PRJNA428436) | hydrothermal vent metagenome | isolation source: Deep-sea hydrothermal vent chimney | place: Indian Ocean: Southwest Indian Ridge | depth 1711 m m
GATGGGGCGATGGTTCTCAGTTACCGCTTATTGTCCTGAAGATGAATTCCTTGTGGCTGCATTCACCGATATAACTGAACGCAAGCGAAGTGAAGAAGAACTCACACTTGAAGGGGAACGTCTTCAGGTTCTCTGGGAACTCAACCAAATGAGCGATACATCAACAGATAGTCTCATTGAATTCGCGCGGGAACAAGCAGTAAAACTCACTGGAAGTCACATAGGATATGTGGCGTTTCTCAATGAAGATCAAAACCTGCTCATGAGAAAGTCATGGTCTCATGCCGCAATGAAGGAGTGTGAAGTACCAAAAAAGAACACAATCTTCCCTGTTGCGGAAACTGGATTATGGGGAGAGCCTATTAGACGAGGAAAACCGATTATTATTAACGACTATGCTGCACCAAATCCGATGAAAAACGGATTTCCGGAAGGTCATCTCGAAATATCTAGAATTATGTCCATCCCGGTTTTCGACCGCGACAAGATTGTAGCTACCGCTGGGGTAGCAAACAAGAAAAGTGATTATTCCAGTACCGATGTCCGTCAAATGACACTTCTCATGCAGGGAATGTGGACCATTCTCCAACGGAGAGAAACGGAAAAGGCCCTCAAGGAAAGTGAAGAACAGTTCAGAAAAGTCTTCCAAGACGCGGGAATTGGGATAGTTCTTGTCGGTCCTGATGACTATATTATGAATTCGAATAGAGCAATGCAGGACATGATGGGATATAGCAACGATGAACTATCTCATATGCGAATCCAAGACCTCTCACATCCGGAAGATATGAAGCTTGACCACAACGCAAAGCTTGATACAGCAGAGAAAAAACTAGACAGATACCAGATTGAGAAGCGTTACATCAGGAAAAATGGGGGCGTATTGTGGGGACGACTCACGGTATCGTTTATCCGTGATCCTGCTGGAGCAGAACAGCTTATTGTAGGAATGGTTGAGGATATTACTGAAGCGAAGAACGCTGAGGAGGAGATTACAGCGAGCGAAGAGAGGTTTAGAAGCCTCTTTGAGAACGCCCAGGTGGGGATATTCCGGACAAGTATACACGATGGAGCTGTCATCGAGTGTAATGAAACGGGGGCTCGAATATTAGGATACAACAGCCCAGACGAGGTGAAAGCCGAATATGTGGCATCTGAGCATTATGTTGATCCAAATACACGTAGGAATATGCTTGACTTACTGACCAAAGAGGGGAAGTTCGAAAACTATCGGGCGCAGCTCACAACAAAAGATGGGAGTCCAATTTGGCTAGAGTATTCAGCGAGGCTTTTCCCCAAAGAGGGATACCTTGAATCTGTTATTCAGGAAATATCCGAACGAATACAGACGCAAGAAGATTTAGAGAATGCAGCTAAAAAGTACCGGAATCTTGTCGAAGAATCTATGCAAGGAGTAGCTGTCTATCAGGATGATAGGATTGTTTATGCCAACCCGGCGTTTGCAGCAACTCTTGGTTACGCCGTCGAAGAACTCTTACAGCTCTCGCCAGAAGATGTCAGAAGACTGATACATCATGAAGATCGTGAAACGATAGTAAGTCGTTTAGCATCAATAGAAGCTGGACTTCAATTTCTACCTCGGATTATCTTTCGATTCTTGAACAAGACAGGGGCTATACGCTGGGTCGAGTCATATTCGAGGAAAACAAAGCATGACGGGAAAAATGCAATTCAGATTGTTGCGATTGACATCACTGAACGTAGAGTTGCAGAGGAAAGGATGCGTACAGCGGCTGAAACTGCAAACCTATACGTGGATTTAATGAGTCATGATATTAGAAATCACCTGCAAGCAATCGTTATGGCGACAGACATTTTGGCACATTACGAAACTCTTCCAGAGGTTGATCAAACACACCAGCTTATCGTGGATTCAGTTAAGAAATCGCAGACATTGATTCGCAAGATAACTGCAACCCGAGACCTCTTCTCTGTACCTCTAGAGGAAACTAGTCTGAAGAAAACTCTTGATGAGTCGCTTCACCGATTCAGAGAATCTTTTCCAGATGTCGAGATTAACGTTGAGTATGCGATCGACGGGTCAACCATTATGGCGGACCATTTCCTTGAGAATATGCTGTTGAATCTATTGGAGAATGCAGTATTACACAATGATAGTCATGTTAAACGGCTTTGGATTGTTTTGAAAGAAACCAACGAAGGGTTTGAAGTTTCAATATCGGATAATGGACCCGGTATTGATGAATTGAAAAAGGACGCCTTATTTGACCCAGAACGACGATTTGGCGGAGTTGGACTTCACCAATCCCTAAGAATCGCTGAGAAGTATCTGGGCAAGATTAGCGTTCACGACCGGGTAAGTGATCCTGATCAAGGAGCTGAGTTCAGAGTCTGGATTCCGAAATCTTTGGGCACTTCCAAGATTGTACGATAAGAGTCACTTAGTGGGTATATTCAATTTCAACCAATAGAGTCCCAATTGTTCTACAGCTAAAGTGAATTGTTCATGGTTCACCGGTTTGACGATATAGCTGTTTGCTCCCAAATTGTAGCTCTCAATAACATCACTTTCTTCCTTCGATGTAGTCAGGATTACTACTGGAATGTTTTTGGTAGACTCCTCAGATCGGACTCTTCGGAGGACATCAAGCCCCCCCATTTTCGGCATGTTCAAATCAAGGAGAATTAAGGTCGGGTGAATGCCAGAATCGTTTTCCAGAAGAAAGTCTATAGCTTCAACTCCGTCTTTTACCCATTTCAATTCATGGTGAGCCTGCAGTGCAGCTAAAACCTCCATAGTGAGTTCTGCATGGTCAGGATTATCTTCTACGAGTAGAATCATTGTATCTTCATGGTCTTCATTCATTATTCTTCATCCCTATTTCAAACGTGAAGTAGAACGTTGCACCCTCACCGACTTTTCCTTCAGCCATGATGTTCCCCCCATGCCTGTTAACAATCCTTTGAACAGTGGCCAATCCAATACCCGACCCCCTGAACTCGGATTCTGTATGAAGTCTCTGGAAGGGAGTAAATAACTTTTGTGCGTACCCCATGTCGAATCCAGCGCCGTTGTCACGAACATAGAATACGGACTGCCCATTGTAACTCGTTTTCCCAACCTCTATTCGAGCATTTGTAGACATGCTAGTGAACTTCCATGCATTACTAAGAAGATTGGTCATTGCAACACGTAGGTGTCCAGCATCACTGCGAACCGTAAGCCCGTCTTCGATTACTAGTTCGACGTTACGTTTTGGATTTGATTTTTGGAGATGGTCGAGAATCTCCTTGGACAGTTGGGTCAAATCTACTATTTCATAATGGAATTCTGTGCGAGATATTTGAGAGAGCGCTAGAATATCATCAATCATAGTGCCCATATTCTGGATTCCTGTCCGTATTCGATTAAGATAGTGATTGGCTTTGTCATCAAGTACATCTGAGTATTTTTTCAGGAGGAGTGTGCTAAATCCATCAATAGCACTGAGAGGACTTCATAAATCATGTGATACAGAGTACGAAAACGATTCTAGCTCAGAGTTTGTGGCCTCGAGTTGAATTGTTCGTTCTATATTCTATAACACGTTGTTCATTCAATTTTAGATCCCGGAATAGAACCTCATATGGCCTAGACAAGCTTGCATGAATCAGTGCTCTGTATATCAAGTAGAATGACACAAGCTTGAGATAGTGACCAATCATATTAGCAAAGCCATATACATCCACGTACAATGTGAAAGCCATTTCAGCAGCGACTGTGAAGAAGATAGCCATAGTCAAGAGTCGCATCACTTGTTCATCCATTGAATGTCGCTTCTGTCGAAACATAATCGCTGCTACGATGAGAATCCCCGAAATAATATACTCACTACCAATCTTGAACGGAGTCAATCCGACGCCATCGACCCAAGAATCTGGAAAGACATCAAAAACTAGAATCGAGCTTAGAAGCAGGCTAGTTACTACAAAAAACGCTGCTTGCAGATAGTTACTCTTTAGATTCTTTCCAATCACAAAAGGAGCACACAAGAGAGCGAAACTCTCCAAATATCTGGCCGCAATCCATAGTTCGACACAAAGATTGGTAACCGCTCCTGGAAATACACCCATTCCTTGGAAACTGAGAGTATGGATAAGGTCTGCCGCTCCAACGTATAGATATGCGACACCTAAGTAAAGATACAGCTTATCCTTAGAGAACCTTGTCGTGTTCCAACCAATGATGAAGACTCCGAAGGCAATGACGATACTAACGAGTTCTATGATGCTATGGAACAAGAGATAACTATAGAGTTGTACCAAGTAGAGGGCAATTACGATAACAGCAATCACAACAATATAGGCGAGTAGTTTTATCACACGCCATTGATTTGAAACCTCATCGGTATCAAGGTCAGCTGTCTCTCTTGTGTCCGAGATTGCTTCGGTGGTTGTAGCCATCGACCTATTTCCCTACAATTATTTTATAATATTCCGCGATAATTACGATATATATGTATCCTGTTTTCACTTCAGTCAGTATTTATAGAGAAATCGTAATTACTTGATAGGTAATGCACCATGATTCAGTAGTTCCAACCGCAGGCCTTCTCTGTGCGTCCACAGCATCGGTCTAAATCTTGGCTCCAATCGGAATTCTACGGAGTAATCTTGCACATCTTCTCAGCAATGTCCAACTTGGTGGCAAAGTCAACAAATTCTGCTGTTCCTCCAGTTCATTACATCAAGCTTAAGTGAGAATCGAAATACCCCATAATCTGTTGAGGTCTTCACATTGAGGATGCTACAGATTCACAGCGATGGCTTCGCGTACGAAGCAAAGAAAAAAGCGCTCAAGAATGCAGAGGCAGTTAAAGAGAAGTTCTACAAGACAGAGGACTCTTGCCTAGTCAATTTCATCGCTGCTGAAACCACAGATGCTAAAGATGTGGCTGCAGCTTCAAAAGCGACTGCTGATATGATTGCGAGTGCGGCTGAAGAAGTCAAGGAAAAAAACATTGTCATTTACCCCTGGGTTCACTTGACTGAGAATCCATCAAAACCCAGTGTTGCTCTGAAACTTCTCAAATCAGTGACAAAGGAATTGAAAGAGAGAAGCTTCAATGTAGTTCGAGTACCATTTGGTTGGTATAAGGCATTTGAAATTCATTGTAAAGGACACCCACTTGCTGAACGTTCCAAGGTCCTTGATATTTCCGAGGTGATTGCAAAGGATGCTGACGTGGAAGTCACCGAAGGCGAGGACCTGACTGCGCTTGTTGCTGAGGAAAAGACCACATCAGCTTTCTTCATTATGGAACCAGGTGGCAAGGTCACAGATATCAAAGATTTCAACTATGCTAAATACAAGGAACTCAAACTATACATGGACTATGAAACTGCAAAAGATCGGACAGCAAAAGATCCTCCTCCACACATCGAACTCATGAAACAACTCGAACTTGTTGACTACGAACCTGGTTCAGATGCGGGCAACTTTCGTTGGCCCCCAAGAGGGCTCACTCTGAGGAAAGCAATCGAAGAACGAGTTACTGCAGAGATGGTTGATTATGGTGCTCATGTAATACAGACTCCGCTAATCTATGACTATCAGCATCCCTCCCTGAAAGCATACCTGCAGAGATTCCCATCCCGACAATATGTTGTGAAATCTGGTGACCACGATTACTTTGCGAGATTTAGTGCCTGTTTCGGTCAGTTTCTGTTGATCTCTCAAGCAACTGTTTCACACAAACAACTACCCTTGAAACTATTCGAGATTGCTCCTTCATATCGGCGTGAGCAAAGCGGTGAGCTTGCTGGTATGAGACGTCTTAGAGCGTTTACAATGCCTGATATTCACGAAATCGTTGCTGACGAAGATATGGCCAAAGAAGCTGTAATGAGACAAATAGAATTCGTCGAGAAACTACACATTGAGCTTGAGGTCTCCTATGAGGTTTCATTCAGAATATTCAGGACATTCTATGAAGAGAATATAGACTTCATGGAGAAAGTCGTGGATCGCATAGGAAAACCAGTATTGATAGAAGTGTATGATGAGATGTACGCGTACTTCATCTTCAAAGGTGAATGGAATGTCGTTGATGCTCAAAAGAAAGCTGGATGTTTAGGAACGGTTCAGATTGATGTCGAGAATGGCGAGCGATTCAATATCACATATGTGGATGAAGATGGAAAAGAAAAACATCCACTAATTCTTCATACTTCACCTTCAGGAGCAATTGAGAGAATACTCTATGGAGTTCTAGAACAAGCCCACAAAAACAAAATGCTTGGAAAGGTTCCATATCTTCCTCTTTGGATGACTCCAGTTCAGGTTCGGTTTGTTCCCATCGATGATACTTTTGTGGAATATTGCTTGGAACTAGGCAACACCCTCGATGATTTAGGAATTCGCTATGAGATAGATGACCGGTCTCAGACAGTTGGCAAAAAAGTACGTTCTGCAGAGAAACTGTGGGTACCCTATATTGCAGTCATTGGTGAGAGAGAGCAGACGAGTGGTGAACTATCTATCCGAAGGCGTGAGCTGAAGGATCAGGTGAAAATAACAATTGATGAACTTGGAAAGGAGATTCAAGATAAGACAAGTTTTGCACCAAAACAACGTCTTCTTCTCCCAAATTTGGTTTCTAAACAAGCTATCTTCTCGCGAGAAGTATGATTGTTCGAATCTGAGGAATTATCGCCGAAAATTCACATCAATCGCGCTCTACGATAGTGTTTTTACATGCCGTGACTATCTGCCCCTTAAGCATTGGTTTGAGGAGAAATACAACTTGAAAGTCCTTGTATTGGGGTCAGGTCTCATGGGCAAAGGAGCGGCCTATGATCTGGTTAAGCAAGATAGTGTTGAACAGGTGATTGTTGCAGACATAGATCAAAAGTGCGCAGAATCTCTAGCAAAAGAAGTCGGTTCGAAAGCTGTTGCTGAGACCATCGATGCAACTAAGAAGAATCAGCTTGTGAAGGTATTCTCTAAGGTTGATTCAGTGATCAGTGCTGTGAGCTACACAGTCAACTTCCTCCACACTCAGGTTGCCATAGAAACAGGAACTCACATGTGCGATCTTGGAGGTAACAAGTTGGTTGTTGACAAACAGATTGAGATGAATGATCAAGCAAGAGACGCTGGAATCACAGTAGTCCCTGATTGTGGTCTTGCACCTGGAATGGTTAGTGTTCTAGCTAGAGAAGGTATTGAATCTCTAGACAGGGTTGAGAGTGTTAAGATACGAGTTGGAGGTCTCCAGCAAGACCCACGACCTCCTCTGAACTACTCACTGATATTTGCTGTTGAAGGTCTTATCAACGAGTACATAGGACCATGTATTGCTATACGTAATGGTGAGATTGTTGTTGAAGATCCACTCATTGGATTCGAAGAAATAACGTTCCCTGAGCCCTTTGGTAAACTTGAAGCATTCAATACAAGTGGTGGTACTTCCACTCTACCACAAACCTATCTCGGTCGTGTGAACAACTTGGACTACAAGACAATCAGATACCCTGGACATGGGCACAAAATGTGGTGTCTGATGAAATTGGGCCTAATGGATAGTAATGAACTCGATCTTGATGGGAAAAAGATTGCACCAAGACAAGTTCTCGAGAAGCTCCTTGAGAAGAACCTCCCACCATCAGGTAAAGATGTCACGCTTGTCAGAACCATAGTAGAAGGTTGGAAAGGAACTGAGCCTCGAAACGTCGAGTATGAGATAATCGATTACCACAACGACGAAACAGGACTAACCTCAATGATGCAGATGACATCATTTCCAGCTTCTGTCACGGCTATGATGATGGCAGACGGTCGCATCACTGAGAGAGGAGTACTCACACCTGAGAGATGCATTCCTCCAAACCTGTTCATCGAGGAACTTCGTTCACGGGGTATTGATATCAAGCACAGAGTACTCTGATTCTATTTTCCCTAATTGGTACAACTTTAATATTTAGAGGAACTCCGATTTACGATTGAGTGCAAAGCTTATGTGCATTAACTCAAAATCAACGGGGAGGCTTTGAACTTTGAAAGTGCTAGTGATTAACGGAAGTCCGAGAAAAGAACGTGGTGCAACAGGTGGTATCCTCTCCGTCTTTGTTGAGGGGATGGAGGATGCAGGTGCTGAAGTTGACATCATCTACTCAAATGGTCTTGATATAGGAGACTGCCGTGGATGCTTTAATTGTTGGACAACAACTCCGGGAAAGTGTATTCAGGAAGATGAAATGACCGAAGTTTTGGGAAAAATAGCTGATTCTGATTTACTAGTATATGCAACCCCTGTCTATGTGGATGGAATGACGGGCTCTCTCAAGACTCTTCTAGATAGGTCAATTCCACTACTACACGGAGCATTTGTGCTTAGAGATGATCATTGTCGACACGAACTTCGCAATCATGTAAAATCTGGCAAAATCGCACTGGTCGCAGTAAGTGGATTCACTGAGATGGACAATTTTGATCCTCTAATCACTCATGTGAAGGCATTGAGTAAGAACTTGAATCGCGAGTTTGTAGGTTCACTTCTCAGACCATACGCCTGGATTCTTAATCCCTCTTTGGAACACGGTGCTCCACTGGGTGATATTATAGAAGCCATAAAGGAAGCTGGCAAACAACTAGTTGCTGAAGGGAAAATGAAAGAAGAGACCCTCGAAATTGTTGCTCGTGAAATAGTTCCCCGGTCTGAAGTCATCACGATGATGCAAGGACACTATGGTAACAAGTAGAAGTAATAGTAGAATTATAGATTTAGTAGTTGCTCTCCAAACAGCGCGAGGATTATGGTTCAAGAGATAGAAAGAAGGTAAACGATTCCTCCACTTATGTCTGGAAGAAGTAGATGGATTAATCTACTTGAAAGCTCAACTGGACAATGTTGATGATAATGAGCCAGTATAGTACAATCTTCTCAAAGATAGAGAATGCGCGAGAAGTCCTCAAGGATATCAAACACGTGACCAGATTGGATTCATCATCTACTTTCAGCAGGATCACTGGAGGTAATGTCTTCATCAAGTTGGAGAATCTTCAGAAAACTGGATCTTTCAAAGTCAGAGGAGCTGCTTATGCAATGTCGCAACTCACTGACAAAGAGAAGAAAGCTGGTGTCATCGCTGCGAGTGCAGGTAATCACGCTCAAGGAGTTGCCTATGCAGCCACAAGATTAGGAATCAAATCAACAATTGTGATGCCAATTTTCTCGCCTGTGGCAAAAATTCAAGCTACTCAAGGATACGGTGCCAACATTATTCTCCATGGGACCGCGTTTGATGATGCTCTTGCTCACGCGAGAGAGATTGCTGAAAAATCAGGAGCCACATTTCTGCATCCCTTCAATGATGAGGATGTCATTGCTGGACAGGGTACAATTGGTTTGGAGATTCTAGATGAATGCCCTGATGTTGATGTAATAGCAGTTCCAGTGGGTGGTGGAGGTCTCATTTCGGGTATTGCAATTGCAGTAAAGGAACAGAAACCAGAGGTTCAAGTGTACAGTGTTGAAGCTGCAAGTGCAGCATCAATGAAAGCATCCATTGAGAATGGGAAGATTACCAAGGTCGTTGACCTTGACACCATTTGCGATGGGATAGCTGTGAAGAAACCCGGAAAAATCACATTCCCGATTGCAAACAATTTACTCTCCGGCGCTGTTACGGTCGAGGAACTAGAAGTCACTCGTACGTTGTTTATGCTACTTGAAAGAGCGAAGATCGTTGTTGAACCAGCAGGATGTGTAGGACTTGCCGCTTTTCATCATAAGAAAATAGACATCAAAAAGAAGAATGCTGTTGCAGTGCTTTCTGGAGGTAACATCGATATGTCCTTCCTTTCTCGAGTTGTTGAGAAAGAACTCTTCAGACTCGGTCGATCAGTTCGAGTACGCGGTTCAATTCTAGACCGAATAGGGAGCATGAGCATGATTCTCAGTATTGTTGCTGAGTCAGGTGTGAGTATCATTGAGGTCAATCAAGACAGATTCGACCCTGACATCCCTCCAAATAGGGCTGAGCTCGAGATGATTCTTGAAGTGCCTGACGAAAAGGCAGTCGAGAGAATGCTAAAGATGTTGAGAGAAAAAGGTCTTGATTTCAGAATCTTTGAAGATAGCAACCCCTGAATGGACAATTTTCTAAACTAAAGGAAGACTAGACATTGCTACTATTGCAAGCAAGAATGCTGTTAAAATCACAGCTGGCCATGTATTCTCAAACTCCAATGCAGCATATGCTGTTATGATAGTTGTAAGAATCTGCACAATCAACATAAGGAGCAGCAGAAGACCAAGAAGCACCATCTTTCCAGCTATCAATCCTAATGCTGTTGTACCAAAGACGACGACTACGGCTAGAACTGACGTTACAGCAAACTTCGAGATGAATGCTAGCAGTACGTACTTGATGTTGTGACGTCCTCCGCTCCATTCTCTTTTACTCATTAAGAGACCGCGAATCCACGCAGCTTCTACAAGTAGGAACGGAATTGATAGAATAGCTACAATGATTGTGTTAATAGCTCGGTCACCAACTGGCCATCTTAGCAGC
>VAPC010470184.1_pt1 | contig 10524 bp, 9 predicted proteins | sample 3395121 | NCBI WGS metagenome assembly VAPC01 (sample SAMN08290434, study PRJNA428436) | hydrothermal vent metagenome | isolation source: Deep-sea hydrothermal vent chimney | place: Indian Ocean: Southwest Indian Ridge | depth 1711 m m
ACTGCTCTTCGAAGATTCGGTTGCAGCTGCCTTTGAATCACCGAGAGTGGCCCTGACAGGACTTATCCTTACCGGAGTGATACTGTTCTCTACGAGGTGGAGCAGCGAAAGGGAGAAACCAGCTGCCGGTCTGCCGGGACTCTGGATGGGATTTGCACAGGCGCTGGCGATCGTGCCGGGGATCTCACGATCGGGATCGACGATAGCGGCCGGGATGTGGAGTGGAGTCAACAGGAGAGAGGCAGCCGAATTTTCATTCCTGCTGAGTGTACCGGCCATCGGCGGAGCCTCTCTTATGCAACTTCTCGATCTTATTGGTGGCAGTGCAGGTGGCGCTGAACCCATGGCGTTGGGACTCATTGCAGGATTTGTAGCGGCTTTCATTTCAGGATATGCTGCCATCGCAGGTCTTCTGGAAGTATTGAGGAGACGGGGGCTGGTCCCATTTGCATGGTACTGCTGGGCGGTGGGCCTGCTGGGGCTGATCTTGATATGATTGAAGTGAGGCGGAGGAAGTATGGATGAACAACGTGAACAGTTCACATCCCGCTGGGGCCTGATTATCGCCGCACTCGGCATGGCCGTCGGCACCGGCAATGTATGGCGATTCCCGAGAATCTACGCGATCAACGAGGGAGGGGCATTCCTGATACCATGGCTCTTCTTCCTGTTCGCCTGGTCGATACCGCTCCTGATTCTGGAGCTGGGTATGGGCAAGAAGACCCGGATGGGTCTTATAGGTGCCTTCGGCAAGCTGGTGGGTCGAAAGGCATCATGGATGGGTGGCTTTGTGGCACTGGTCACGACCATGATCACTTTTTACTACTCGGTGGTTATGGGGTGGTGTCTGCGGTACGCACTTGCGGCGCTTAAGGGAGACCTGACCAGATTTACTGATGCCTCTACAGCGCAGCAGGCATTCGAGCAGTTTGCCACCAACGGCTGGGCAGTGCTCTTCCATTTCCTGGCCATCGGAATCGGCGCATGGGTAATCTATCATGGCGTGGTGAAAGGTATCGAGAGGGCAAACAGGATTCTTATGCCGACCCTTGCGATACTGCTGCTGGTGGCGGCAATACGTGCCCTGACCCTTCCGGGGGCGGAAAAAGGGCTGCAGTTCATGTTCCATATCGACTGGAGTCGCCTGGCCGATTACAGGGTGTGGCTGGAGGGATTGACGCAGTCTGCATGGTCGACCGGTGCCGGGTGGGGACTTCTGCTGACATACGCAGTCTACACAAGGGAGAGGGAGGATATCGTCAGGAACTCGCTGATAATCGGACTGGGAAACAACAGCATGAGTCTTCTGGCGGCCCTGGCGGTTCTCCCAACCGTTTTCGCCTCTTTCCCGACCTTCCAGGAAGCATTCGATGTAGCAACCTTCAGCGGTCCTGCATCCACAGGCCTTACATTCGTATGGATACCGATACTCTTTTCAAAGATCCCGTTCGGCCAGTTCTTCTGCGCTGTCTTCTTCCTGGCGTTGACGGCGGCGGCGCTATCAAGTCTCATCGCTCAGATTGAGCTGATCACCAGAATTCTGATCGATTTTGGCATATCCCGGAAAAAATCGATCCCGGCCGTCTTCAGTGTAGTGTTTCTGGGAGGCGTACCGAGCGCACTGAGCCTTAATTTCTTTGCAAATCAGGACTGGGTGTGGGGACTCGGACTGATGGTCAGCGGCGGGCTCTTTGCCGTTGCCGCGATAAAGTATGGTCTCAACAGAGTGCGATCGGAACTTATCAATGTTCCCGGCAACGAGCTGAATGTCGGATCGTGGTTCAACTGGATACTCGGCATTCTGGTGCCTGTGGAATTTCTGGTGATGCTCATCTGGTGGGTGGTGCAGTCTTTCGGTTTTGCCGAAGCGTGGTGGAATCCCTTTTCCATATTCAGTCTCGGAACGTGCCTCTTCCAGTGGGGATTGGCGGTTATCCTGCTTCTCGCACTCAACAACCGGCTTGCAAATGCCACTCTTGGAAGGGTCACTGTGACCACGGTCCCGTCGGGAGGTGTTCGATGACAAATGACGCCATCGCAGCGATGGTTGTGGTTCTGACAGGTGTTTGGGGCGGCTTTGCTCTGCTTATTGCCGGTGTCATGCGAAAGGACCGTAGAGAGTCAGATTATTGACCGGAACTGCTGTAACACCTATTTTCTATACTGGTCTGGCACTCTCCAGGTGAGAGTGCTAACAATTGCCCATCCGGAAACTCAGGACGGGCACTAAAAAGATGTCTCAAACGGACATGATTTTGGAATGCACATAAAAGACCTTACAGATCGTGAAAAGAAGATCCTCGGCCTCGTGGTCAAGGCATATGTGAGTGATGCCACCCCCGTTGGCTCCAGGACACTGGTACGTCGGTTTAATCTCGATCTGTCGCCGGCAACAATCCGCAATACCATGAACGACCTGGAGGAAGCCGGCCTTCTCGAACAGCCTCACACAAGTGCAGGGAGGATCCCGACCGATCTGGGATACAGGATCTACGTAGACGAGTTGATGTCACCAGTACAGCTGAGTCGTGGAGAAAAGGCGGCCATTCGTGATGCACTGATAGGTGAAGGACGGGGTTACGTCAAGGGTGCTGCGCCGATACTCGATCAGACCGTTCGTGCGCTCAGCGATCTGACCCGCCTGCTGGCCGTAAGCCTGGAGCCGCGTCTCGAGAAGGGTGTTTTCGAGAAAATCGAGCTGGTAGCCCTCGGGGGATCCAAAATCCTTGCAGTTCTCACCATCGCCAAAGGATTCCTCCGTACTGTGGTCCTGGAAATAGAAGCCCATATCGACGAGGGGAGCCTGCACGAAACATCGAGTCTGATCAACGAACGTCTTTCAGGCCTTCCGATGCGGGCAATCAGGGAATCTGTCAGAGAGAGAATGCAGGATGCGACAACGGGAGATCCGAAGATCCTCAAGCTGATATTGAATAACTCAGAGGATCTCTTCGCACATCCTGACGCAGAAGGAGAGATCCATTATTCGGGCACTCCGAATATCCTGGCCCTGCCGGAATTTGCAGACAAGGAACGAATGGTATCGATCATGGGCGCCCTGGAAGAAAAGGATGTCTTCCTTCGCATACTTGGGCGCAGGAGCGGCCAGGATGGTCTGATCATCACGATCGGAGAAGAGAACCAGGAAGGCGAAATCCAGTTCTGCAGTCTCGTATCTTCCTCATATGCAGCAGGGGAAGGATCTGGAACTGTTGGAATACTGGGACCCACCAGGATGGAGTATTCGAGACTGGTCACTATCGTTGATTACACGGCACAGTTAATGAGCGAGGTTCTGGAGCAGGTAGTGCACAAACCTGCCACGAGCCGGAAACAGAGCAGGAAAAGGGAAAGGGACCGGAGATGATGACGACGGGATCGCCCGAAAGGGAAGAGGAGCTCAGAGAAGAAGAGATCTCTGCCGGAAAAACGGACCGATCGGCCGGAGAGTCCGCAGACGAGAAGATCGCAGATCTTGAAAAAGAGTTGAAGGGAATGCAGGATCGTCTGCTGCGAGCCACCGCAGACTTCGAGAACTACAAGAAACGCCGGCAGCGTGAGGTGGAGGAGTTGCTTCGTTACGGGCATGAATCACTTGTTCGGGAGCTGATTCCAGTACTCGATTCCTTCGAGCGTGCGATCCTTTCAAGTGAAGGTACAAGGGATTACCAGGCGTTCCATGACGGTGTCGAGTTGATACTTCAGCAACTGCGCGATGTCCTTCAACGAGCAGGTGTGGAAAGGATCTGGCCCGAGGGGGAGGAGTTCGACCCGCACAGGCATGAGTCGGTCGGCGTCTGCTCACACGAGGAGATCGAAGCCGATCACATAGCCATCGTGCTTGAACCTGGTTACGAGATCAACGGCAGGGTCGTCAGGCCGCCCAAAGTCCTTATAGTTGGTTCCGATGCCGCCGATGAGTCTGATCGTGAAGAGACGGAAACGGAATCTGAGTAAGATATGGCCAAGCGAGATTATTATGAAGTGCTGGGCGTGGAACGCTCGGCTTCACTGGAAGATATAAAAAAGGCCTACAGACAACTTGCCCTGAAATATCATCCCGACAAGAATCCTGGTGACGCTGCTGCAGAGGAGAGTTTCAAGGAGGCAACGGAAGCGTACGAAGTTCTGAAGGATGAACAGAAACGGAAGAGTTACGACAGTTTCGGCCATCAGGCTCCCGGTATGGGGCCGGGTGGAGGAGGTTTCGGTTTCGAGACTTTCGATCTTTCAGAAGCTCTCCGTACATTCATGCGTGATTTCGGGGGATTCGGAGGTGGTTTCAATGATCTGTTCATGGGGAGCAGGGGCGGTGCCGGAAGACGCCGTACCGTCAACCGGGGCGGTAATCTTGAGATAAAACTGCCGATGACACTGGAAGAGATCTCCGAGGGAGTTACAAGGAAGGTCAGGATACGCCGCTGGCGGAGGTGCACTGCCTGTGAGGGCACAGGTGCCGAACCGGGCACAAGCCCTGTTAGATGCCCTACCTGCCAGGGAGCAGGGCAGGTACAGCAGGTCAGCAGGTCGCTCTTCGGGCAGATGATCAATGTTACAACCTGCCCTGCGTGCAGGGGAGAGGGGACTGTTCTTTCCGATCCATGCCGTACATGCAGTGGAAGCGGCAGAGTTCGATCTCAGAGCACTCTGGCTGTAAAGGTTCCCGCCGGTGTTGCCACCGGCAACTATCTGACTCTCTCCGGAGAGGGGAATGTGGGCCTCCGGGGAGGTCCTCCAGGAGATGTCATAGTATTCATAGAGGAGAAACCGCATTCTCAGTTCGATCGCGTTGGAGATGACCTCTTCAGGATTCAACCCCTCTCCTTTACCGTTGCTGCACTGGGGGGCACCGTTGACATTCCCACACTGCATGAGACCGCGCGGTTGAAGATTCCTCCCAGGACGCAGTCCGGCAAACTCCTCAGGCTCAGGGGTAAAGGGCTTCCCCACCTGAACGGCTACGGCAGGGGTGATCTGATCGTGGAAGCGGTTGTATGGACGCCGGAAAAACTTGGGCAGAAGGAGAAGAAGCTGCTGGAAGAGCTTGGAGCCATGGATGCGATCGTTCCCGATGAGAAGGTTCAGGCCGCTCTGCAGAAAAACAGACGGAAATAAAAGGATAATGTGAGCCGGGAGTGGTCCCGCCTGCGGTTGAAGATCTCGAATTCATTCGTGGATTGGGTATCGGCTGAAGTCGTCGACTGGGGCTCTTCAGGGATTGAGGTTCACGAGCCAGGCGAGGCCGAGTCAGCGGAGGGGGAGGGCCGGATCACACTCGACATCTTCTTTCGCAGCGAAGATGCATCAGAGGCATATCTCAAACTGAAGGACTTTCTCGATCAGCTCGGCCCGCAGGCACTTCCCTTCCATCTTGAATCACCTGAACCTGCTCCCCAGGTTGACTGGGCAGAACAGTGGCGTTATCACTTCCCACCGATCCCGCTGGGAGAGAAACTCCTTATTATGCCTCCCTGGCAACAGAAAGAGCCTGGTGAGAGCAGAAGGGTGATCTACCTGCAGCCCGGCATGGCCTTTGGAACCGGGCATCATCCAACTACATCGATGATCCTGGAGGGGCTGGACAAACTGGGAGATCTCGACGGTATCGGCCGCGTACTGGATGTCGGCTGCGGCTCTGCTATCCTTGCAATTGGAGCCGCCAGACTTGGTGCCGGACGGATACTGGCCTTGGATCACGATCGAGACGCAGTCTCGTCAGCAGGGTTCAACGTGAGGAGAAACAGCCTGGAAGATTCGATCGTGGTGGTGCGTGCACGGTTCCCTGAAATCCCTGCCAGCGGACCATTTGAGCTGATCCTGGCGAATCTCTACTTCACATTCTTCGAGAAGCATATTGAGGAGCTGGGAAGTGTAGCTGCTCAGGGTGGCAGGGTGTTCATTTCAGGATTGCGTGAAGAAGAAACGAAGGCGGCTCACATGATGATAGAACGTGCCGGGATGGCGCTGAACTCAACAGCCGATCAGGGTGGTTGGATCATGCTGGAGGCGATTCGACCATGAGTGAAATGATCTGCGTTTTGTGGCCGGGTGCAGAAGAGGAAATACATACAGGGGCTTCAATCGTGCTCTCTGAAAGTGAGAGTCACCATCTGATACGTGTTCGAAGGTGCCGGGAAGGAGAGCAGGTGTGGGCGATAACGGGCAGGGGGCCGGCCTGCATATGCACGATAACCGGTGCAGATCCCTCCGCCGCAAAACTTGAAATTGAAGAGATCGCAGACATGTGGCGGGAATCCGCAAGAAGAGTAACACTGTATCAGGCGTTGATCCGTCCCGGGCTGATGGATCTTATCGTTGAACAGGGTACGGAACTGGGCATGACCCGCCTTGTGCCACTGATAACTGAGCACGTAGAGAGAAGGAGTGCAAAGGTCGACAGGTGGAGAAGAGTTGCGGAGGAATCTGTAAAACAGTGCGGGCGCGGATGGATTCCAGCGATTTCCGCACCCATGGAATGGAACATCTTTCTTGAGCAGGAAATGACCAATCCTCTCATAGTCGCACATTACAAAACAGAAAAGTCATTACTTGAAGTAATACATGAAGGCCTGCTGATCCATGCCTCAGGTAATATGTCCGTGATTGTCGGTCCCGAAGGGGGACTCACGTCACAGGAGCTGGATGATTTGCGGAAATTGGGGTCAATCGAAGTGAATCTGGGGGTGCGCCGGCTCCGAAGTGAGACAGCAGCCCTCTCCATTCTGGCTCAGTTGTCAGGCTGTTGAAATGCGAAAAGTCTTGCCAGATCAGGCTGTCTGTACCTTTTTAAACCCTCCCGAACATCTGCGGCGCGGCTGCGGCACAGTTGTGGTCAGAATGTCTGTTTCACCCGCGGCCCTGTCATTATCACTCCGGTCCGGGAGATGGCATGTCTCAGCTTATAGAAAAACTGCAACTCGATTTAAAAACATCCCTGAAAGGTGGCGATAAAGAACGCACCGGCGCTCTCCGCTTCCTGATTTCAAAGATACAATATGCTCGTATTGAAAAGCAGGATGACCTGGATGATTCCGACGTTCTGCGTGTTTTGAGCAAACAGGCCAGGGAGCGCAGGGAATCGATTGAGGCGTGCCATGAGGCTGGTCGTGATGAGCTGCTCGGCAAGGAAGAGCGGGAGCTCGCAATCATTGAGGAGTATCTGCCTGAACAGATGGGAGAGGAGGAGATCAGAGAGATCCTGCATTCGACAATCGAAAGCGACAGCCTCTCTGGAATGTCCGATCTGGGGCACCTGATGAAAAGCGCCATGCCGCGTTTCCAGGGGCGGGCAGAAGGCAGCCTGGTCAGCCGGCTGGCGAAAGAGGAACTTCAGCGGGTTATTGATTGAACAACTTCGATCTTGACCGACTCGCATTTCGCGATTTTCTGAAGCGGATTGCCGGAGGAACATATACTCCCCGCGGCCATCAGTTGATGGTGGAGTATTATCCTGCAATTGACCTGACTGCAGTCCTGGATCGCCAGTCGGTCCACGCAGAGGTTTCCAGGGTTCTCCACGGCGATACACAACTTCCCTTTACACAGATTCCAGAGATTGAAGGAATCCTGAGCGCACTGTCGAAGCCGGGATCCACACTGACGGGTGAACAGCTGTGGGACCTGCGAAGTGCGCTGGAGGGCCTCGAAGCGGCCGGCGGATTCTTTGCGGGCGGAGGCAGTGAGCTCCTTCCATCCTTTGTGGAGCAGTACGGTTCCATCTCCCGCTACAAAAGGGAATTGAAAGAACTGGACAATTCCCTTGAGCCGGGCGGTCCTGTGCGTGACGGGGCAACCCCGATTCTTGCCAACCTGCGGAAGCAGATCAGGAAAAAGCAGGAGAGGCTTCGCACGCTCGCTCATTCGATCGCCGAGAAATGGCACCGGGATGGAGTAGCACAGGAGCCTGAACCGGTATTCAGGGAGGGCAGACACGTTGTCGCTGTCAGATCAGATTCCCGGGGAAGGGCAGATGGCGCGGCCCTCGACAGGTCGCGTACGGGACAGACCATTTTCGTCGAACCGAGAGAGGTATCTGAAGCCGGTCTGGAACTGAAGGAGCTGCTGAGGGACGAAGAACAGGAAGTCGAAAAGATACTTGCCCGTCTCACTGCCATCTGTGCCGAAAGAGAGGCTGATATCGACATCGATCTGGACCGATTGGCGCAACTGGACGCAGCTCAGGCGGTCATGCGTTTCTCCGGAGCCGGTTCGATTGCACTGCCTTCTGTGAGTGAGAACGGAACCCTGCATCTGAAGGATGCCCGTCATCCTCTGCTGGCGGTGACGATAGGCCCCGACAGGGTTATCCCCCTTACATTAACACTTGAAAACGGTAATCGTACACTCGTCATATCCGGACCGAACAGCGGTGGCAAGACAGTAGCCTTGCAGACGGTCGGCTTCTGTACCTCTCTGGCTCTGTGCGGATTGCCGATTCCGGCCGGTGAGGAGAGCCAAATTCCCTTCGTCGATGCCATACACGTGGATATCGGCGATGAGCAGTCTCTGGAGGACGACCTCTCAACATTTACAGCACGTCTGAAGAGGTTGAGAGCAATGCTCAAGCCCTCAGATGCTGGAAAGCTGTGTCTGATAGATGAAGTGGGATCAGGCACCGATCCGGCACAGGGCGCGGCTCTGGCCATTTCAATTCTGGATCACCTCTCAGCAGAAAACGCATATGTAGTGTGTGCCACGCACGACGGCAGGATAAAGACGCATGCGGCTCAGTCTGACAGGATGATCAATGGCCGCATGATCTTCTCCGAAAAGGCGCTCGAACCGACCTACGAATTCAGATCTGGAGAGCCGGGGCGCTCCTTTGCTTTCGAAATAGCCGAAAGATCCGGCCTGCCGCACGATCTTGTCATCAGGGCCCGTGAGCTGATGGGGAGTGCCGAGAACGAGCTTGAAGACGCACTCCGGCAGGCGGTCAGGATCAGGGATGAGGCCGAATCGCTCCTTCTGCAGGCTGAAAAGGACTCAAGGGTGGCGGAGCGAAATCGGAAGGAATATGAGACACTGGCAGGTGAGCTGGAAAGAGACGCCCAAAAGAAGAGAGCCGTTGCGGCCGGGGAAGCAGGAGAGATAATCAGGGACGCCAGGCGCCGGATCGAAGGCCTCGTAAGGGAGATAAGGGAATCCGGAGCATCGGCTGCTGCCATCAAGAAGGCACGGGAGGAGATAAAGGAGCTGAACGTCTCTTTCGTTGAGGCACAGGTAGAAAGGGACGCTTCCGGGGAAGATTATCATGAAGGAGATGAAGTTTATCTGTTGAGCCTGGAGAGGGCGGCAGTGGTTCAGAGTGTCGGTACCAGTCGTGTGCGCGTAAATACCGGCTCCCTGATGCTCGATGTGGCAAGAGAGGATATAAGGCCGGCGTCGGCAGGAGGATCTGCGCTGCAGAAGCAGGAAGCGGCTCGAAAGAAGTCTGCACCGGCTGCTCCCCGGGGAATCAGTACGCCATTCAAATCGGTATCATCGCGGATCGAGCTGATAGGCCAGAGAGCCGATGAAGCCAGGACGGCACTGGAGAAGTACCTGGACGACGCAATCCTTGCCGGTCATCTGGAGGTGTCTGTAATCCACGGATCGGGCAGGGGGGTTCTGCGCCGGGTCGTTGAAGAGGTACTCCGCAACAATATCAGTGTCGAGGATTTTGGACTCAACTCCGACGAACCTGGAGGTATCGGAGTGACACGGGTCCGCTTGAAGGGTGGTGAGGCATGAGATTCGACGACCACTTCCTTGAAGAGATAAGGACCGCGACAGATATCGTCGAGCTTATCAGCCCCTATGTGAAATTGAAGAAAAAGGGTAAGAACTGGTTCGGGCTGTGTCCTTTCCATAATGAGAAAACCCCCTCCTTCAGTGTGAATCTGGAACGGGCAATGTACTACTGCTTCGGCTGTGGAGCCGGCGGTAATGCCATCACATTCCTCACCGAACACGACGGGATGAGTTTCCCGCAGGCGGTAGAAGAGCTCGCCCGGCGTGCTGGTATCCCACTGCCGAAACGGCAGGTTGAGCCGGGAATCGATACGCGGGACCAGCTTTACGAAGCACTCGAGGCAGCAGCGAAGTTCTATCAGGAAATGTTGAAGGAGAAGGGAGGAGAGCCGGCAGTCTCCTATCTGAAGGCCAGGGGCATCACCGGTGCAACGGCGAAGAAATTCAGGCTCGGTTATGCACCCGGTGGTTGGGATGATCTGTTAAAGCACCTGGAGAGCAGGAGTTTTGAGACCGGCATCATCAAAGACGCGGGGCTGGTGAAACCGAGAGATAGCGGTGGGCACTACGACACTTTCCGCAACAGGCTGGTTTTCCCCTTCACCGATCGCCGGGGGCGGGTCATGGGTTTCGGAGCCCGGCTGCTCGATGATGATGAGGAGGGTCCTAAATACCTCAACAGCCCCGAAACCAGGCTTTACCGGAAAGGTGACGTGCTGTACGGCCTCTCACAGGCCGTGGAGTCTATTCTGAAGGAGGAGAGAGCCTTTCTGGTTGAGGGTTATTTCGATGTTC
>VAPC010161098.1_pt1 | contig 10512 bp, 19 predicted proteins | sample 3395121 | NCBI WGS metagenome assembly VAPC01 (sample SAMN08290434, study PRJNA428436) | hydrothermal vent metagenome | isolation source: Deep-sea hydrothermal vent chimney | place: Indian Ocean: Southwest Indian Ridge | depth 1711 m m
AATTCTTCTTGTTTTATTCCTTCATAAACACCATTTAATATCTGACGTGTTCGTTCATCTATTTTACGTTTTATGTCATTCATTTCAATATTAATTTGTTTCAACCTTTCAGAATGTTTATCGCCTTCTCTCTCTAAAATGTCTTTTGATTTCAACAAACTTTGATATTCTCTTGCAAACTGATTAAGTTCATCGTCTTTCATATTCGACTTTTTCGTTAATAGTTATAAAAACAACGAAGTATATAAAGTTTTTGTTTTTCGGTTATTGCTAGGGTTTTCTTTACCATAAATTTCTTTATATGTTTTTTCTTTCCGGAACATATTCAATAATCCCCCTTACTTGTCCATCCTCAGACGCACTGACTTCAATATAACAATCATTATATTCTTCTCTAAGTTCATTAAGAATTTTTGTACTGAGTTCTTCCATACTTATTCTTCCCAACTTTTTTGTTCTTTCAGTTCCAAATAAATTATTTACTATGTTATCAACTTTATTCTTAAACATAAAAAATTCAATTTGTCTATCCTTATTTGTTTCAACTTTAGTAGTAACTATTATTTTATGTCGATGTGGATACTTTAAAAAACTAACTTCCTCTATTGTACATTCTGGCCAATTATGAATAGCCTGAAAATCAGTTATTATTTCAATAAATTGCTTAATCATTCCTCTTCACTCTTAAATATCGCTTTTGCATATAATAACATAGCCAAATTAGCAACACTTATTAATTTATTTGGACTTCTTGTTAATTCATATTCAGCCATTTTGTGTCTTAATCTATTCTCTAAAAATTGTCTATCAGCAACTTTCCAGCTATCACCATAAACTGGTTTGTGTTGTTCAATACCGTGCTTCATCAAACTAAAAAATTTTTCAAACTTTTCTTCGTCTTTCATTTTTACCTCCACAATATCATTTTTTAATTAATAACATAAATTCCTCTCTAACTTCAGGTCTTTTAAATGCACCTTCAATACTGCTAGTTAATGTCCATGAATCAACCTGTTTAACTCCACGCATAGCCATACAAAAATGTCTACCTTTAACTTGAACAATAACACCTTTCGGATTTAATTCTTTTTTTAAAACATTAGATATTTGCTTAGTAAACATTTCTTGCAATTCAGGTTTCTTTGCTAATAAGTCTACAACCCTTGATAGTTTTGAAATTCCTATTGTCTTTTTATGTGGTATATATCCTACATTCACAACATATTCAACCGGTAAAAAATGATGAGGGCACATTGAAAAAACTTTAATATCTTTTCCTATTACCATACCATCATATCCAGAAGGAAAAGTTTTATTACAAATATCTTTTAATTCTTGTTCAGCATTAATTCCTTTAAATATTTCATAATATGCTCTGGCAACTCTTTTTGGTGTTTCTCTAAAATTTTCATTAGTTATATCTAATCCAAACTCTTCATTTAGACCTTCTAAAATTAATGTCATACCTTTCATAATGTTTTTATTTTCAGCCATTATTTATCACCGATATCCATTTATCAATTTTATCAAATATTATTTCCTGAACATGAACATTTGTAAAATCCCTAGCAATATCTTTTTTACATAGCCTAACAGCATTGTTTATATCTTGAACTTTAACATATTCATCCCATAATTCTCCAGGTTTGCTTGCTTTTTTTTTAATCTTTTGCACTTGATTTAATGGTATTGTCATATTCAAACTCCCCTCTTATTCCCCCATAATAATACATGAAATCTAGGAGAAAAATTATATCCATAACACTTAGCAAATTTAATTATTTCTTCCATTTTTTCCCATTGTTCTTTGCTAGTTTTGCCTTCTGGCATTAAAAACACTTGAGACTTAGATATACCAAAATCATTCACTAATAAATTAACTTCATCAATATCATCTTCATTGTCAACAACAAATTTAAAGTTGGCTCCAACTTGTATAAACCAACCAAGCACATTGGGTTTTATTCTATCCTTATAATCATTGCCACTATTCTTCAATTTAGGTGAAACATTATATATGACTTCATGACTATTTAATCCAACAGGTTTGATAGTTCCATTAGTTTCAATTTCAACTGCAATATTAGGATTTTGTTTTCTGAGTTTTTGAACAAGTTTTCCAACTTCATCTTTTTGTAAAAATGGTTCACCACCTGTTATTATAACTCTAGGAAAATGAATAGCCTTTTTTATTAAATCATCAATCGGTATATCAACCCATTCATTATAAGCATATGTAGAATCACAATAGCTGCATCGGAGCGAACATTGAGCCAACCGAATAAAATAAGCAAATCGTCCAACATTTATTTCTCCTTGAAAACTTACAAACTCTTCACATACTCTCATCATTCAACCTCATAAGTAGCAAAGCTAGTATCAGTTTCATATAAAACAACTTTCACACACCTTATTGAAAAATTAAATGTTATAAAATACTCATTAAGTTCTTCTGAAATCCATTGGGACATATTCTCAGCAGTTGTACGAAAACTTACAGGTAATAATTTTTGATTGATGTGTTTATCAAGATAATCTGCAATTTTTTTACTAACTTTATCGTGTTTGTTGTACATAAATGCATGGTCCACTCTATCAATAATTGCAATATTAACCATCTTTTTTAAATCTTTAAAATCACAAATCATACCTTTACTACTTTCATCAATATTATTATCTTTAATTTGTTTGATAGTTACAAACATCTTATATCCATGCCCATGAATATTTTTACATAGTCCTTTATGATTTTCAAGCATATGACACATTGCCCAATTAAATTCCTTGGTTAGGGTCAAATTCATTTTCATCATCCTCCAAAAATAATTCTTCTTTTTCATCACTTGTATATTGTTCTTCAACTAATTCTTTAATTGGTTCTTTAATTGGTTCTTTATTTTGTGCATGCTTTCTTTTTGTTCTAAATTCATTAATATTTAATTCATTAATTCCAAGTCTATTAAATAATAAATTTATAATATCAACAATTTCTTGTCCGTAAGGCGTAAGCGAGAAATATTTTTTTTTATCTTCTAATTGAAATATAATCATTCCTTTATTAATCAAATCATTTTTCATATTAAAAATGTGACTATATGTTATTCCTGTATCACAACATAAATCACTAACTGTTTTTCTTACTTTGCCATCTAAACTTCTAAGCACAAACATAAAATCAGATATGACAATAAATCGTCCAGTCTTCATTTCTATAAACCCCAATTAGCTAAGCCTTTTTGTCTGATATCTTCTTTTTTATTAAACTCCTTTATAAGATTAAAATTTATTTGATATTGTTTCCAATATTTTTTTGGTATTCCATAATAAGAAAACCATAAAACCATATCATCTTTTATAGCAGTTATTAATCTGTCTTTCACAGAATTAAAATCATTATCAGCAAGTTTGAACTGTTTTCTTATACGACTTAATATGAAATCAAACTCTTCTTTTTCATCAATTTTTTTTAAATATTTTGTATAAGGAGTTCTATCAGTTTTTGGCAAAACAGTCCACGCTAAACTTAAATACATTTTTGGTGTGAGATAAAAAACATATTTATCAAGCCATCTCACTTGAACTCTAACCATATCATTCATACATAGCCATCGTTGTATAACATATGGTTGAATCATATTATCATCAAGTTTGTCAATCCAATCACATTTTTTATTAGTATAAAGATTATTAATAATCATAACAATTGGAGACGTAAATTTTCGTTCAGCCATTTTTTTCTTTTAGAATCTTTATATCTTTTAATAAAATATCTTTCATTGCAGGATTATAAGTTGCAACTGCTGGATGATATAACGGTATTATTTCAATACTTCCGTATAAACCAGTAAATTTAAATATTTTACCATGAATTTTGCTTATACCATTAATTTTATCTTTCATATTATATTTTTTCATTATGAAAGATGTTGCAAAATTTCCTAAACAACAAATAACTTTTGGTTTAACTAAATCAATTTGCATATTCAAAAAAGAAGCACAAGAATTTATTTCATTAGGAGTGGGATTCCTATTACCCGAGGGCCTGCATTTTAAAATATTACAAAGATAAATATCACTTCTATTCAATTTTATTAACGCTAATAATTCATCCAATATTTTTCCTGCTCTTCCTACAAATGGAATGCCATTCATATCCTCGCTTGCACCTGGAGCTTCTCCAATAAACATAATATTGGAATTACTGTTTCCTTCTCCAAATACATACTTCTTTTTATCCTTATACAGTTCACATTTTTGACATTTCAAAACATTTGTTCTTAATTCTTGTAGAGTCATATTTAACACCTATTATTTGATATTCATTTGTCCTAACATTTTTTGTTCATCAACTCTTACTATTTTACAACCTAATTATTTTCTAATTCTTTCTTCTCGAAAATTATCTTTAATCTGTTGTGTTATATTATTATGATGTTTTTCATCTATTTCATAAACAATATTATTCTGCTTATCATAACCATCAATATAACAAGTTGCAAAGCTTTTTCTTCCCCATATGCTTCTTCATAAGTTTTTCCTTTAATCATTTTTATCGAACCAACTCAATCAAAGATGTAACTACAATTATTTTGGGGTCACTGCCTGAAGCAATATCTCGTTCATTCCTACAAGTTGTTTGAATTAGTTTTATGTGGTCACAATCCAACCCTTTTTGCCAAAAATAAGTATTTAATTCTCTAGGGTCAATTGCACTCTGCATTACAACAGCTTTTATATCCTTCCACTTTTTCTCTTGTAATAGCTTCCACATCTCTTCAAAAATCTCATTAGCTGGTTTAACATTTTCCACTGTTACATCTTTACCGTCAGTTTTTAAATCTTGCAATGATAAAACACAATTTCTAATACTAGGATAATTAAGTTCTACTAATTCCATTAGACCCTCTTGTGTGTGCTTCATTTCTTCTTTTTGACATATACCATACAAATAATCATAAATTTCAACCTTATCAGGGTAAGCAAAAGGAATAACAACACAACGAGACTTCAACGGTTCGATAACTCGATTTATGTTATTCGCGGTCAACATAAAAAAAACGTTACTGCTATACGTTTCCATAACATTACGCAAAGCTTCTTGCGAAGCCTTCAGCATTCCGTCAAATTCATCCAACAGCACAGCTCTTCTCAAGCCTTGCTTACTACTTTGAGTCATAGCAAATTCCTTAACCTTTTCCCTGACAGTCTCAATCTTCCTATCATCACTGCTATTAAGTATTAAGGCGTCACATCCTAACTCATTAATTATTGCCTTACTCAAGCTCGTCTTGCCTGTCCCCGGCGTGCGACTATAGAAAAGAAAGTGAGGCATTGATTCTGGCTTATCAAGATACTTTAATATCTTATCTTTAAAAACTCCAACTACTTCACTGACTTTTTTTGGTCGGTATTTTTCCGTAAATACAAAATTTTCTGGTTTCATCTTTTTATTCGTTGTCAACTCTTGGAGCAACAATTAATGTTATAACTGAATTTTCAGTCTTTTCCATAATTTTTGCTGGATAATCATTTGCTACACTAATTTCTAAATTACCATCAAGATTACTTAATGAATCAATAAGTGGTTCTCCAAATTTCACTGTAACTCCTCCTTTACAAGTAGGTGATTCAAACACTGTCTCAAATTTATATTTTCCACTATTAGTAAACTTTACCTTTTTATCCTCTGTAATTAATTGTATTGTTGCATCTTTATTCATCTGAACATCTTTAAAAACATCTTTCAATTTTGTTGAAGTTATACTAAAAGTATCCTTAAATTCTAATTTTGGTTCTCCAGTATCAGTAGCTAAAAATGTTTCAGCAACCAATTCAATGTCAACTTTTTTATTCTCACTTTTCACTGTCAACAAATTTCCTTCTTTTTTTAAAGTTATTATTTCACCAAATCTATCCATTACTTTAGTTATTGTTGATAAATCATTCATTCCAACTTTTCCCAATTCAGCGTATTCTTTAAACGCTCCAGGTTTTAACCAACCCATAACTCTTGCCTGTTGAGGTGGACTATTAGCATTAATTTTTAATCCTTCCTTCTCAAAATTTAATACACATTCCTGAATACTTTGTGTTCCTTCCATCTGGACCTTCTTCAAAAATCCAGTAAAAATTTTTGTCTTAATTTTCATGTTTAATTGCCTCCGTTTTTATTTTATAGTAAAATTTAATAATATATAAAGTTGTTGATTTTACATTTTATGAATATATTTCATTTGCTTTTATCACCTCTATATCATGCCCCTCTTTAAATAATGTTCTCTTTCTAGCCAAACTTGCCATCCTAAAAAATTGTTGTTCATCCATAAAATCATAATACGTTGCGTTGGTTTTTCCTTCAAGCTTTCTCAAAATGCGTCCAAGCATTTGGATGGTTTTTACTGAACCTCTATTTGCTCCAGCATTGATTATAACGTCCAATACAGGAATGTCAATTCCCTCACTAAAAATAGATATAGTTGATATCAAAACATTCAACTTTCCATTTATAAATTCATCAAACATCTCCTTTCTATCATCTTTGTTTGTAGAACCATAAAGATGTTTACTTCCTTCAATCATTTGTTCAAGAATTTGACCATGCTCAATTAATTTAGTCAATATCAATACTTTCTTTCCTTTATTAATTTTTGCTAATTCATAAACAACTAAATTTCTATAATGATTCTGAGCTATAAAACTTGCATAACATCTTTGATAATTTAAAGTTTCATTAATTAATCCTTCCTTAGTTTTATTAATTATCTCTACTGCATTATCTTTATCAATATAGTCTTTTATAAAAACAATTCTTGGTTTAATTAACCATCCTTTTTCAATTAATTTCTTACTGCTTAAATCAAATATTTTATATCCAGTAGTAGCAGTTATCATTAGGTCATTTCCGTCATCACGAAAGGCAGTTCCAGAACCCCCTAAACGATATTCAGTATTTAACAAATGATGTGCTATTTTCCAGTAGGACTTCGATGCAATTTTATGCGTTTCATCAAATATACTTAACCGAATAGTTTTTAAATAATTACTATATTCGGGTAGTCTTTTTATTAAAGTTTGTATGGTTGCCACAGTAACAGTTTTTATATCTTCCTCTCCCCCACCTATTTCTCCAACCTCTATTCCTAAATTATCTTCTATTCTCTTTTTTGTCTGTCTCAAGAGTTCAATTTTATCGACTACCACCAAACTCTTATAACCTAACCTTCTTATTATTTCTGTATAAACTTCCGTTTTCCCAGAACCCGTGCCCATTTCTAACATTCCAATCTTTTCCCTCATAAAAGTATTAACGGCATCTTCTTGATAATCCCTCAACTTTTTTCCGTTGACAAAATTTTCAGGCATCTCAATCTTTGTATTATCAAACTGTCTCGTATCATCTTTGTCAATTACTAACTTGAGTTTTTTATACTCAGCATAGTCACTCAATGTTTTTAGTAACCCATTCATAAAACCTATTGGTAATAATCTCTTATTAGGATTCCAAAACTCTACAGTTGTTCTAGCATAAGGATTAGCTTTTTTCATAAAATAAGCATTTTTCAATTCATATGAGAACTTCTTTTTTAAACCCTTAGACAACAATTCACTAACCGGTCCGTCAATGTGAATATAATTACCAAGAATTCTCAAAGTGTATTTTATTGAATCAATGGTTGTATTCATACAAATATTTTTATATGGACAAAACATAAAACAACTTTCACATCTTTTAGGAATAGTATTACTTTGTATTACATTTTCCATCTGTTGCAAAATATTATTATACCAAACTTCTGTATCCTTAATATCATCTATTGTCGGAATATAAACCAATTCACCTTTACTTCCTGAATAACGCAAATAATAAACAGTTGCTTTATCTGGTAGTTTACCAAACTTTCTATGATAAAGCCAACAATATAATTTTAGTTGTTGTAGATACTCCTCTTCATTCTGTGCACTTCTTTTGGATGATTTATAATCCCAAATTTCATTAGAGTTAGTATCAACACCATCTAAAAATGCAACAACTTCTGGATAATATATTTTTAATTCATTAGTTGTAGGAATTTTATTTAAATTAACTCCATTCATTAACATTAGAATGTATTCATCTCTTTTTAATCGAAGTTTAGATTCATCTAATTTTTTATTGTTCCATTCATTATTAAAAAACTCTTTTCGTTCCTCTAAACTTTTCAGTTCACCATTATAATATTTCTCTAAAGTTTTATGTAAAACATTACCAGCATGAGCATAACACATATCTTGAATAACTGGTATTTTCTTAATCTTTTCATAAAACCACATTCTTGAACAAATAATAAATCTTGAATGTTGACTAAAACTACTTCTATAAACCATTTTTTTAAGAAAAGAAAAAAATTATTTAAGAAATTCTCCTACGAAGTTCTTTTTGATTGTTTTGCCGGTAGTTGGATTGGTTACTTCTTGACTACTAATTTTTATTTTAGGTTTACTATTTAAAAAAAACAGAAATTCTTTGAGAGGAATTTCATTAATGTCCTTCTCTTTGTAGTCAGCATACAACCCTAGTAACCTACTTGCCTGATTATTCCTATCCCTAGTTATTGTAGGATGAGAATACTTATTATAACCATCAGGGTCCTTTTCATCTTTCTTAAAAGTTCTAACTCCACTATAAAATTCTTGCTGTCCATCAATGTCAAAGTGTAATACAAAAGTACAATACTTAAATTCTTTATCACCAGCTTTTGTTTTCTCCCAATCCCTCTCCCTTGACGGCATTATTATATCTGCTTTTTTTAACACTATTTCCTTTCCGTCTAAATCAATCCTTGGTGGTGCTTTTACTCCCTCAGGAGCTTTGGTCCAATCATAAACAGTCCCAGCACTTCCACTAGATATCATATTTTCCTGTTGCTTTCCGCCAGGCACTTCAGAGAATTCCTGTTCAGGTGCTTTATCACTGCCTTCTAATTCTTCAAATTCATTTTTGTCTGCCATACGTTTCACCTCACGTTTTATATACAGTTATAATTTAGTAAACATAACTACTATTTAAACTTTGTGATTATATTTTTTATCTTTTACGCTTTAGTTGAAACTCTTCCACCTGTTCATCAGCATTTTCCAAACCAAGCAATGTTCTACTGAAAGGTTTGTGACCAAAATGTGACCTTCTTCTAAGACTAGGATGACCCATTAGTCACATCTCCTCAAAGCTGCAGCAGTTATTATCACACCAAGCAGTACTCCTACACCAAACGCAACGCCTATACTATAAAACGGCTTAACCTTAATAGTTTCTTTAGCTCTATCTTTATATTCAATAATTTTATCTTGTGTTTTTTTCGTTGGCATTATATTACCTCAACCCTAAAATTCTTTTTCTTATTCTTCTTATGCCAGATTTATCCCCACGTATTTCAGCATATTTCAAATCTTCATATAATGAATCAATTTCGTCATCATAGTTGGTTCCTAAAATATTTCCTACAGGGTCCACTTTATATCACCTTCCAAATTTGTATTCATTATAACCTAAATTATAACCTGCCAATTTTGCTTTTTTCTTAGCACAAACATAACACAAATCTACATCTGCTCGACTTTTTCTCTTATTACATTGATGACAACGTCGGTCAATGTAATCTTGTTCTTCTAACATTTGACCTAAAATATTTCCTACAGGGTCCACTTTGTATCACCTTATATTTTTGATATATAGTTTCTTTCTCTTAGTACACTTCAATTTTTCCACCAGGAACATTAATATAAGGAATTTTACCTTCAATGAGTCCTTTAGCTAAATCAACAGCATCCTCTCTAGATATATTGATTTTCCCCATAATGCTTTCAACAACCTTTTCTTCAAAGCTTTTCATATTAATTCACCAGCCGTACATAAACTATTACACATACACTTTTTTTCCTTTAGCCAAATAATAAAGTCCTCCATCAGGTCCTCTATATATTTTATGTTTATATTTTCTCTCTAAATCAATAATTTTTTTACTTTTTGCTTCAACTACCTTACTTCCACAAAAAGCAAGTCTTACTTTTCCTTTATATCTATATCTTGGGTTCTTACATGGCAATGGCATTTTATTTTACCTCATATCCTCAATCGTTTTCCAAAAACAATAAATTGTCCACTTTTATTTCTTGCCTGTCCTACAACTCTATAGCCGGCCATTCTTGCTTTAAACGCTGCATCTTCAAAGTTTTGATTTGAAACAAACACTGTTTTATTATTCATTCTTTTATACTCCAGGAAGTTGCCTCATCCATCCTTTACAATGTGGACAATAATATCTATACAAATATTTGCCTTTTTTCTTTCTGTCAGCCTTGACTATTTTTTTACAACTTTCACAAAACACCCGTCTCATATTTTTTGTTTCTCCAAACCTTTCTGTAATCTACTCATACCTTTCTTTGCAATGTCTCCAACTCCTTGCTTTTTGGGGTTCTTAGGTTGACAATCCAAGCCATTAATAACTCCGTCGTTGTCCCAATCTCCCATTA
>VAPC010242607.1_pt1 | contig 10505 bp, 7 predicted proteins | sample 3395121 | NCBI WGS metagenome assembly VAPC01 (sample SAMN08290434, study PRJNA428436) | hydrothermal vent metagenome | isolation source: Deep-sea hydrothermal vent chimney | place: Indian Ocean: Southwest Indian Ridge | depth 1711 m m
CCGTTCGGTCGGTCGACGCCGACCGCTTCATCATTGTCTCAATCACTCGCGAACTGATGCCGAGATTCTCCAGGCCCAGAATGTCCTCGGTCGTCAATTCGAACACGGATTCAGTGGCCTCGATGATTCCGACGATCTCGTTGTCGCTATAACCCTGGTGGCTAAGCTCCACAACATCGTAAATATTTACTGCCAGTGCCGGCGCGATCGGCACACACGACAAGACCAGGATTACGATAATGCGTTGGGCCGCGGCGAAATAGCGGCCGGCCAGAATAGAGGACATGTTTGTCATGGAAAAGCTTATCCTCCGGCGGAATCGGCACTCCAGAGAGCGCATCCTGCTTGTGTTGCCGTGGCAGGCCCTCAAAACGTCGCGCGATCAAAGTTGCTTCATATACTACCGTACTGAGGACTGAGAATTTCGATATTATCCGGTACCGGCTCTGCCCGAAGCGTGGTTTTTGACAGGGAATCGACATGAGTCATAAGTTCACCCTTTTTGAAAGTACGTGAGTAACGTGGGCCTATACAGCTTACTGGCTGACACCATACTCGTCATTCACTTCGCGTTCGTGGTATTTGTCGTATTGGGTTTCATGCTGATACTGGTCGGCCTGCTGGCCAGATGGTCATGGGTTTACAATCGAACATTCCGCATCGTGCATCTGGCGGCGATTGGGATCGTCGTTCTGCAGGCCTGGTTCGGGCAGCTCTGTCCGTTGACTGTTTGGGAAAACGAGTTGCGTCGCCGGGCCGGACAATCAGGCTATACGGAGACATTCGTCGAGTACTGGCTGCACGAGGTCCTGTTTTACCAGGCTGCGCCGTGGGTTTTCACCACGATTTATACCTGTTTCGGGGCGTTGGTGGTGCTCGTCTGGTTCCTCGACAGGCGTGGTAAAAGAGACGGCTAGCGGCACCTCTGGCTACAGTGTCTATACTTCAGGTACTGCGAGGTACTTTCGTGGAGACATGACAATGAGCGAAACCAGCCCGGGTTTCTTTTAACGTGAAAATCGCGATTTATTGTCTCCTGATGCTGGCGCTCACCGTGAGTGCCGACGAGGTGGATTATTCGATGGCCAGGGCCGCCATGGTTGATGACGTTCGCTATTATGCGGCGCTTGCGCGCGACGCCGGCGAAGAGACGCTAAACGAAGACGTCATGAAGTCCTTAGGCACGGTCGAACGCCACGAGTTTGTTCCGGCGCGCCAGCAAGCTTTTGCGTATGAGAATCGCCCGCTACCGATCGGTCATGGTCAGACGATTTCCCAGCCCTACATCGTCGCGCTAATGACCGATCTCATCGAACCCGGCCGTGACTTTGTCGTGCTGGAAATCGGTACCGGCTCCGGATACCAGGCAGCGATTCTCGCGAAACTCGTGACACACGTGTACAGCATCGAAATCATCGAGGCGCTCGCCGACGATGCCACAGCCCGCCTGGCAAAACTCGGCTATGACAATGTGACGATCGAGCTCGGTGATGGATACCATGGATGGGAGGAGCATGCGCCTTTCGACGCAATCGTCGTGACGGCGGCCGCGAGTCACGTACCACCTCCGCTGATCCGGCAGCTCAAGCCTGGCGGCCGCATGATTATCCCGGTCGGCGGGCGGTTCATGACCCAGCAGTTGCTGTTACTCGAGAAAACCGATGACGACGAGGTTATCACCCGGCAAATCGCCGCGGTTCGTTTCGTTCCTCTGACACGCGGGCGCTAAGCGACGCCGCCGTGCGCCGATTGCTTTTTGCAACTTTAATAGTCTCCGCGGCAGCCATCGCGTACGAAATCCTGTTGATGCGCATGCTGTCGATCGTGCAGTGGCATCACTTCGCGTACATGATCATCAGCCTGGCACTACTGGGCTATGGCGCCAGTGGCACCTTCATCGCCATCAGTAAACGCTTGCTCCAACCGCGATTCGAGTTGTTTTTCAGTATTGGCGCGCTGTTGTTCAGTATATCGATTGTCGCGTGTTTCGTGCTCGGGCAGCGAGTACCGTTCAACGCGTTGGAAGTCGTCTGGAACCCGCGCCAGTTCATATACCTCGGCGTCACTTTTCTGGTCTTTTCTGTACCGTTCTTTTTCGCCGCATGCTGTATTGGTCTCGCGTTCGCCTGTCGCCGGTCCTGCATCAGCAGTATTTACTTCTTTGATTTGTTGGGCGCAGGACTTGGCGCCGTGTTGATCGTAATCTCGCTTTTCCTCCTTTCGGTACAACACGCACTAATTCTGCTGGCCGTTCTTGCGCTGACAGCGTCAGCATTGATGGGCATGTCCTCAACCAAGCGCAAGCCACTGATCGCCGTGCAACTTGCGTATCTCGCCATCCTTCTCTTCGGCCTGCCGCAGGACTGGCTCGAAATGCGAATCTCCGAGTACAAAGGGCTGAACCAGGCCGTACAGGTCGCCGGTAGCAGTGTCTTGACGGTGTCATCGAGTCCATTGGGACTACTAACAGTAGTCGAAAGTCCGCAAATACCTTTTCGTCATGCGCCAGGCTTAAGTATCAACACGGGTTTCGAGCCGCCGGAGCAACTCGCTGTTTTTAGCGATGGTGACAGCATGAGCGTAATCACGCATTTCGACGGTCATCTCGATGCCTTAGGCTACATGGGCGATGTCACGGCCGCGTTGCCATATGCATTGCTCGACAATCCTCATGTACTAATCCTGGGCGCCGGTGGCGGTGCCGATGTTCTAATGGCCTTGTACAACGGCGCCGGTGAAATCGATGCGGTGGAGCTCAACCCCCAGATTACAAAGCTGGTAACAGACACTTATGCCGACTTCGCCGGGCACCTGTATGACGATGAACGGATCACCGTTCATACACAGGAGGCACGTGGTTTCGTTGCACGAAGCAAAGTTCAGTACGACCTCATCCACGTCGCAATGCTGGATTCGTTCGCAGCCTCCGGCTCGGGCGTCCACTCGCTCAACGAAAGCTACCTCTATACGGTCGAAGCCTTTCAGGAATACCTGGAACACACTGCGCCGGACGGCATGCTTGCCATTACGCGTTGGCTGAAGCTTCCGCCGCGGGATAACCTGAAGCTCGTAGCCACTGCCCTTGATGCGTTGCATAAGATCGGGATTACCGAACCCGGGCGGCAGCTTGCGATGATTCGGAGCTGGAACACGAGCACTCTGCTGATCAAGCGCGGCGAATTTTCGGCAGATGACATCGCTCTGATTAGAGAGTTTGCCCGCTCGCGATCCTTCGATACGGCTTTCTATCCCTCAATGCCGGCAAGTGCCGCCAATCGCTTTAATCTCCTTGAGCAAGCCTTTCTCTATGACGGTATAACCGCGCTGCTCGGCGAAGATGCGGACGAATTCGTTGCGCGTTACAAGTTTTACATCGCACCGGCGACGGACAACAGGCCTTACTTCTTTCACTTTCTTAAATGGAGCGCCTTGCCCGAAATATTCGCGCTGCGCAATCGGGGCGGGGCAAGCCTGATCGAATGGAGTTATCTGATTCTCATCGCCACGATCGTTCAGGCTGCGGTCGCGGGCGTTTTTTTGATCCTGCTGCCTTTGTCTTTGATTAAACGCAGCTGGCCTCCGGGCACCGGCACCCGAATGGGCAGTTATTTCTTTCTGCTCGGTCTTGCATTTCTCTTCGTCGAGATGGCTTTCATTCAAAAGTTTATCCTGTTCCTCAGTCACCCGCTGTACGCGATCGCCGTGGTACTCAGCGCTTTCCTCGTATTCGCGGGATTCGGTAGCGCATTTTCCGGTCGATTCGCACATAGAGTTAAGCGGATTGGCCGCTCACCCGTTAGTGTTGCGGTCGCTGCTGTTTCAACCATCGCTCTTTTGTATGTGGCGATGCTGCCTGTGCTTTTTCAACAACTGATGGGACTCGCGGACAGTCTCAAAGTGCTGTTGTCGGTTATCCTTATCGCACCGCTGGCGTTCTTTATGGGCATGCCGTTCCCGATCGGATTGAACAGGGTCGCGAACAACGTACCCGACTTCATTCCGTGGGCCTGGGGCATCAATGGTTTTGCCTCGGTGCTCAGCGCTTCCCTGGCAACACTACTTGCGATTGAGTTCGGCTTTACGGCAGTCGTGCTGTTCGCGATCGGCTTGTACGCGACCGCGGCCGCAATTACTCGCGACTAAACGTCTTGGGCGAGGATCGGCACCCGCGGTGCCATTCATGGTCCGCTCAATTTTTCTCCAGCACCTCCCCATTTTTCAGCGCCAGTATCGCACCCTCCTCCAGCGCCTCCCAACCCTGGTCGTCCAGCGGAACAGAGGCCAGCAGCACGGTTTGATGATCCGGAATCCCGACTTTCAGACCTGGACAAATAACGTGTTTGTGAGCTGGGCAAGTCCAACATCGCTTGATGTGCAGGCCGGGTGGCTTGGGCCCGAGTAATTTGCCATCCTCCTCGTAAAAACGCTTGTGCGCATGAGCAAACAGTACTTCGCCATCAAAGAAAAGAAAGTTGCTGGGACCCAGCGATTTCATTTCCTCGCATACGCCCGTAAAAACCTCAAAACGTGTGTCCAGCGACGGCGCTTCACGGCCGCTGTAGTAGGGTTCGAGCCGGGACAGCAGCAAACAAAATACCAGTTCGGAATCTGTCTCGCCGAGCGGCTTGACGTGAAGCGACGCCTCATCGATACGCTGCTCAATCCCGTCTAACGTTCCATTGTGAGCGAACAAATGCAAACGACGGCCAAGCGTCCGACGAAACGGGTGAGTATTCTCCATGGTGTTGTGGCCGCGCGTGGCATGCCGGACATGCGCAATGGCGGTGTGTGTCTCGAATGACTGCTCCGCGATGAACCTGGCCAGGGCGCTATCGGCCGCCGGTTCCGGCTCCTTGACAAGGAACGCGTCGCGATCGCGCGCAAAAGCTATCCCCCAACCGTCGCGATTATCCCGAAGTTTCGAGCCGTTCCTTGAAAATTCATGCAAGGAATACGAGACGGCTGCACGTTTGCAACTACTCATTGCGAATAATTCACACATGGCAGTGGACATTATATCGTCTTTGGTAGTTAATTTGTTCAACGTCCCCGGGCTGTCGACTAAAAGAACTACTGAGTGACTACCAGAAACATTCTTCCTGCGATAAGCACACCGCTGGCATCGATATTTGGCAGTGGCTTTCTCGTCGTTGTGCCTATCCTCGCCAGCGCAGTCGGTCCCTACGCTGTTGTCGCAATGGCCGTGGTTGCCTACGTGGCCTTTCTGGTCGGCACCATCGTCCGACACAATATATCGTGTGCCGAACCGGTACTGGCAAAGGGCAGCAGGCGTTTCACTGTTACCGTCGAACGGCTTTCAGATCTGGCACTGGTTGGCGCGTATGTGCTCTCGGTCTGCCTTTATATTCACATCCTCTCTACCTTCGTCCTGTCCGGCCTCGAGCTGGATACAGCATTCAACAAGAGCATGCTGACGTCCATAGTAATCGGCGCAATCACGGTTATCGGCTTGCTTGGGGGGTTGAAGCCGCTTGAAAAGCTGGAGCAGTGGGCGCTGTATGTAACTGTATTTATCCTCGCGATAATGCTCATCATGTTCGCCGTCTATGACGTCAAACAGTTTCTGGAGCTGCGTCATTTCGTACTACCTGAAATGCCCGAACGCACCGCGTGGGAAGTCGCGACGATCGTGGCCGGTACGTTGATCGTTGTGCAGGGTTTTGAAACAACCCGATATATGGGCGAGCACTTCGATTCATCTGTGCGCATTCGAGCCTCTCGCTGGTCCCAGTATTTTTCACTCATTATCTATGTAGTGTTTGTGGCGCTGGCACAGCCCATCGTGCCGGTGTTGAACGGGAACTATTCTGAAAACAGTTTGATTACACTGGCCGCGACAGCCTCTTTGCTTTTGCCATTGCCCCTGATAGTAGCCGCCAGCCTGTCACAGTTTTCCGCGGCCGTTGCGGATACCGTGGCTGCTGCCGCCAATATGCAGGAAGTCAGCCAGAAACGCGTCAACGCGCGCTGGGGGTATTTATTTGTCGGCGTAGCGGCGATAGCGCTGGCATGGTCGGGTTCAACGTTCGAAATTATTGCGCTGGCATCGCGCGCCTTTGCCTTTTATTATTTACTACAATGCCTGGTGGCGCTATCGGTCTGCCATAACTATCGTGAACGCGCCCGTTTCGTTTTCATCGCACTTATCCTTGGCTTTGTTTTGATCTTTGCTGTACCGGCCGGTTAGGCAAGAGTTAGCGGCGCGACCTGCGCACAGCTTAGGTCGGACCGTTCGAGGCTACGCGCATTAGTCGCAGCGCGACTAGAATCCCCCACGTAAGGAAAACTGCGAGGACCAATCGTTCAAACACGCCTTGCAGAACGTTTGTCTGCATACCAAAAACGAGAGCCGTCAGCGCGACGGCTGCGATTACCGACAGCAGCAATGAAATGACTCGATACTCGCGCCACGGTTGTTGTCGGCCGAAGGCCACCGTAAACACGAACAGAGCCACAAGTTCCAGCAGAAAACCGCCGCCGGCAGCGCTACGGTGTATGCGCCCGGTCAACGTTGAAGCCTGGTCAACTGCGTCGATCGGAAATAGAGCTGCTGTCATAATGCCCAGCGCGGCCAGGCTGTAGAGCGCAACCCCCAGCGCGCGAAGTGGACCGCGCTTTAGCGTCGCGCGAAGGCCAAACGCCAAGGACAGGTTGCCCCAGCCGTGTACGAAGGTGCCGCTGACGAAAAGCAATCCGAGCGGCTCGTTTGCCATATCGCTGACGAGCTGTCGCGTCCAGTCAAAGTTGGCGCTCAGCAGATGAAGGAAAAGGAGCGATGCCAGAAAAACCAGCACACCGATCAGACCTATCTGGCCATAACGTCGCGGCGACAAGTTATTCAAGATAGCGGTACCCTCCCGAATCTCATAACAGAATAATCCGGGTGCACTGCGTATGTCCACGCTGGTGTCGTCGGCCGCGCATATCAGCGAGTGTTTAGCTTGTCGCCTATTGAGGTGAATCAAGGGCATCGATGATCAGAATATGCTCCTTGTACACGAGCGCGAGGAGATTGTTGGCCACGTGGAAGGCTGCGACGAATCCCGGTGCAGTGCCAGGAAAGCTGAAAGAAGGTCTGATATTCATTGCACCTGTCTGCCGATTGCAGGATAGAACCGTTAACTCGCCACTTTGAGTGCCCACATAGGTGACAGAGTCGGCCTGCGGTGTTGGCACTGCCAGGTCTTGCGACGAAGTCGCGGCACCCAGGTTACACGGCCGGGATATCGAACCAGTGACAAAATCGAAGATGTCGCCGTTACGCACGAAAATTTCGTCGCCCATCTGTTGAACCAGGGTGTCCTCTGTAAAGTTACCTCCGAAAATGGCACCAAGCCCGGTTTGCTGCACGACACCAGTGGCCGTCACGTCGAGAAGATCTGACTGGTCGCGCTGAACCGCAAGCGCGGTCAATCCGTCTTGCGAAAGAAACATATCTTCGTACGGATTGGCTGCAGTTGAGGTGTCCATCGCGCGTAACTTGTTTTTATACAGGCCGACGTCGCCATTCGAAAAACTCGCAACGAAATCATTGACGCCCCCGGTACCCGGTACGAGTGCCGTCGGCTGCGCCGGTCTCACCGGGTCGCCCGCCGCATTGAGATCAAGGCCAAGCCCGACAAACTCGCTCAGCAGGTTCGTGGCCAGATCAATTACCGCGATTTCGTTTGCGTCGGGCAGCGCAACCAGCAACGTCTGGCCGTCCGGTGTGATCCTCATCTTGCCGGGCTGCGAACCGAGCGGGATCAACGCCGCCCTGTTGCCTGTCTGCGGTTCGAACACTGCAATCGAGTATCCTTTCTCGCCCGCTTCACCTGAGAGACCAACGAGGAGTCGGTCACGTACTGCGTCATACACCGCTGACTCAATCAAGCAGTCAATCTGGATCGCAGTTCCGGGCAGCGTCAGACCAGAGAAATCGACCGCCTCACACCAGTTCTGGCGGATGTTCGGCACCAGGTCGTCGAGAGCGATCTGCACAACCTGCTCGCGGTTTGTAATCAGCAGATGGGTATCGCTGATGTGTACCTGACGTACGTTAGGCTGCCCGGAAAAATCGAATTCGTAACCCGCCAGAAATGCAAGCGGTTCTTCCCGGTACACGAATACCCGATTCGTCCCCGGCAACCCGTAGACCCGATTTCGCGCGCTGTCCGGCGTGAAACGAGACGCCGAAATCGTATAAATTTCGAGCTTTGCGGCGACCGACATGCGCGTCAGGTCGATGACTCTGCCGCCGCCCGCGTAAACTCTGTCGCCGCTCGTGTAAACGGGTTTTAGGAACGTTCCACCGAGATAACCGGGTACTTGCTGGTCAATCTGAACACCGGTAAGTGGATCGAGATCGATAAGCACAAGTGGGGCATCCTGCGACTGGTTGCCCAGTGCTGACACGATCTGACCGTCACCGGTAAACGCAATCATGTCGCGGTACGGAACTGTAACTGGAATCGTGTTAGGTAGCTCGACGCCGGCACTAAATACGACCATTTCCCGGCGATGCTGCAATACGGCGACGAGAACATCGTTCGTGCCGGGCAACGCCAGGATATCGAGTACGTACTCGGGTCCGAGATTAAACGGCGGCGGCGAGCTATAAGTAAAATCATCGACGTATTGCAGAGATTGCGCGTCAATAGCCTGAATCTTCGCCTCATCGCGTATGCCGAGCCAAATTCGTGACCCGTCGTCGGTCAGCGTGATAGTACTGGCGAGATCGGTCAGAGTAACCCGGTCGATCTCGGTCAGCGTGCCACTATCGATGATTACCAGGTCCATGCCGCTCAACAGGTACAACCGACCGGTACCTGAGTCGAAAGCGCTGTCGGTAACGTCGATCGTCAATCGATTGTTGGCGACATCCTCAAAACGGAAATTGTAGTCAAAATCCACATATCCGCCGATCGTACGATGGAAAGGCAAATCGACCTCAAGCCCGGAAGCGAAAACCGCATTTACAAAGCTGAAAGTCCCGGAGCCGTCGGGATCGACAAAGACCTCAACCGCGTCCGGCTGGAACGGACTGGTCGTTGGAAACCAAATGACTCGTGCGCGAGATTGATTTGCACCGCGACATTCGAAAAACTCGCCGAGATTCGGCACGTTTCTGCGAACGCCCCGAATCGGCAGGGGGGACTCGCATGTTAAGGTGCCATTAAGCGCCTCTGACGCAATGTCGAACTTCATTTGGAACTCATACGAGTATTCTGTGGACAGTCTCCTCCTGTTCACGAGTCGAATCGTGAGATTAGTAACGGTACTCGTTTCAAAAACGCTCGGCGTTTCTATTACGGTCCAGACGCTTCTGACTGAGTCGCCAATCGGCACGCGCACCTCGATGACCTCGGTCACGCCGCTGCGATACGCCGATAGTTCGAATTGTCCGGACAAACTAGCTGTAGGAGATACATTAAAGCCACTCGTGTCGAAGCCCGGCGAGATCGTTGCCCTGCCGTCGAGAAAGAATCCAGTTCCGTCACCCGTAAACCAATCGGAGACCTCAAGCCGCACCGTCCCCGTTATATCTTCGCCGAGGTCCGCATCAAAACACTCATCCGCGTAAGCGACTGTAAGCGTATCGCCGATGCTGATCTCGCCGTCGCCATTGGCGTCATCATTAGTGGTCGTTGCGGTTCCGCCGACGAGGTTGCCGCCGCCGTCGCAATTCTCAACGACCGATGCTCCGCCGTCAACGAGCAAATCAAGTGCTCGATTTACGACTGTCAAACCCAGTAAGTAGACATTGTCGATCGCCATTCCTGCTTCGAGCCCGACCTGCAAAGCATTCTGAGCGGTGATCGGGACAGGGTTCAGCACGGGCGGTGGCGGGGGTACCGGGGGCGGTGGCGAACCCCCTCCACCTCCACCTCCGCCTCCGCAGGCAGAGACGAGCGTTCCCAAGGAAACCACCGAAACAAACGCGATGAAATGTATCCGTACTGTAGCCTGCTGCTGGTTTCTCAAGATCATTCCTCCGACCGACACGCGCACACTAGCTCAGCGTAATTCGCCAATAGCCAATCAGGATTCGAACGTTCAGGAACCCGGCGTTTCTCCTTTTTTTGAATGCTAGCAACTGTTGGCGTCGACATAAAGCGCTGTGGCTGCTTATGGAAAACCAATGTGTACCTCATGGATCGCCCCAACTAACGTCTCCAAACCGCTCGGCCCGAACGACCTGCACCATGCACTTGGAAAACATTCTTTGCGATATCCACGCCGAAGCGAGTGACCTTTATCTCGAACTCATTCTCTACTTGTTGCTGGGAAATAGCTTCACCAGACTGACACGTTGAGACGCCGTTTAAGGTGAGGAGGAGTCCATCCCATTGGTATAATCTGAAGCCCATTTGTCTGGACCGGACATGATTAGCTAACTCAAAAATGCTCCAGACAACCAAAGTCCTCCTGCCAGGAAGCTAATAGTAATCAGAGCCACGACAAAGATCGTGCCCGACCCCGGTTGTTCACCACCGTCGTGTTCG
>VAPC010852346.1_pt1 | contig 10485 bp, 10 predicted proteins | sample 3395121 | NCBI WGS metagenome assembly VAPC01 (sample SAMN08290434, study PRJNA428436) | hydrothermal vent metagenome | isolation source: Deep-sea hydrothermal vent chimney | place: Indian Ocean: Southwest Indian Ridge | depth 1711 m m
AAGACGGCAAAAAAGATTCACGAAGATATCTCGCGAGACAAAACAGGGGGACTCCGGGAACTGCTCACAGAACTGTTTTGAATTGCTGGCGACAAAACTTACTAGAAACCTACTAGGGACGGACCTTTTGTACTTTGAATCTGCTCGCCGCGATGGGGTTCGAGCGCGCGTCAGGGCGTGGGTTTCAATCGGCGGACTTTGTCGTGGGTGTCGACGAATTGTTCCCGGGCTTTATCAAGATAGGCATTGACCTCGTCGATATATCCATCCACCGAGGCTGACCAGACGCGGTTCAGATACCGTTCGCCCGCTGCGAAGGAACTCATCACGTCGGCGTAGGCGTTCAGGCTATGCGTGTGTGCGATGCTTTCCCGGGCCTCGACAAACGTGTTCAAATCGTCGGTAAAAAGCTCGTCGATCCGGTGACGAACGTCGTAGGTATTGATGGATGCCTTCTCGGCGTTAAGGTCGGTCATGTTCTTGACAATTCGACCGAGGCTGGTTTCGACTGACTGCATGTTGGAGGCGAGCTTCCCTTCGTGGCGGCTTTCCCGCCTGTCACTGATCCGAACAAGTGCGACGCCTATGGCGCCGAGGATAAAGGCAAGAGCGAAGTGGTCCCAGCGGATTTGCTCTTTGTCCACTACCGCCGTGAGAGCGCCGGCAAGGAAGCCGAGGGTTATCATCAGGTATCCGAGTTTCTTCATCATGATTTCTTCCTATCCGCCCATTGTGCCGGCGATAATAAAGTACAAAGCGAAGCCGACGCCAACGAGGGCTTCCCCGACGATCAGACCGGCCGCGACGGGAATCCCCACCTCTTCGCTAAACGCAGGCCCCTTTATCCGGTCCATGACCATCCGGATCGCCATTCCGATACTGTAGGTGAGTACTATACTGAACGGCAGATAGAAGCCAAGGCCGACCAGGATGCCAAGTCCGCCGATGCCGCTTGCACTAAGCAAGGCGCCGAGACCGGCGCCGGCGATGTACTTTTTCAGCGGCACGTCTCCACCCAGAATTCCGCTTATCGTGCTGGCAAGCGCCTGGCCCTGAGGCGCCGGAAGCCGGTCGCTACCCAGACCGTAGGCCTTGTGAAGCACAAAGATAAGACAGATGATTACGACCGGTCCCAGCCAGGTTGCGAGGAACTGCCCCATCTGCTGCTTTCTTGGCGAAGCGCCTACAAGATAGCCGGTCTTGAGATCGAGCATAAGGTCGGTAGCCTGAGCCATCGCGACACATGCGGCGGCCCCGACCATTACCGAGGCGACCGTGGCCGCAGATGCGGGCAATCCGCTGCAAATGACAACCAGGATAGTCACCGCGATGAGTGTCATTCCACTGAGCGGCGACCAGTTGGTTCGGCCGATACACTCGGAGAGGATCACACCGGCGACCCATATCCAAAGGGTGCCGATCAGGGCCATCAGCGCCCCACGGAACAGACCCATGTCCTCGACGGAGTTGACGGCAATCACGAAAAGCAAAATAGTCGCCCCGGCGATTCCGATGTAGAGCAGGCGAATCGGCATTTCGTCCTTCGAGATGGATGTCTTCATCTTCGCAGCGCTTTGCATGCTGCGAATGGCGCTGACAATCAGCGGCAACGCCAGGACAATCCCGGTCAGTGCGCCTCCAATCAACATGCCGATGCCCGCCGGCCTAAACAGTGTCAGTCGCAAATAGCCCGGCATGCTCATCTCCAGTTCCGCAAGGGCCTCAGTCGAGGGCAGCAACTCCATGCCGGCCAGACAAGGAGCCAGAATCCAGTAGCAGACAAAACCTCCGATGACAAAGGAGAATCCACCTCTGCCCGAAATGAAACCGACACCCACCGTCATCAAGGAAACGTACCAGATGCCGTTCATGTATTCCGGCACCCCTATCAGCCCGCCGAGATCCCAGTTTTCGAAAGCCGTGATTCCCTTTATCTGCGCCATGTACTGACTGAAGAAGTAAACGACACCGCTCAATGTCAAGCCGGACAGCAGCAGCATGGCTTTGTGGACCCCGGCGCCGGGGGATTTCAGAATCGTCGCCACGGCGACGCCGCCAGGATATGCGAGCCGCTCGTAGTCGATCATCTGCTTGCGGAGCGGGATGATAAATGCGATGCCGAGAATGCCGCCGGCGATGCACGAGAAGACCATCAGGACGGCGTTGAATTCGGTTTCGCCCAGAATGAACAGGGCCGGCACCGTAAACATCATGCCGGCCGAGGCGCCGTTGACCGAGCTTGCGATGGTCTGGTTAATGTTGTTCTCGACGATGCTGCTGCGCCGCATGATGCCTCGAAGGATCCCGAATCCCAGGATCGCGGCCACCTCCGAGCCTTCGATGGAAAAACCCAGGACCAGGCTGGCGTAGCCGATGCTCAGTGCGATAAGAATTCCCAATCCGTAGCCCACGAGAACCGCCGTCAGCGTCAGTTCCGGGTAAGGTCCCCGGCGGATGATCCTTTCTCCGCCATCTCCACTGGTTGCCACTGTTGACTCTCCTTATAAGTGGATAAAGGTGTTCAGGTGAAGGTCAATCGTATGAAATAATTGATATGACCTCGTAATCAGCTATCTTTTCGGCTCCGCGCAGACCCGCGAGTTCTATAAGGAATGCGATGCCGGCGACTTGTCCTCCTATTTTTTCGATGAGCTTGCAGGCCGCAGCCATTGTTCCGCCGGTCGCCAGCAGATCGTCTACCATCAAGACCTTCGCCCCGCTCTCGACCGCGTCGAGGTGGACTTCCAGCGTGTCGGTTCCGTACTCCAAATCGTACGTAATGCTCTCGGTTTGCGCCGGCAGCTTGCCCTTCTTCCGAATGGGCACAAAACCGGCTCCGAGTTTTTCGGCGACCACCGAGCCGAAGATAAATCCTCTTGCCTCCACGGCGGCGACATACTCGATGCCCGCCTCAGTAAAAGCGGCGGATAGCGCATCGACCGCCACGATGAATGCCTCGGGATCAGCTAATAGCGGTGTGATGTCGCGAAAAAGAATCCCCTCCTTAGGCCAGTCGGGTATGTCGCGGATGAACCTTCTGAGGTCAATTCCTTTGCCTGTCATGTGCGCGCCTTTCATAGCGTATAGCGGATAGCGTACAGCGTATAGTCGCCAGGCGACATACCAAACGCCAGACGCTATAGGCTATACGCTATGCCCGGATGAAATGCAAGTCTTTATTGATATGTTGTCGGGTGTTATTCTCCGTTCATGCACTCGTACATCTTCGTGAGCGCGTCGCGCCGGAGCTGGCGGATCCTCTCTCGGGTAAGCCCCATCTTCTTGCCGATCTCTTTGAGCGACATCGGCGTCTCACCGGCGAGGCCGTAATGTGACCTCAGAATACTCGCCTCCCGCGGGTCGATTTCGTCGAGCAATCTCAGGGCTTTTGCTTTCTCTTCACTGGCGACCAATGCATCTTCCGGCCTGGCGATGTTTCGGTCCTCCAAAATCGCCTCGAGCATTTGATCTTCATCAACCTCGTCACCGCCATGAATCTCGCTGGCAGAACTGAGGACGTCGACGACACGGTGTATGACCTTTGCCTTGCGCAAGGGCAACTGCATGATGTCAGCCATTTCTTCGACGCTTGGCGTTCTGCCGAGTGTGCTCTCCAGTTCGGACGTGATATGCCGCCACTGGTTTATCAGCGCAACCATGTAAGTCGGAATGTGCACGGGCTGAACATTCTCCAGCAGCGCACGTTTGATGCCTTGTTTTATCCACCATGCCGCATACGTGCTGAAGCGAACGCCGCGCTCGGGATCGAAGTAATCGACGGCCCGTATCAGGCCCAGGTTACCCTCTTCGATCAGATCGCCAAGACTCATCCCGCGGTCGCCGTATTTCTTTGCGATGTTGACGACCAGCCTGAGATTGCTTCGCACCAGTTGTTCTCTGGCCCACTGGTCGTTCTCTTCGACGATCAGCTTTCCCAACTCCTGTTCCTGTTCCCTTGTAAGCAGGGATGCTTCGTCGATCTCTTTGAGGTATTCTTTTATGGTGGCGTCAAATGCCATAGCTCACTCCCGCCCGGACGACAAACCTCTCGGTTCCCGTCATGAGGGCAATTGGGTATTAACCTCACCTCCTTTTTTATGGGACAATAGCCTCCTTGCTGGAAACAACTCCATCTGAAGTATCGGTTAGATATGCCCGCGGGTTTACCGGCCCGTTGGAAAATTTACCCCTCGCATGTCACAGTCTTGGTGCGCAATCGCCCATAACATTGACAGATAGCAGCGAAAACAGGAGAAAAAATGTGGATTTCCTGAAACCAATTGCACGCGGCCAACGACTAATCCCAAAAAGGGGATGGAAAATCCCCAAAAGGGAACTGTTGAATGGCGGCCGAAGACTGTAGAATAGAATCAGACTGCGGCCGAGAGCAAACCCGAAGAAACGGCGATTCAACCGCAGTAATGTGATCGAGCAGAACAGATATCAGATTGAAAGGAGCCAAGAATGCGGAACGGGCATTTCAAGAGAGTCTCGTTGGCGTGTCTTCTCGGCCTGGCAATCTTCCTGTCCGGCTGCACAGTCAACATGGGAAGCTGGGCCATGCGGGCAAAATACCAGAGAACGGTCAGGTTATCGGCTCCGCTGCCATCGGGCTCGACCTTCGCGGCACAGACCCATAATGGCTCAATCACGACAAATGGCGCCGACTTTGCCGATTGTAGTGTGGTGGCCACTATAACGGCCCGAGCGGAAACCGATGAAGAAGCCAGAGAACTTGCCGAGAAGATAGAGATTACCCTCGAACCGCTCGGCGATGGGTTGACGACCAAGATCAAGAGACCCACTCACGTGGTGAACAAATCCGTGAGTGTCAGCCTGGATGTCACCGTCCCGAATCAGACGGACCTGGAGCTTGGAACACATAACGGAAGTATAGTCATCGCGGATATCTCAGGCCGGATCAACGCCACGACGCACAACGGCGAAGTAGCAACCGAGAGATTTTCCGGCACAGCCGTGCTCGAAACACACAACGGTCCGATCACCTGCAGGGAAACCTCAGGCGATGCCAAACTGAAAACGCATAACGGAAGTGTCAAGTGTCAAGGCGTTTTACTCCGAGGCCGCTCCGGCGGTGCGCGATATCTCGATAATTACCTACAACGGGAGCATTAACGGCAGAACCAGCAGCGGGTCGATTACCGCAGAGAACATCAAGGGCCCGACCGATTTGAATACGTCCTACGGCTCGATTACCTGCAAGAACCTCTCGGACGGTGACATCAAGCTCAAGACCAGCAGCGGCAATATCAAGCTCCTGGGTGCCTCCTTCGGCGTCTGTGACGTGCATACATCCTACGGTTCGATCCGCTCCGACAGGCTCGAAGGCGATTCGATCACACTCCATTCGGGCAGCGGCAGCATCAACGTGACAGACACCGTCGCCGATTCGGCCAACGTCTCTACCTCCTACGGGCGCATCACCTGCCGGCAGATCACAGTAAATGACCTGACCGCCAAGTCGAGCAGCGGCAATATCGAGGTCGTCTGTTCGGACTCGACCCCCGCTGAAATCGCGGCCAGCCTGGTCACCTCGTATGGAAGCATCGACTTCGTGGCGCCGCCCGACTTTGCCGGCCAGATCGATATGTCAACCAGCTACGGCTCGATAAGAACCGATCTGCCGATAACGATTAGCGGAGAGATCAGCAAGAAGAGACTCAAAGGGACAATAGGGGAAGGCAAAGGAAATCTGTATTTGCACACCAGCAGCGGCTCTATAGAAATAAAGCAGCAGCAAAAGTTCTCCAAGGACATCAGGTAGGTTTTAGTTTGCCCGGAGTTGTCAAACCGGTTACAATCCCGATGTGATTAAGCGCAGAAAAACAAGAATTGTCAAAGTAGGCTCGGTAAAACTCGGCTCCTCCGCCCCGGTAGTCATCCAGTCGATGACCAAGGTGCCGACAGTCGATGTTGCCCGCTGTGTGAGGCAGATAAACCAGCTTGTCCGCGCCGGGTGTCGATTGGTCAGATTAGCCGTTCCCAGACGCGCCGATACCGAAGCTTTCGCGAAAATCGTGCAGAAGGTGGAGGTTCCATTGGTCGCCGATGTTCACTTCAGCCCCGACCGGGCCATCGAAGCGATAGAGGGCGGCGCCGCCAAAATACGATTGAATCCCGGCAACATCAAGAACCGAAAGGACATCTTCCGGATAATAGATGCCGCTAAGCTGCACAAGACCGCCATCCGGGCGGGAGTCAACGAGGCAAGCATCAGGAACCTTAAGGCCGAACCCGTCCCCGCGGTAAAGCGCACAGCTCTGATGTTGAGGGAGATGAAGAAATACGTCCGGCTCTTCGAAAGTCGCAATTTCACCTCATTGGTTCTCAGCGCAAAGAGCAGCGAGGTGGTGAGGACCATCGAAATCAACCGCGCCATCGCCGGGACCTTCGATTATCCCATCCATCTGGGCCTGACCCACGCGGGCCTGCCCGAAGACGCCCGGTTGCCCTCGGCAATCGCGATGGGAACACTGCTGGCCGAGGGTATCGGCGACACCATTAGAGTGAGCGCCGCGGGAAATCCCGTCACGGAAACCGAGATTGCAAAGCAGATATTGATCGCACTCGGACTCGCCGAGCGTCTGAGCCCGGAACTGATCGTGTGCCCGACCTGTGCGCGATCCGGGATCGATGTCACCAAATTGGCCCGCCGGGTGGAAAAAGCCCTGCGCGAAATCGACAAGCCACTGCGTATTGCCGTGATGGGCTGCGTCGTCAACGGCCCCGGCGAAGCGGCCGACGCCGATCTGGCGATTTGTGCCGCGAAGAATAAGGGATACGTATATCGCCACGGCCGGAAAATAGCCGTCGTGCCGGAGGACAAAATCATCCCGACGATGCTGAAGGAACTGGAGAAAATGTGATACCGTGTGCGCGCACCAGAGACTGCCGGGAACTTATGCCGAGCCGTTGAGGACAACGATCACGAGATTCTGCGTGGTCGTCGTTTTCAGCATTGCCTTTGCCAATATCGAAGCCACTGTAGTTGTCTACCTCAGACATATCTTTCATCCCGATGGATTCCACTTTCCCATGATCGTACTCGGCGAAGGTCCGCACTGGAAAAGATTCCTGTTTACTGAGATCGGCAGAGAAGCTGCGACGATGGTCCTGATTCTTACGACCGCCTGGCTGTCGGGGCGAAACCGCCAACAGCGATTTGCCTATTTCCTGGCCATCTTCGCCGTATGGGACATCTTTTACTACGTCTGGCTCAAAGTCCTCATCAACTGGCCCGCCACCATTATGGATTGGGACATACTGTTTCTGATCCCCGTCACCTGGGCCTCACCAGTACTCTACCCCGTCCTTATTTCATTCGCCTGGCTTGCTTTTGCAGTAATGATCCTTTACCGCGACTTGTGCGGCCGGCCTCTCATAACGACCCTGCCTGACTGGCTTGCTTTTGGCGCATCAGGGGTGATTATCGTTGTATCTTTTTGCATCGTCGGCGTGCACATCACCGAGCCGGATTTTGAGTCACACTTCTATCGTTCATTGTTCGCCGCCGGTCTCCTGCTCGGCATCGCGACGTTCGTTAGATGCTGTCTGAAGTCCGGACTGAAGGTGCTGGAAACGTCAGTTTGGAAGGAGTGAATCATGGGAGAAGAAAGAGAAAGCAGAAGATATGACGACTGGGGCAGTGATCTCTCCACAACCCTGCTGCTTCTGGTCGCTGCTACGGACAAGACAATCCACGTGGACACTTTTTGAACTGCGAAATGTGAGATCGACCGTTACTTGTCGAGTGTGCAGCACTTTCGCACTTTCATTTTCTGCTTCTGTTTCTGTCTCTGTTGTTCCCTGACGTGTTCGTCCTGACCGGCTTTCTGTAGGATCTTCGCCGATTGTCTCCGCCGCCGCTGCCGGTTTCCTGCACAAACCCCTCGAACTTGCCGAAGATCATTTTGCCTGCCGACGTCTGGAGCGAGCTGGTTATGCTGATGAGCAAGTTCCTGCCGATCTTGTTGCGGGCGCCCTCGACGACAATCATTGTCCCGTCATCCAGATAGCCGATCCCCTGCTCGGCCTCTTCGCCCGCCTTAATGATCTTGACTTCCATCGTTTCGCCGGGTAAAGCAACCACCTTGAGCGAATTGGCCAGATCGTTTATGTTGACAACATCGACCTCGCGCACCATTGCGACCTTGCTGAGGTTGTAGTCCGTCGTCGCCAGTCGCCCGTTACAGGCCTTGGAGAAGATCAACAACTTTTGATCGACGCCTCTGACCGCCTCGACTTCATCAATTATTGAGTCGTCGATCTCCACGTCGATACCGGAATCCGCCTGCATCTTGTTGAGTATGTCGAGCCCGCGTCTGCCGCGGTTGCGTTTGAGCTTGTCGGATGAATCGGCCACAAGCTGCAGCTCGTTGAGGACAAAACGCGGAACAACGAGCGGGGCGTCAAACAGTTTGCTATGGCACAGATCCACGATTCGCCCGTCGATGATCGCCGAGGTGTCGAGAATAAGGGGCCTGGCCCCCTTGGTCTGCTTGGCGAACTCCACGTAAGGAATAACGAAACGCACATCATCCTTGGTCCGCATCACAATGCTTATCGTAAGATAGCACACGGATATCCCCAAAGTCCATTTGATTGCTGTTACCGCCGGCGCAGTCATTTGGATGCTGTAGGTGTCCCTGACCATGTCCACTATCGGCGCCAGCGCCCAGCTTATGAGTAAGCCGACCAACAAACCGAAAAACACGCCCGCCAGAGCGCCGAGCTTCTTCTTGGGCGTCATAACATCCAGAAGAAGAACAAAAACCACCATTCCCAGACCGCTCCAGCAGACTGCGCGCAGATTCGTCTCGAACACATCGTCCGAGGGTTCGCCCTCCTCATCCAGGGTCATCATGCGCGAGCTTATATTCACGAATATGACTGCCACGACAATAACAAGAAAGATTGCTCGAAAAATCCAAAGTAATTTCATAGCTATGAGCCCCTCAAATAACGCCGCAAATATATTATTATAACATAATCCGATTAATTATAGCCTATCTGTAGACTATTATCAACTGGCATATCACTATTCTGAGAAAAGTGTCGGAAGTGTCGAATCAACCGCCAAACAAGAAGAATCTCCCCCAGTTCCCCCCTTTGCTGCACGTGCTCCTTTGTCCCTCGGCAGAATAGCCGAGCTTGTGGCGAGGCGCTTCAGTTTCGCAAGCTCCCGAATCGTGTCCAGCCCTCTACCGGCCAATAGAGGTACTCAGCTCGGCCCCTGACTGTCGCCAATGGGACGGACCCGAAGTGCCTGCTGTCTCGGGAAAGATTGCGATTGTCGCCGAGAACGAAACAGTGATGCGGAGGCACTGTCATCCTTGCGAAATCAGATACCTGATCGTGAGGAGCCCCGGCCAGGAATATGTTGTATTGAGCATCTCCATTTGTCTCACAATAAATTTCCCCCTCCAAAGGCTCGCTTTCGATTTCGATTCTGATGTTGTCCAGCACAGACTGGGCAATCGCCTGGCGTGGAATCTTCCGGTCGTTTATGTAGAGCCACCCGTCTTTGATTTCTACCGTGTCCCCGGCGACCGCCACAACTCTCTTGATGAAGTTCACTTCTCGGTCTTGGGGATTGATGAAAACCACGAGGTCGCCCCTCTCAGGATCGCTGTGGTCGTAGGCGATCTTGTTGGCAATGAGCCGATCTCCGGGAACTATCGTCGGATAATTCGAAGCGGTCGGAACTCTGAAGGCCTCGACATAGTTTGCTCTAAGGCTCAGCGTGGCTACGAGCGAACTTGCAGTGGTGAGCAGGACCAGCGCGACGTAAACATACCATCTGTTGTAGTCTTTCATCTCGTAATCCGGCTTTGTGTGCGTGGCTACATAGTATGAGTCAATTGTCGCCGCGATGTGAATTATGGCCGCCACTATCAACAACACTATGACACCTGCCAGGACAGAGACGAAGAACTCGAAGACCCTCTCGACCTGCAGGAGCATGATAGGTATGAAATACACAAACAGGAACACAAGTCCTCTCGGAAATCTTCCGCTATAAGCGTGCCCCAATCCCGGCATGACAAGCGAGAGCACTACGGCCAAGCAGGGCCTTCTTCTACTCTTCATGCTTGCTGATTCGTCAACCATTTGGAATCTCCTTCAAGCCTAAAATGCAAGAAATGACAAGATCACGATCGAAACCCTGATGATACCGGCTGCCGCACCAAGGGCTATGACCGCGGCGGTGGCAGCCGGGCTTGACGATATGATTTCAATCAATCGGCAGACATCAAACACGGGTTTTCTTCCATCGAGCGCACCCTTTTCTTTCTCAAGGCGTTTATGCTCTTGTTCCTGGCTATGGTGAACAGCCGGGTCGAGAAGTTGCTGCACGCCGGGTCGAACGAAGACAGCTTTTTGTAGGCGGCAAGGAACACCTCCTGGGCAATGTCCTCACTCGATTCTCTGTCAGCCGTCATATTCCTCACCATTCGGATGACG
>VAPC010036399.1_pt1 | contig 10475 bp, 7 predicted proteins | sample 3395121 | NCBI WGS metagenome assembly VAPC01 (sample SAMN08290434, study PRJNA428436) | hydrothermal vent metagenome | isolation source: Deep-sea hydrothermal vent chimney | place: Indian Ocean: Southwest Indian Ridge | depth 1711 m m
AGGATCTCTTCTCGGAAAATCCCTTCACATTAATATTGGAACAGTCCTGGCTCCCGGTGTTGCGATCTGCGTCCTGGCCATCCTTCAGCCAACCGGCATTGCTGTTGTCGGGACAGGTTTTTCCACAGGTTTGCTTTCCACTGTGCTTCCATTTTCGAGAGACTCAAGGAGCGTTCCGGAGAAAATATACGGGACATTTGAGGGACGGATTCGAAAAGTTAAACCGGGACTGTTTCAAGAGGGGAGAGCGATCGTTGACGTGAAAAGATTCTGGGGCACCAGGATGATCAAGACAAATTTTCAGGCCTCTCTGGGATTTCCCCGATCTGAAGCACTGTCGGAGGGAGAGCGGATCCGGTTTGCCTCGGATCTGCGAGTGGCGCGAACAGGTAAGCCTGACAATCATTTCCTTGTCGGATCCATTGCGCAGGGAGGATGGATACGATCAGGGAAAAAAGATCGGGCTTCCGCAATGAGAAAGAAGGTCATAAAGGGGTTGGAAGGTTCTGCCGGAGACAAACCCTCGGTCCTTGACGGGATATTAAAAAGCATTGCTGTCGGGGACAGGTCACAGTTGAGCAGCGATATTTCGTCTGCAATGAGAAAGACAGGGACCTACCATCTGCTTGCTATTTCGGGTGTTCACCTGGGGGCAGCTTTCATGTTGGGTTTGCTTTTAAGCCGTCCTCTCGCAGCATTTTCCTCCGGGGCAATGAGACCAAAACGGTTCGTTATTGTTCTGATGTCAGGGGGATTGATGTCCTGCTTTTTCTATCTTTTGATCACTGGATTAAGTCCTTCCGCAACAAGAGCCGCTATTTTTATAGGAATAGCTGTTGGCGGTCCTGCTGTGTTCAGAGAGTCAAACTTTCTAAACACACTGGCGTGGAGTTTTCTCATTATAGGAATTCTTTCCTCCACACCCCAGCCGGACATATCTCTGGGTCTGTCCATCCTTGCATGTCTGGGGATATGGACTGCGGTACTGCCTGGGAAGCGTGGTCTGTCCGCCTGGCTGGAGGTGAGTATGGGAGCCTATCTTTTTACACTGCCTCTGGTCGCGATAGTATTCAGAGGCATGCCGATCCTGGCACCGCTGTGGAATCTCTGGATCGGCATTCCATTTGTTGTCTTTCTCATACCGCTGGCCGTAGCAGGCGATGCTGTTTCGGTCCTGTCGAGCACCGGTGCACATCTGGTCTTCAACCTCTGGAAAGTCCTGGCCTATCCGGTGGTTAGCTTCCTTCACTGGGCCGGAAAGCTCAAATGGTCATATTTACTCTTGAACTTTCCTGGAAGCCTTTTGGCATCCCTGATGTCCGCTCTTTGCGCTGTCTTCTGGTGGAGAGGGTCAGGTTGTCTGAAACGCCGGGTTTTTCTGCTCCTTATACCGATGGTCGTCGGACTGCTGGGTCACTGGGCAGGTGAGATGGTCAATGGAAATCAGTTTCAACTTCTACTTCCCGGTCTGGGAAAGGCCGATGCGATAATAATGAAGGCGGACGGCATGACTGTTCTGGTCGATTCCGGACCTCCGGGCAGGTTGTCCGGAGAACCCCCTGGCGCCAGGTTTTTACGCAGGAAGGGAATCAGGCGGATAGAAACACTTTTTCTCACCCATCCTCACCCGGACCATGCTGGAGGAAGCGGATACATTATGAGGAATTGGAAGGTGGGGTCACTTGTCCTTCCGTACACATCCGAAGGTTTATCTCTCTGGAGAGAGGTCCTGTTGGATGTTCCTCCAGGCACACCTGTCCGATTCGTTTCACCGGGAAATCAACTCAGGATCGGAAATATGATATTCAGAGTAGCAGGACCCGGCAAGGCTGATTACCGATCTGGCGAGGATGTCAACAGGATGTCTATGCTCATCCATATGAGCTGGAACGATCTTGATATCCTGTTTACCGGAGATGCAGCCTGGTCGGGAGTGGTGGAGGCAATAAAAGACATCGATAGTCTGGATATTCTAAAAGTTCCGCATCACGGCAGCGGTGTGGGATTCCCTCCCGAAGGTTGGGAGGAGACCATGGTGGATCTGGCAGTTTTCCCGGGGTTGATATCCATCTGTACGGCTGGTCCGGAGGGAGTCGGAAGTCATCCATCCGAATCTGTAACGGAATGGTTCAGAAAGGCTGGTATGCTGTTTTTACTGACAGGGCATGGTAACGGTGTTAACATTGCGTACCCGGCACGAGGTATTCGTCGCCGGCTGGGGACCTTGTTGACAAGGGATATCGGTTCTGATAGGAAAATTGTTATTTTCTGAATTGTTAGATGATTTTCAGCTGGGGTGACTGATGAGGAAATCCAAAGTACTGGTTGTCGATGACGATCGGTTCTCCAGGACATTCTGTCGCCAGATCCTCGAGGAGGAGAATGCACTGGAGGTTGAAGAAGCATGCGGGGTCGATGACGCTCTTGCCAGAATAAACGAAGGCGGTATTGATCTCGTAATCTCAGACCTGGTTATGCCTGATAAAACCGGGCTTGACCTCGTTGAAACTCTTCGATTGGAATCCCCCAGCCTTGGTGTGATCATGATAACCGGTCACGCCACCATTGAAAGTGCTGTCAAGGCCATGAAGCTCGGTGCGCTGGACTATATTCGTAAACCTCTGAACCCTACGGAATTCAAGATTGTTGTCCACAGAGCTCTGGATCAGGTCCGTCTCGCAGAGGAGAACAGGGAACTTAGAAGCAGCCTGAAACTCTACGACGTAAGCAGTAAAATTTCCAGGACCATTGAGATCGAGGAGCTTTACGACATCATTTTCGATCTGATGATGCAGGAAACCGGTGCAACCAGAGGTTTCCTCTACCTCGTGGATCAGGAACAGGGCGAATCCAACGTTGTCGTCGCTGAGGGGTTCGATCAGGATCTGAATGACGACCTGGACAAAAGGGTCTTCCAGGCATACAGCATGGAGCTTTCCAACATCACCGAACCTTATCTCCCGGACACCATTCATTTCATCGAGATCAATTTCAGGTCCAGTTCCGATCCTGTTAGATCCCTGCTGTTTATTCCTCTACGGAACAAAAGTGAGCTGGTCGGGATGGTGGTTTTCTTCGACACGGAGCGCGATAACGCTTTTGATGAGAGAGACACACAGGTGGCTCATTTTCTCTGTGAGCATGCATGTTCGGCCATTGAAAACGCCCTTTTGTATTCCAAGGCAAAGATCCTGACCATCACCGATGATCTGACAAATGTCTACAATTACCGCTATCTGAACAATATTCTTGACAGAGAGCTGTTAAGGGCCCAGAGGCTCAATTCCTCCATGTCGGTTCTTTTTCTCGACCTGGACTCTTTCAAGAAAGTAAATGACCGTTTCGGACACCTCGTCGGCAGCAAAATACTTATTGAACTGGCGGGAATTCTTAAGGATGCTGTAAGGAAGGTCGATGCGGTAGCCCGTTACGGTGGGGATGAATACATAATCGTTCTCACCGACACGATCTCCGAAGGTGCTCTGGTTGTCGCCGAAAGGATTCGAGAGATCATAGAGGAGTACGTCTTTCTGGACAAGGAAGGGTATTCGATCCGTCTTACCGTTTCCATTGGGGTGGCAACCTATCCTGAACACGCCAGGAGCAAGGTCGATCTGCTGCATCTGGCCGACGAAGCCATGTATAGAGGCAAATACGGTAAGAAGAACGTCGTTTATGTCGCAGCTCCGGAGATGGCAGGCGTTCAAAGCAGCATAGATCGGGCACCGGTTCAGGAAAGAGAATAGGGATACCCGTCTATGACAAAGGGCATCAGGGCTATCCGCGGCTTCAGAGATATTCCGCCTGAAGAGGCCTGGAAACTCAGTTACATAGAAGATCGGACACAGGAACACTTTCAGCGCTATGGATACAGGGAGATCCGCCTGCCGATGGTTGAGTTCACCGAGCTTTTCGCTCGAGGCATCGGGGAGGCTACGGATATCGTTGAAAAGGAGATGTACACCTTTCTGGATCGCAACGGGCAGAGTCTCAGCCTGAGGCCTGAAGGCACCGCATCGGCGGTGAGGGCTTACATCGAGGGAGGTTGGAAATCCCAACACGGCATCACCAAGGTCTACTATTCAGGCCCCATGTTTCGATATGAAAGACCGCAGAAGGGCCGTTACCGACAGTTTTACCAGCTGGGGCTCGAGGCAATAGGAGGAGCGGGCCCTCTTGTCGATGCCGAGGTGATCGATCTCCTCCACCGGCTGTTCCTCGTGGTGGAAGTCCAGGATGTCCGGATCCTGGTGAATTCCCTCGGGTGTGGAAAGTGCAGGCCGGATTTCCGTGTGAGATTGCTCGAGTACCTCACAGGTGTTGCCCGGGAACTGTGTTCGAACTGCAGAAGGAGGATGGAAAGCAATCCGCTGAGAGTCCTGGACTGCAAGGTTCCAGGCTGCAGATCGGCTCTGGAAAAAGTACCGGTTATGTTGGATTATCTGTGTGCCGAATGCGAGGATCATTTTTCCGCCGTCAGAGAGGCGTTGGATGGGCTTGAAGTACCCTACAATGTTGACCCCAGGATCGTCCGGGGACTGGATTATTACAACAGGACCGCTTTTGAAGCTGTATGTGACAGGTTGGGATCGCAGAACGCCGTCGCGGCAGGGGGCAGATATGATGGGCTGGCAAAGGAGATAGGGGGTGACGCACCCGGTATTGGTTTTGCCATGGGCCTTGAGCGGCTGGGCCTCATAATGAACTGGGATGACGTGGTTCCTGAGAACCCTGATTACTATGTGGCAGCGGCCACTTCATCCGCCAGGATCCCTGCTCTTGAGCTTGGCGACAGGTTGAGGGCACTTGGATTTTCGGTAGAGGTAGATCTCGAGGACCGAAGTCTGAAGGCCCAGCTCAGAAGCGCTAACAGAATGGGGATCGACTCCGTTCTCATTTTAGGAGATGATGAGCTGTCCGGGGGGACAGTAACATTAAAGGACTTTGTAGAAAAGATTCAACGTGAGGTCCCTCTGGAAGAATTCATGAAAGAAGTGATGGCAGCAGGCACAGGGCCTGAAAGGAGCTGAGAGATGGTTACATCGGGGAGCCTGAAAAGCAAACCACTGGTGGCAATCCTCGAGGATGCCGAGCGGCAGGGTTTTACTGGCACTGCTACCCTTAAGGGCAAGACCGGCCTTGCCAGTATTATCCTGAAGGGAGGGCAGGTGGTTGATGTTCGAGAACCACGGGTGAGGAGTCGACTCGGGCGTTACCTGGTGGGGAAAAACCTCATCACCGAAAAAGAGCTTCAAGCAGCATTGACCTCTCAGAAAAAGAAGGGGAAAGGTACCTTTCTTGGGGAGATTCTCGTTGAGTACGGTGTTCTGGACAGGAAGGCTCTGGAAGAATCGATGAAGGACGTTGTCGAGGACTCCCTCGTTCATCTTCTCGGATGGGATGAAGGATTATACCGCATTGAACCATCCGATGACGTTCCCGGGGATCCTGTGGGATCTTCTCCGGTAAAGGAACTGGCCGAAAGAGCGAGCCAGATGGCAACTGCGGTTGAGGAAGAATGGATTTTCGACGAACTCCTTTCCGATAACAAGGAGATCAAGGATGATGTCAGGAGTGAGATTCTCCAGGCTGCACGGAGGGTGAGTCAGAAACTGCGGGAACTGAAGCCAAAAGAGATCGTCCTCATGGTCGAGGACGAAGCTCTGATGAGGGAGATGTTCAAGGATAAACTGGAGAGTTTCGGTTTCGAAGTGGATGCCGTGGATTCGCCGCAGAAGGCCATCGACAAACTATCCGAATATGACATTGAGGGTAAACTCCCCATTGTTCTGGCCGACCTGATAATGCCCACCATCAGTGGCAAGGGTATTTTCGGGGGACTGGAACTCCTCGAGGAGATTCAGAAGACCCACAGCCATGTCCCCGTGATCGTCAACACAGCCTATCCCGACGCAACGGTCAGGAGGAGAGCTCTGTTCCTTGGTGCGACCTATTATATAAACAAACCTGAGAAAAGGGATGTGGCTCCTGACAAACTCGAATCCCAGTTGAACCTGTTTATCGAGGAGATGGCTCTGTGCATCCAGAACGTCATTCAGCGTCACGAGATATTTTTTGAACGGGAGCAGCAGAACATTCTCCGTGAGGAGCTCCTTTCACAGCTCATTCAGTCCAGGGAAGAGCTTCAGCAGGTTGGCGAGCTTGTTCAGCGGGATGCCGGGGACATCCAGTTTTTAAGAAAAACCAGCGACAGGATGGTTCGCGAGAAGAGCCTTGGGAAGATGGCGGAAACCATCGTCCAGTTTGCAAGCAGGGAGATGGACAGGGGAGCTATCTTTCTTGTCCGAAAGGATAAGATTTCCGGGTTTTACGGCCAGGACAGGAGACCAGGCCATGAGGATTTCAGCCAAAGGGTGCGGGATCTGAATTTTATGCTGGGCGAGTCATCCATCTTGAAGAAGGCTGTGTCGTCCGGAGAGGTGGTTATGAGCGAAAACCCGGGAGAGGATCTCGGTGCCGGTCTTCTGGCAGCCCTGGGAGATCCTCCGCCTCAGTTCACCCTTGCTCTCCCCCTGCTTGTTCAGAACCTCGTGGTTGCCGTCCTGTATGGCGATGTCATCCCGGGGGGAGCGCCGCCGAGGGATATCGATTCACTGGAGATCCTTCTGAACCTGGCCTCCATGTCTCTGGAGATTCAGCAACAGCAGGCTATCATTCAGAAAATTCGTCAGACGAAGTGAAATGGATGGGGTCAGATCAAAGATCGAAAAGCAAACGCACGTCACTGCGAGGCGGCTGGCGACCGAAGCAGTCTCAACTTGCTGAGATTGCTTCACGAGTGGATCGGTTCGCAATGACTTCACATATCTACTGATTACTGGTACTAAGTGCTGCTTAAACCGCCAGGCCCTTTTCATTGAACAGGGCCTGGTTTTTATGGGAGGGAAGTGTGAATAAGGTCTCAAATGAACTGGATATCATGGGACATTGGCAGAGAACTCACAATTGCGGTACCTTGAATGAGGATGACGTTGGGTCAAAAGTTATCCTGATGGGTTGGGTACTGCGCCGACGGGATCACGGAGGTCTGATCTTTGTGGATCTTCGGGACCGATACGGTGTTACGCAGGTTGTTTTCAATCCGGAAAGAGAAAGCGAGGCCCACAGAAAAGCTGAAAACCTCAGATCCGAATATGTGATCGCTGTCCTGGGCGTTGTATCTCCGAGGCCGGATGGGATGACAAACCCTGATCTGATCACCGGCAAGATTGAAGTGTTTGTGGATGAACTTCGCGTACTCAACAAGAGCCTGACGCCGCCTTTTGCCATCGATGAAAGGGAGGGTGAGGAGGTGGGTGAAGACGTTCGTTTGAAATACCGCTACCTGGACCTTCGGCGTGAAACCCTTAAGGAGAACATAATCCAAAGGTCCCTCGTCACAAAAAAAATCAGGGATTTTTTCTATGAAGAAGGTTACCTGGAGATCGAAACGCCGTTTCTCACCAAAAGCACGCCGGAAGGAGCCCGGGACTACCTTGTTCCAAGCCGTGTCAACCCGGGACACTTTTACGCCCTCCCTCAGTCGCCTCAGCTTTTCAAACAGATTCTCATGGTTTCAGGTTACGATCGCTATTTTCAGATCGTCCACTGTTTCCGTGATGAGGATCTCAGGGCGGATCGCCAACCCGAGTTTACCCAGATCGACGTCGAAATGTCCTTCATAACGAGGGATGTTCTCTTCGATGTCATGGAAAGAATGATGGCAGAGATTTTCAGATTTGCTATGGACATTGAAATACCTCGTCCTTTTCCCCGCCTGACATACACCGAGGCCATACACCGATATGGACTGGACAGGCCTGATACTCGCTTTGGTATGGAACTGGTTGATTTAACAGAGCTGCTTGGTAATTCGGAGGCCAGGATCTTTTCGGACACAGTGGCGGGTGGTGGAAGGATAAAGGGGATCAACGTCAAGGGCGGGGAGGGATTGTCACGCAAGGAACTTGACGACCTGGCCGACTATGTCAGCGTGTATGGCGCGAAAGGACTTGCATGGTTTAAATATTCGGAGGAAGGATGGAAGTCTCCCCTGGCCAAGTTCATTGGGAATGACGTTAAATCTGATATCTCCCGATTAGCCTCTTTTGAACCCGGTGATCTCCTACTGGTGATAGCCGGGGAGTCGGCCCTGGTCAACGAATCCCTGGGGCAACTGAGAATCCACCTTGGTGACAGGTTGAGCCTCATTCCGGAAGGGCGATACGATTTCCTGTGGGTGATCGATTTTCCCCTGTTAGAATATGACGAAGAGGATGGCCGGTATTACTCCGTGCATCATCCTTTTACGGCACCCCTGGAGGAGGATCTGGACCTGTTGCACCAGGAGCCCGGCAAGGTCAGAGCAAGAGCCTACGATATGGTTCTCAACGGGTCGGAAATCGGCGGAGGCAGCATCCGAATCCATCAGGAGAGCGTCCAGCGAAGGGTCTTCGAACTCTTGACTATCGGACCAGAGGAAGCGAGGGAAAAATTCGGTTTTCTTCTCGATGCTCTTCAGTACGGTGCACCGCCGCACGGTGGAATCGCTTTCGGTCTTGACCGCATCATGATGATCCTGTCCGGTGCCGGCTCAATTCGTGATGTTATTCCCTTCCCAAAGACCCAGAAGGCAGCCTGCCTGATGACCGAAGCCCCGAACCCGGTAGAAAGCGATCAACTCCTTGAACTTGGACTGAAATTGCGCAAGTAGAGCCTTCCTGTTTTTTGTCGCAAAAATCAGGAAAGGTCTTGACACAGTGGTTTTGCGTCTATATAGGTATACTGTATACAGTATACGTGTGCTTGTTTTTTTACCATACTGAATGGCATCCAGCAGTCCATTGGCAACAATATCTTCACTTATGATTTTACACGTCTTAAGGCCGAGGACGTGGAGGATATCAGTGAAGCAGGGTCCTCCCGGTACCGTCAGGCCATCATCGATCAGGTGGAAAAAAATAGTTCCATGTTCCAGGTGAAACAGACTAGAAACCAGAAACCGGGTTAAAAGGGGGGTACAAAAACCATGACTAAGAAGAGAAACAAGATCACGGTAGTCGGTGCAGGCAACATCGGAGGCACAACTGTCCATTGGGCTGCGGCCAGGGAGCTTGGGGACATTGTACTGGTCGACATCGTCGAGGGAATGCCGCAGGGGAAAGCCCTGGACATGGTCGAGACCGCTCCTGTGGAGGGGTTCGACTGCAATATCATTGGAACCAACGGATACGAAGAGACCGCCGGTTCCGACGTCGCTATCATCACAGCGGGTTTGGCCAGAAAACCTGGAATGAGCCGTGATGATCTCCTCATGAAAAACTACGAGATCGTCAAGGACTGCGCCGAGCAGGTAGCCAAATACTCTCCGGATGCCTATATCATCGTGGTGAGTAACCCCCTTGATGTTATGACCTATGTCGCCCGGAAGGTCAGTGGGTTTCCTAAAAACCGCGTCATGGGCATGGCCGGTGTTCTTGACAGTGCCCGTTTCAGAGCTTTCATTGCCATGGAGTTGAACATCTCAGTTGAGGACACAAGCGCTTTCGTTCTTGGCGGTCACGGTGACAGCATGGTTCCTCTGGCAAGATACTCCTACGCCGGAGGCATCCCCATCGAAAAACTCATCCCCCAGGACAGGATCGACGCCATCGTTGAGCGGACCAGAAAAGCCGGCGGGGAGATCGTTGGCCTCCTGAAAACAGGAAGCGCATACTATTCTCCATCGGCAGCGGCGGTCCAGATGGCTGAGGCCATCCTCAAGGACAAGAAGAGGATCCTTCCATGTGCCGCTTGTCTCGAGGGTGAGTACGGCGTCTCTGACGGTCTTTATGTCGGTGTACCGATCATTCTCGGCGGAGGTGGGGTCGAGAAGATCATCGAGATCGATCTTACCGACGAAGAGATGGCAGAACTTCAGCAGTCTGTTGCGGACATCCGGGAAAACGTAAAAATATTACCACTTTGATGGGTAATGGAGAACTGCTTTTCGACGCATTAGGGGAGGGTTGCCTTCAACATGGAAGGTACACCCTCCCTTTTAGTTTCATTCATGACAGTGTCGCAAAAAGTCCAGACGGGACTTTTTGTTCCTCGGAAAGCGAAAAGCGCGGTTTTCGCTTTCCGAGGACGGAAACAAAAAGATTATCGCCGGATTGGAAGAGGGGGGCCATTGATGCGAGAAGTCGGCGCTGAACAGATAACGAAAGTCGTCAAACAGTTGGCATTGGAAGCGGCATACCAGCTGGGTGACGATGTCCGGGAAGCCCTGAGGGAAGGATTGAGGCAGGAAACCTCTCCTGCCGGTCAGGATGTCCTGAACCAGCTTCTGGAAAATGCGGATATCGCCAGGGATGGCGAATTCCCCATGTGTCAGGATACCGGTCTGGCTGTAATCTTTGTGGAACTGGGTCAGGATGTTCACATCGTTGGGGACGACATTAACGAGGCGATACAGGAGGGTGTGCGGCAGGGAT
>VAPC010188155.1_pt1 | contig 10454 bp, 16 predicted proteins | sample 3395121 | NCBI WGS metagenome assembly VAPC01 (sample SAMN08290434, study PRJNA428436) | hydrothermal vent metagenome | isolation source: Deep-sea hydrothermal vent chimney | place: Indian Ocean: Southwest Indian Ridge | depth 1711 m m
CGCAGGTGTCGGGCCGGGCGGCTGCCCGGGGGTCGTGGAGACGCGCGAAAACATGGACGGGGGCGTTGGCCCGGAGGAGCACAGGGCCGGAGGTGGCCCGCGCGTCAACGACCACGGCGTCACCGAGAGGGACCACGTGTCGCAGTCGCCACAGAGGGCGCTCCGCCAGGATGTCAAGGTGCCGGAGTTGGACGGGCCACCGGGGCTGGTGCCGCCGGAGACAGAGAGGTTCGGCGGACTGCTGTTCCCGACGGTCGAGGTGTACAATTTCGTGATCCTCTCGGACGCCATCTCCGACGGGCAACCAATCCCGGCGCAGCACACGGCCGACGGCATCGACACCTCGCCGCCGCTGATGTTCAAGGGTGTTCCGAGAGACCCGGACAACCCCACCGTAGGGCTGGCCCTGACCGTCGTAGATCCCGACGCCTTTGACTGGGTCCATTGGCTGATCTACGACATCCCTGCCGTTGTCCCTGTCGAACTGCACGAGGGCATCGCTTTGGGAGTCGGGACGCTGCCCGACGGGACCAAACAGGGCATGAACGACTTCGGCAGCATCGGCTACCGTGGCCCCGACCCACCCCCTGGGACTAACCGCTATGTCTTCACCCTCTACGCCCTAAGCGGGCCGACCGGACTCGCGCCCGGCACTGACATAGCCACGCTGCTGGCGGCCTTGGAGCCGCTGACCCTTGTCCAGACTCAGATCACCACGACATACACCCGGCCCTAACCGAGGAGGTACTCCGTGAACGCGAGACGCATAGCCAGCCGGATCGTCAAGAGCGCCGACGACGGGACTCTCAGGAAGACCCTCGAGTGGATCGGCAACCTCGAAAGGGCGTTCGGGCAGGATGCCGTGCTGGACCAACTGCCGAACGACTTCGGCGGGCGCAACGCGATCCAGTCGCTCTTGGAGTCCGGGGCGGATCCGGGCGACGAATCGGCGCTGCTCAGGGCGGCCAAGTACACCCTCGAGAACCTGGATGCCGCCGCGAGGGACAATCTCATCAGCGCCACAAAGGCGACCCAAGCACAGTTGGGCGAGTCCGCTAGGATGCTCCGCGAGGCCATTCGAGGCCGGTCGGGCGAGCTGGCCTCGCCAGCCTTGCCGGAACCCAACACCGAGGCCGACCGCGGACTCGCGGTTTGGGAAAGCGACGCCGCCTCCGCGGAGGCGGCCGGGAACAACGAGCTGGCCAGCCAAATCCGCCGGAACATCCAAGACCACCGCGGGCAGCTTAGCCGATAAACACACCCGTCGTACCTCTCCCCGGACGCACATAAGAGGCGGGTATGCCCAAAAGGCAGAAACATATCCGTCCCTCCTTCCGTTAGAATGCCGCGTGGCGGACGGTGCGTCCGCACAGTGTCAAACGGCCAGTTGGGCCGGGAAGGAGAGAATCATGTCAGTAGCAAAGAGTTTCTTCGACATCACCACTGGCAGGAGCCACGGGGTCATCCCGACATCGGACGCCGTGCGCATAGTCCTCGATTCGGGGGCGACGCTCATGCTGGACAAGGTGCCGCCGTGCAACTGTAGGCCGCCGGATGGGTGTAGCGACTGCAAGGGTCCGAAGGTCATCCGGGCTAGGGCTGCCTGGGGCGAGAGGACCGAAACGCGCGTCAAGCTACCCATCGGCGACGACGACATCCTGCACCGGATGTTCTCGTGCGTCACGCTGGCGACCGGAGACCGCATTGACCGCGCGCTCAGTGCGCTGGTCGAGAGGCTGCTCATCGGCGAATCGGGCGTCGAGGTGACGGAGTGGACGATCCCCAGCGCGGACGACTGGGTTCCTCCCATGATGATCCCGTTCGGTCACCGCATCAGCGTGCCGCTGTTCAGTATCGACGAGAGCAAGTTGGACGACGGAGAATCCAAGGAGGACGCCATCACAAGGCTCCTCCTGTCCGCCGTCGAGACGGCGAGGAACGACGACAGGGGAGGGCTGATACACGCGGTGGTCGTCCGCAGCGCCGACGACAAGAAGGTCGGCATCGCGTGCATGCGGGAGAAGCCGGAGCCGCCCGTCGGCGCCACGCTTGTGGTGCGGCGGCGGATCGGCGGGAAGCCGCATGTAGATCTGCCGTTCGAGCAGGTCGAGAGCAGGCGATTCGCCCTCGTGGAGCGAATGTTCGTGCGGCTCAGGTCCGACTGCGCGATGGTCGGACTCAACTGCGGACAGGTGTATCCAAGGCTGTCCCTTCTGTGCGGCGCCGGACTGGAGACTGTCGGGCCGAAATTGCCATGGTCGGCAGAGACTGATCACGACATGCTGGCGAAGTCCGTCACAGCCTTGATGGCGAAGTGCGACCGGAGACCCGCGACACTCAGGATGACGGCGGTCCGGCGGGCGACATAGCGGGATCAGGATGAAGGAGGGCCGCCCGGAGGGCGGCCCTCTGATATCCCCGGTTGGCTATTTGGGTTCCTTGTACGCGAGCGAGCGGGATGGCGAGTCTGGTTCCGGCTTATCGCCACCGGACGCCTCTACGGTCACCTCGTCCGGTATCCCCTTGGGGAGTTCGGAGTTGTACTGGAGGGCGCCAGCGCCCGTCTGGCTCGCCACGACCGAGACGCCCTCTGGTATCCCTCTCGGGAGTCCGATGGATGCGTCTCGGTCGGTCTGGCCGGCAGCGGGCCAACACGCCTCGAGCTGCTGCGCCTCCGGATCCCGTATCCCACCCTCCGGCCTCACGGTTGGCACGGCATCCGCGAACTCCTTGACGGAGAAGAACACAGGGAGGCCCAGGGACTCCGCCAGCGCAACCTCCTTGTCGGCCCCGCTCGACTCGCCGGGGATGCGCAGCAGCGTGTCGCAGCATGTTACCCACTCGTTGTCCAAATCCAACCAAGTTTGGTACTCGCTCGGGAAGAGCATGTGCCAGAAATGGGTCAGGTGCGGGCAGTACGGAGCGTATCCGAGCCTCAGCAGCTCGTCGGACACCCTCACCGCCTCCCTGACATTGACCGCCACATCGCCCTTCGTGTACGGCCCGGCCACATACACCCTTGTCCTGTGTCCAACAATCGTGTCGTTATCCATCGATTCCTCCTTCCGATAACCAGAACTCCTTGGAAAGGTCATTCTATCCTTGACCGACGGCGATGACGCGCCTATTATCCTGTAGTTAGTCAGATTGATCCGTAAGTCACGCGGGTACACGAACATTCGCACACTCCTCGCTAGGAGTGCGGCGCTGGTGCAGAAGGACGGGGCTACACTGATCGGTACGATAAGCATTGTCCCAATGTCGTTGGTAGATGCTTGCGTTGACCCCTCGCGCCTGAACGACACAGGATGTGGTCTACAACAAGATCACATGAATAGGCGATAATTCGATCCTGCACTTTTAACTGACTGGGGATAATTATGAAAAAGCTTCTCGCAACGGTGACTCTAGTGTTCCTGCTGCTGGCAGTTCCGGCGTGCAGCATGCGCGTCGTGGCGAGCCACCGCCAGCCTGCCCGCGTACACCGGGTTCCGGCTGGCCACGGCCACATGCGCAGGGTACCGCGAAGGCACATCCGAATGGTTCCGCGAAGCAATGACCGCTGCCAGCCACGCGGACACGGTGGACGGCACGACGGAAGGCGCCGCTAGGGCTATCCAAGGTCGTCGGCGTTCGACCTCTCGATTTGGCTCATTGGCAGCGACGGCTCGCCAATGTTCTTCCCGCGCTGGAGTTCCGTAGGCAACTGGCGCAACCCGACCCCGTCCAGCTTCATGCGCATTATGGATAGTCTGTGGCACCTGAGCGACCACCGTCGCCTGCACATCGCGAAAGCCCTCTGCTTCCCCGGACGCCACCCCGGACGCCTGGCGGCGAAGCATCGGTGCATGGTGTGTCCGACAGTGTACATGGCCAACGCCGCGCCGTAGGCCATCCACGCGAAAACATTCCTCGACCTCCTGAACATCCGCCATTCTAGCCGCTTGACAAACGGGCGGCGGCGGAGTAAGATCGTCCGGAGGAGATATGGACGAGGGGGCGGCGAAAGAACTATCGGACATGTTCGCGGCGTACCGCGAGTACGGCGCGGCCAATCGCGAGGCGGCATTGAGCGTCGTCCATCTGCTGCTCGGCGTCGTCATGGTTGCCGGAGTGGTGGCTGTGTCCGCTGGCAGTCTTGGTGTTTGCGCAGCGGCGGCGGCGGGCCTGTTTGCGCTGCTGGTGCTGCACGCAAGGTCTGTCGGGCGGAAGGTTTCGGCGAGGACTCGGGTCGATGCGATACTGGACAAAAAACTCACTGAGATCGCGGAGATGGGGAGGATTGTATGACTATCGCGCTAATGTTCCTGACCGGCGTGTTCGCAAGAGCCGCTGGCTCCAACGCGATGAAGGCGACGACAGCCTCCGCGGCTTGGCTGTACCGGGCATGGTTGGGTCAGCCGGAGAAGCCGACGATATCCGATCACGCGCTGATCGAGGAGTACTCTGACACTGTTGCAAAACACGGGGTCGGCTCCACGCAAACGCAGGCGATGCGCGACTCGAACGCTGGGAACACCGAGTTCATGGCGTTTACCGATTCGATCGATAGGGTGAAGAATGATAACTGCAAGCGGCGGCATCCGCACCAGGTGATGCGGTGGGAGGACCTTGAGGTCGGGAGGGAATACACCAGCGTCCATGTCCGCGAGTGCGACGGTCGAATGTTCGAGTACCGGCGCACATTCGCAGGGTCCTTCTCTGGCAAGCCGGAGGAATCACGACTCCCGGCCCCGGTCGCCAGCCATTACGAGAAGATGAGGTTCACCGTACACCTCGACGGGCGGATGTTCGACGGCTCCCTCTCGGACAAGCCGTCCTGCCTGCTCTGGGGCGGGGACGGGAAGCCCAACACATACAGTTCGGTCGCGTACCTCCTTGGGGAGAATGATGAGGAGTGGAACTTCACCCGCGGCAACTGGCAGCACCAACTGCTCGTGCCGACCGACCGCTGGCGCGCCGACCCGTATGTCACCGTGGACTGGGAGGAGGAGAGGCCTTGCGGAAAGGTGGGCGAGACGGTGTGGATGTACGACATCCTCCGCCACGAGCAGCTAGCAGCCGTCATCGACGAGTGCGTCAGCGCCGCCGGGGAGCCGGTGTACTATGTGAGATTCATTCGCAGTGGCACTGGTGGCCAAAGCTCGTGCGACCTCCAGAGACGGAGCAAGCTGACCGTGCGGCGAGACAGCGAACCAGTGGATGAACTCTGTCGAAAGCACAACACTGACGACAACCTGAAGCGCCGCACTGACGACAACCTACGGGCGATATTCGGCTAATCGAGGTCGAAGGAGGATAGATGTCTAGGACACTTATGATGATGAGCGGGCTGGCCGCCCGCATGCCGATGTTTCGGTTCCCCTTCGCGTGCGCGGCGCTGGCCGTCATTGCGGCGTGCGCGTACGCATTCGTGCCGTGGGCGGGCGTGTGGGGATGGATGTTGGACGGGCCAGATGAGGCGGAGGGGGTTCTCGAATTCTTCGCGTGCATCGCGGTGTGGGTTTGGGCCATAGCCTGCATCATCGCCACCGGGATCGGTCTAGTATTGACCCTGTCCGGCGAATTCGCGCTGTCCGAGTACCCCGTATGGTGGGGCGTCTGGACCGTGGAGAGGAATACCAAGGAGAGATATGTCGAGGTGTGGAGGGTGCTGGCGTGGTTGCCGTTCGTGCCATGCGACATTGCCGGATTCGCTCTGCTGCCCGTATATGGACTCATCAAGCTACTCATCAAGCTTCTCAAGTACCCCTGGCGGCTGTTGGCTACCGCAGCGACATTCGACCTGTCGCGGTTAGGGAGGGGCGGATGAGAGAGGAGGGGCGGATGAGAGAGGAGAGGCGGACTGGCGGACGGGTTAGAATCCGTGTGACGCTGCTCCCGGCGGGCAAGAGGAAGGCCGAGGTGGTCGAGTGGGAGTACGACGGCGAGTTTGAGGCCGCGAGGGGATTGGCCAGCCGAATCTCCAACAAGGGACTTATTACCGGCCAAGGCGGCGCTGATTCTACGATTTACCCGGTGCAGCGGATCGAGAAGGTGGAGGTCTTCAAGGATGGACAGAAATGAGTTCGACGAGCTTGAGCGGGACATAGCTGCCAACAAGGAGAGGGCCGATCGCGCCAGCCAAAGACTGAATGCTGGTCGGGAGGCGTGTCGTCACAAATGGGGCGATACGAGGTATGACCCGGACCGCAAAGGGGCCTACACGACCACTGGAGATCCGCTTGGCACGATGGGTGTGGACTGGCGCGGCCCGGTTAATGTTCCGGCCAAAACCACCAAGAGGTGGACCAGGGAGTGCGAGTTGTGTGGGCTGGTGCAGATCACGACCAGCACGAAGAAGGAGCACATCCCCGGGAAGGTGGCAGGTACAGGCGGCCAAATCGACATGCCGAGCTTCCCTACAGGCAACAGGCTATAATCGAATCTACAACTACAGGTCAGCGGATGGCCTTGGACTTTTGGAGAAAGGGACACAGAAAGATGAACGCGATCACTGATCTTCACAGCAGGATGACAGAGGTGCTGGCAGGCTGCGCCCAAGACGCGGCCAAGCTCGATGGCGGGAACGCTGCGGCCGGGCGCCGTTTGAGGAAGGCCCTGCAGGAGCTGAAGATTCTCGCGCAGGAGACGAGGAAGACATCCATCGAGGCGGGGAAGGCCGGGGGCAGTATTTCCGGATCGGCACCGACCACCTGCGACGGCACGCGGTCGGAATGTGGCGGGGGCGGGATAAGTAGCGGCGGCGATTACCACACCTAGCCTGACTATGGGGAAGCGCTCGTCAAGGCGGACGGATTTGCGGAAGGCCATGCCACCAGTGCAACTTGGCGACAGGGATAGGCTGAAACGCAGAATCTACGCCAAAAACCCGGACTGCCACTGGTGCGGTCGGCGCATGCGCATCGTCGCCTTGGTCAGGGGGGCGAGGGCGGACGGCGACATGGCCACATTTGAGCACATCGTCCCAGAGTGTCGCGGCGGCGTCCGCGACGAATCCAACATGGTACTCGCGTGTTTCCGGTGCAACGGCCTACGGGGGGACTACCCTACCTTATGCGACGCCTTGCGCGCACACATAGACGCCGCGCAGGCGCGCGTCGATAGGCTTCAGGAATGCCCCATCGACATCCAAAAACTCGCTCTCCGCAGCGTAAAGCGGAAACTCGCTGAACACCGACTGCTTCTGGACAGCATAACTGACATGGCCGCTTAACGCTTGACTCACCACTGCGGTGGCCGTATAATTCGGCATGGGTGTGTTGACACTAATGGCAGTGAGCGGCGTGTTGGCTGGCGGCGGGCTTGTCGCCTGCAAGGCGCTAGCCAATGCAATGGTCCTGTGCTTCACCGTATTGCTATGGCTGGCGGTCGTGCTGACCGCGATCTGGCCGTTCGCGGCCGCGTTCATAATGCTCTGCGGCACGGAGGAGATGAGGCCAGTTATGCTCCTCTCCGTCATCTGCTGGTCTTTCAACGCGGCAGGTCTGTTCTTAATCGCACATTCGTCGCGGGCCTCGGACAGTTAAAGTCCTCCTGCCCCACCCTCCTGCCTACTGCTTTGTGTATAATCCAACATGGAGAATCTACAGATGGACGGACGAGAAGCATGAGCGAATTCGCGGATTTGGGCCTGAGCGACCAACTACTCCAAGGCGTGGAGGCGGCTGGGTTTGAGTCGCCCAGCGACATACAGGGTAGCCTGATACCTCCAGCTCTCGCCGGAAGGGATGTGTTGGGTCAGGCGCGCACCGGGACAGGCAAGACAGCCGCGTTCGCGCTGCCAATGATGCAGGTGATGGAGCCAGGAGTCCTACAGGGCGTGGTTGTGGTCCCGACGAGGGAGTTGGCCACGCAGGTTGCGGAGGAGTTCCGATCTCTCGGCAGGTTCACGGAGCTGTCCATCGCCACGGTCTACGGCGGCGTCCCCATGGACAGGCAGATATCGTCGCTGCGCGCTGGGGCCGCGGTTGCCGTGGCTACGCCGGGCAGACTTCTCGACCTGATGCGCCGAAGGGCTATCGACATGTCCGGCGTAAGGTTTGCGGTCCTGGACGAGGTGGATCGCATGCTGGACATAGGGTTCATCGACGACATCAGGGCGATAATGAGGGGCATGCCCAAGGAACGCCAGACGATCATGGTCTCAGCGACGCTTGACGAGCCGGTCAGGCGCTTGGCCAAGGAGTTCACGACTGACGCCGAGGAAATCGACGTGTCGCGTGACGAGCTGACCGTCGGCGAGACCGAGCAGTTGTATTGCACCGTGGGCGGCAGAAACGACAAGCACAGGCTCCTGATGGCGCTCATCGCGCAGGACGACCCGAGATCCGCGATCGTGTTCACCAACATGAGGGTGACTGCGAGAAGGGTCGCAGAGAGACTGAAGGCCGACGGTATTTCCGCAGAGGAGATACGCGGCGACCTCGACCAGCGCCGGCGAGAGAAGGTGATGGCGAGGTTCAGGGACGGTCGCACTCGGATACTCGTGGCGACGGATGTGGCGGCGCGAGGAATAGATGTCGCAGGCATCACGCACATCGTGAACTACGACATACCGCTCGACGCAGAGGTCTATGTCCACCGCATCGGGCGGACCAGCCGCATGGGCGCGTCCGGCAAGGCGGTCACCTTCGTCACGCGGGACGAGGGACACCAGCTCACCGAGATCGAGAAGCTCATCGACGCACTGATCGAGGAGACGAAGTACGACGGGTTCAAGCCGAGCAGGCCACGCGAGGAGAAGCCCGCAGAGCAGCCAACCGTGACCGAGCCGCCGAGGCGCCCGACCGGGTTGGGTGGGAAATTCAGGACCCGACGAAGAAGGAGACTGTAGTGAACACTTGGACTGTCGAACTGGAACCGGGCGTCTGGCTGGCCCCGTGGGCAGGAGACCCCGGGCGGACGCTGGTCAAGGAGAACGCGAAAGCGTTCCATTCGCGTAGCGGAGCCGAGGTCGCGCTATCGGCCGCGAGAGAACACAGGCCATTTGCCAAAGCCACAGTCTCGGAGACCTAGCGTCCGTAGCTCAATCTGGCAGAGCGGCGACCTCTAAAGTCGTAGGTTGCGGGTTCAAGTCCCGTCGGACGCGGTTGAACAACCCAGAGCCACACACCTGAGTGTGTTCAGTTATAGGACTATTGCGAACCCAATGATTGGCCCATCGTTCCTAGACGAGGGCGGGCTGGATACGGACGAGTGTCTCGCGATTGGGTGTGTACCCGTGGACGATATCCGATCTGCTTGGGCTAGGGACAGCGACCACGCTGAAGCTTTCGACGGTTCCGATAGAATACCCCGCGATGAAATGATGGGACACTTTTGATTGATGGGAGGATGAAACATGAGCAATGACAAGATGACCGCAAGCTGGTCCGCGAGGCGTTCCAAAAGGGCTGTTAAGCCCTTCGACGACGGAGTGGGTAGGCTGTGCGGCGGGAACGCGGTCCCCGGGGTGCGCGTGAGGATGTACAGTGACGATGACGCGAGCCGTACAACGGACTTCAATATCAGGACTGAGGACGCCGTCATGCTTGGCGAGTTCCTAGTTGCACATGGTCTTAGGGAGTCTATTACCATTACTATGTGCGTGGAGGTCGTCGATCACGCGGGGCATCGCGTGATACGCGCCACCGAGTTGCGGGCGGCCTATGAGGACGACCTTGCTGGCAATGTCGTTGTCGAGAACAAGGAGGATGGCCAGTTCTTGTTCTCCGACGACTGCGCGAGACAACTTGGGCGGACCCTTTTGGTACTCGCATTTCCCGACGATTGGCACTCCTCCGCCCCCCAGCCAGCGACCGTCGTCTCTGAAAGGCGTGTTTCTGGTTGATAAGCCTGATAACCAAACATACTCAGGTCAGCCAGTTAGGGACGACCCTATAATGTCCTAGGCGTCCGTAGCTCAATGTAACGCCGCTGGCTGGGGGAGTCAAATTCCCCCAGCCGCATCGCGGCTCGCAACAGAAAGGAGAGGCAACATGGAGTTCAGGTAGGGCTTAGACGAGTCGGCGCGCCACGGCGCCGGAGAGCAGTACATGTATGTGGCGGTCCGAGAGGACCTGACACACCCCCAGCAAGTCGTCCAGGCTTGCCATGCCGTCATCGAGGCGGTCCAATCAACGCCACCGGAAACCGATGAAACACCGAATGTGATCGTGTGCGCCGTGAGCGACGAGCGACAGCTCCTCGGCCTCGCTGCGCGCCTCGCGCGCGAGGGGATCGCATTCCAGGTGTTCAGCGAACCGAACATGGCCGGCCAGCGGACGGCGCTGGCCACGGAGGCAGTGCGCGGCGACAGGAGGCGGGCGTTCCGCAACCTGCGGCTGCTGCGCGCGCAGGAAGACAAAGGAGACAGCACGATGGAGACACAGGACAAGCAGGAGACGGCGATGGAGCAGGGGACATTCAAGACCAAGTGGGGGCATGTGGCGTACAGCTACGAGAACTACCTC
>VAPC011178020.1_pt1 | contig 10445 bp, 4 predicted proteins | sample 3395121 | NCBI WGS metagenome assembly VAPC01 (sample SAMN08290434, study PRJNA428436) | hydrothermal vent metagenome | isolation source: Deep-sea hydrothermal vent chimney | place: Indian Ocean: Southwest Indian Ridge | depth 1711 m m
ACTCATTTTTTCAAAAAATCGATGAATCTCTTCACTTTAACCGCCATATCAGAGGAAGTGTCTTGTTTGAGATAATTTTCGAACGTCTCCAAAGCATCTTTATTCTGCCCGTTTGATAAATAGGAAAGTCCTAAAAAATAAATCGCATCCAAAAAGTCTTCTTTAAGCTCTACAGCTTTTCTGTAATACTTCTGGGCTTGTTCAAATTTGGATTCAAGGTAAAAGTTTGTTCCAATGTTGTAAAGAACATTCACATTGTCAATTTTTTCGAATCCTACCTTGTTGTACCATTCCTGCGCCTTTTCTGCATCTCCTTTGTTTGAATGACTATTCCCAATATATATTTTTGTCTCATTATTTCCAGGGTCCTTTTCTAGCAATTTTTGATAGTAGGAGATCGCCTGGTCATAATCTTTCATTTTAAAATAAACATTCCCGATATTGGTATTGGCGAGGTAAACATCAGGAAATTTTTCGAGGATATCTTTATAAACTTGGATAGATTCTTCGAATTTCCCCTCCTTATAAAGACCATTGGCTTGATCGAATCTCTCATTTAACTCTGTGGAAAAAGACAGACTTTTAATCTTTTCCAACTCCACTACAAAATCTGGATTTCTTGTGCCCTCTTTCACTGAAATGCCAATCTTTTTGGATGAATAGCCCATCTTTTCAATATCGACATTCCAAGTCCCTCCTTTTATCCAGGATGCTACCCATCTTCCTTGGGAATCCGTCACAACCTCAAAGCCATCATTTGACTTTAAATACACAAGCTTAATCTTAACACCCTCGATAGGACTGCCAGACTGATCCGTAACAACTCCTCTAATTCTTGCTCTCCCTTTATAATCTTGGGGAAAAAGAAAGGATAATATCGATACAAAAATACCAAAAAAAACACAAGCTTTTTTCATCTGTCTCCTCCGTCACCTATTTGAGATTCTCATCATTTCATCTCGTTTCTAAGCAAAATAAAGCACAAATGTTGGCTCCGATTTTTCCAGCAAAATGAGAGAACAATGATCACACTCTTTTCGATGTTTTAGCCAATTAATTTCTTTGATTTCACTCTTGTTCCTATGATAGTATTATAATAAAAGAAAATATTATATACAATATTTTTTCACTTTTTTTAATATAACTTCGTAAATGCTTTCCACATTAAAATTCCGGAGGTAAAATGAAAAAAAGAAAGGACGCATATCGTCTTCTATCCATTTTGGGCTTAGGGATCGCTTTTTGTTTATTTGTAAACGCAAAAAACGCGTCCAGGGAACAACCTGTTCCCATCGATGGAACCATCCTTAAAAACCTCGAATGGAGATGCATCGGGCCTGCAAATCCTGGAGGACGCATAGATGATTTTGCAGTGAATGAAAGCAATCCTCATACCCTATTTGTTGGCACTGCTTCAGGCGGTGTGTGGAAGACAACAAATAACGGCGTAACATGGATCCCGGTTTTTGATGAACAGGGTTCAAGCTCTATCGGAAGTATCACTCTTTCCTCCTCCAATCCAGATGTAGTGTGGGTGGGGACCGGAGAACCCGATAACCGTCAGAGTTCATCCTGGGGAGATGGTGCTTACAAATCTACGGATGGCGGAAGAAACTGGAAGAACATGGGACTTCGCGATACCCATCACATCGGGAAGATCGTCATCCACCCGGAAAATCCGGACATCGTGTACGTGGCTGCATTGGGCCATCTATGGGGACCAAACGAAGAGAGAGGCCTTTTTCGAACCACAAATGGAGGAAAAACATGGACCAACGTCCTGTTTATCGACGAAAATACAGGATGTGTGGATGTGGCCATGGATTCGGAAAATCCTATCATCCTTTATGCCGCCACATACCAACGCCGTCGAAGAGGCTGGGGCTTTAATGGCGGTGGTCCAGGGAGCGGCATTTATAAAACAACCGATGGAGGAGAAACCTGGACAAAGCTAGGAAAGGGTCTTCCATCGGGTTCTGCTGGACGGATCGGAATCGATATTTACCGAAACGATCCCAATATTGTATACGCCATCATAGAGCATAAGGAAGGAGGGGTATTTCGTTCAGAGGATAAAGGCCTCACATGGAAGAGAATGTCAGAAATAAATCCGCGTCCGATGTACTACAGCAAAATCAGGATAGATCCCAATAACGATTTGAGAATCTGGGTACTTGGATCCCAGATGTTTTTTTCAGAAGATGGGGGCAGGTCCTGGAATCCCGAACTTTTAGCAAGAACGGTTCGGGAAAAAAGGGCCGTACATGGTGATCACCATGCCATGTGGATCAATCCTTCAAATTCGGACCATATGATCCTCGGATCGGATGGGGGTATTTATTTCTCCTACGACCGCGGCATATACTGGGACTTTGTGGACACCCTTCCGATAGGACAGGTCTACGAGATCAGCTATGACATGCGCAAACCCTATTACGTAATAGGAGGATTGCAAGACAATGGCAGCTGGCAGGGCCCCAGCGCTGCATGGTTCAGGCCGAAAATCACAAACGATGAGTGGTTCAGAGTTGGGGGAGCCGACGGCTTTTACAGCCAGGTCGACCCGGAAGACTATACCCGAATTTACTCAGAATCTCAAAATGCCGGGATCGAGCGCCTGGATCTTAAAACCAGCGAATACAAATCCATAAGACCTGTCCCAGAAGACCCAGCAGAAATATTCAGGTTCAATTGGAATTCTCCATTCCTCATGTCCACCCATGATTCGAACACCCTCTATTTAGGGGGCAATAAGCTGTTCATTTCCGAAAACGGGGGAGAAACCTGGAAGACGACTATCGACTTAACATCACAAATAGATAGAGAAAAACTTCCTCTCATGGACGTCCTCCCCGATAAAAACACCCTGTCCAAACATGATGGAACCTTGTTTTACGGAACGATCACCACTATTTCCGAATCTCCCCAACAAAAAGGGCTGCTGTATGTAGGCACAGATGATGGGAATCTTCAGATAACAAAAGATGGAGGAAAAACATGGAAAAACGTCACGAAAAATATTCCCAAGATTCCAAAATACACATATGTCAGCAGAATTGTCGCGTCCCACCATGCCTTGGGGACAGCCTACGCGACGTGGGATGGCCACAGAAACGATGATTTCAAAGCTTACGTTTTTTTGACAAAAGACTTCGGCGAAAGCTGGACGGATATATCGAACAATCTTCCTGAAGGAGGAACGGTCAGCGTGATCCGGGAACATCACCGCAACCCGAATCTACTTTTTATAGGGACAGAGAGAGGAGCTTATTTCTCGATCAACAAAGGAATTAGCTGGATAAAATTCACAAACAATTTCCCAGTGGTTCCGGTTGATGACATCGCCATTCATCCACGGGACAACGATCTAATATTCGGAACGCATGGAAGAAGTATCTGGATCCTGGACGATATCACACCGCTCGAACAATTATCCAAAGATATTTTTGACTCCTCCTATCACCTTTTCGATACGCGGCCAACCACACTGTATAACTTTTTTTCACGCAGAGCACACTACGACTTTAAGGGACTGTTCGGCCATAAAATTTTCAGAGCCCCAAATCCTCCGTATGGGGCGATCATAAGCTATTATCTCAAAGAGGATTCCCAGGAAGACATCCACATTTTTATACAAGATAGTTCCGGCCAGATAATCCGAGAGCTCGAGGGAACACAAACGGCAGGAATCAACCGCATAATCTGGGATTTGAGGCATGGATTTCCTGCCTCCCGACCTCCCGCCAAACCGGAAATGAAATATGGCCCGTCGGTTTTGCCTGGAAAGTACAAAATAACCCTGAAATGTCAAGATTTTGAGATGACAAAAACAGTGGAAGTCGAATTAGATCCTGCGATCTCTATTTCTTTCGAAGATCTAAAAGCCAGGCACGATGCCCTTGTCAACATATATAAATGGAATCCTATCCTAGTGGAAGTGAGAAAGACCTCGGAGACCATAAAAACGGAGATGAACAGACTAAAATCAAGATTGGAAAAAATCCCTGACACGCCTGAAACTATCCATGAACAAATCAACACAATCAACCAAGAAATTGAGAGGATTCACATGAAACTTTACGGCGATCCCAAAAATCCCAATCATAGAAGATACTTTTCCGTATTGGCTTTGCGAGGAATGGCTTCTTCTCTCGAAAGATTTACAGAGGCTCCAGCTGAATCGAGGCTGGAATTCATAAAGAAAAAAACAGGGGAATTGCAAACGATCATCGATAAACTAAACAGCGTCATTCAGGTTGATCTACTACAACTCAACACATTGTTGATAGAAAACAGGATCCCTCAGTTGATCAAGAAAAAATCCATAAAAAGATTTTAATATCTCATCTTGACAGCTAGTTTTTCCTGTGATAAAAAAGAGTTAATAATATTTTGTATATAATATATAAAACTTCTGTGGGTCTTGATGAATTGGGTACAAATAGATATTTTTTATTAAAACAAGGAGGAACGTATCATGGAAACAATCAAGTGTTTCAGAACGGGATTTTTTAGGATTTTAAAACTGCTCTGTTTTACCCTTGGGGTCTTAGGATTTATTTGCTCACCGACATCGGGTTTAGAAACTGAGGAAGTATGGACACCATCAGAGGTCATTCCCGGCAGGGATGACCACCCACCCGAACTGATAAAATTGGCAGAAGAATTCCGCGGTATTCGAGGACGGAGGAGTGGATTCCCGGATTTTGCCGCCGAAGTAAAAAAACAAAAAGAGCTCCTTTCGAAGTTTCGCGCCCGTCTTGACGATATGGACATTTTCGACTGGTCCATGCATTTTAAGATCGACTACCTGCTTATCCGCTCTGAAATGGATGCACTCGAATACGAATTATATGTGCGGCGGCACACAAGCAGAGATCCAAGTTTTTATGTGAATTCCGCTATCCGGAATGTGCGGCGTCACCTTACCGGCGGCCGCCGATTGGGCGACAATCCCAGGTTGATGCCCTTTTCCAAAGAACGAGCCCAAGATGTGCTCCAAGCTCTTGCCGAAACAGAAAAATTCCTCGTGCAGGGAAGAAATAATTTGACAGAGATGGTTCCGGAACTTGCCAAAATTGCCATGGAACATCCGGGGGGAGGATATTACACAGAAAACGGACAACTTAAGTATATCGTCGAGAACTATACAAAATGGGCAGAGGTCACGGCCCAACACTTCCCCGCTGCCGAAGCCAAAAAACTGGTGCCGGCTGCGATAGAAGCAGGAAAACGATTGAAGACGTTTGGAGAATGGCTCGAGAAGAACAAAGACAACATGCCGGGCAAATACTATTTCGGGAAAGACATCGTGGACTGGTACCTGAAGCATGTTATGCTCCTGCCATACAATTCCGATCAAATCAAATTCATGTCCAAGATAGAACGGGGCCGGTCGATTTCCTATCTCCAGTTCGAAATACACAAAAACAGGCATCTGCCACCCATCAAACCGGCACGAAATATCAAGGAATACCTTGCATGGGACGATGAAACTTCTCTTATCCTGCGCCGCTGGTATCTGGACATGGGACTGGATTTGATGAGCGACCAAGAGTACCAGACACTTATCCGCTCTGAAGGAGCTATGTATCTCTTGCCCTTCGGACTCTTAGCCTTTCCTTACGACGACAAACCGGGTATACACCGCATCACAGTTGTTCCAGACGATCACTGGCGGTCAATCTATTCCAACATGGGATTCCGAACCGATCCGGCCTCACTCCATGGTCATGAATACTGGCCCGGTCACACATACGCGGGAAAACTTCACCGCAACAATCCATGCCCCATTCGTGCCCGCCATCGCGACGGCGCTCACAGCGAAGGATGGTGTTTCTACCACGAAATTCTCCCTGTCATCATGGACTTTCCTTTTGTACGAGGACCCCGTGCCCGCGAATTGCCGTACATCAACAAGCTTCAACGAGCCGAACGTATGTTGATAGGTTTGGCTATCATGATCGGGGAGATCGGATTCGACGAAGCCATGGAACTCCATATAAAAAACACCCCGGCTCTTGGATCAGGTTTAGGAATTAGGCCGGAAGAAGCCTTTGAGGAAATCGAAGGATTTCTCCACGGTGGAAGCCTGCCCCACCAGTGCCAGACAGGATTACTGCAGTTTTATCAGCTTCTTGCAGACCGCAAAATGCAGTTAAAGGACAAGTTCGATCTCAAGGAATTTAACGATCAATTCATGAAGTACGGACAGATCCCTATTTCCCTGCTGAGATGGGTAATGTTGGGAGATAAGAGCGAGGTAAAACCACACTGGAAACCGACGAGGCTTTCTTCGATATTAGATACGCTGCCAGGTCAATCCAGCAAAGGAAAAAAATGATGAAAAAAACAGGCATCTTGTTGCTTGCTATTTTTTTATCGATGGCACCATATATTTTGTACTCGAAAACAGATACAGTCCAGGCATCGTCTGATACTCATCTCAGAGCGGAAGTCAGAGAGAATATAAAAGAAGCCGAATTGATTGCCCTCACCCAGCGCCTGGTCCGCATAAGGAGTGACTATGATGAGGGAGTCGCCGTCAATCACAAAGAAATCGCGAATTTCCTGGCTGATTATCTCCGCAAAATGGGAATGGAGGTGTTTGTCATTGAGCCTGAGCCCGATTATCCGACAGTCATAGCCCGACTCAAGGGAAGTGGAGGAGCACCTCAACTGGGATATCTTGGCCACTACAACACGGTGATGGCAGGCGACCTTTCCAAATGGGAGAAAGATCCCTGGAGTGGGGATTACGAAAACGGCCAAGTACATGGACTGGGAGCAGCAGACATGAAAATGCATATTGCCTCTGCTCTTCTCGCATCCAAGGCTGTTATCGACGCAGGAATCAAGTTAAAAGGTGATCTGATTCACCTTTACATTCCAGGCGAAGGGGCACAAACTCATAGCCTCCCCTATATCACCAAAAGCCATCCCGAACTCCTGAAAGCAGACTGGTATATCGATGAAGAGGGGGGATCCTCCCTTACCAAAAACTCCGGAGGCTGGACTTGGGTTAAGGTGCGAGCCACCGGAGTAACGGGCCATACAGGAGGAGGGCGCGGCGATGGAAAACCTGGTCCTCCCATCAATGCCATCTATAAGCTGGCAAAGGTCCTAACGGAAATCCAAAAAATCGACAATTGGATGACTTATGAAAAAGACCCATATCAAGCAAGGCCTCTTTATGACGGCAAACCGATCGTGGAGGCAGGAAAGATCGAGGGAGGTTATAAAGTCAACCAGGTGCCGGACTGGGCGGAAGTCCAGCTTGATATTCGCTTGCTGCCCGGGCAGTCTCCTGATGGGGTTCTCACGGAAATGCGGGCTCTTTTCGACCGTATGAAAAAAGAGGACCAAGAGCTGGAGGTGACTGTCGAACCGATGACCACCCAGTGGGTTCCGAAGAAATATTGGGACACACTCAACGATGACGATTTGCTGATAAAAGCCATAAAAGAAATTGCTCCTGCCTACATCGGCAGAGTTCCCGAATGGAAGGGGAGTATGGGTGGAGGACGGCCCGATCTCTGGTCCACTGGTGCCAAATGGGTTCCTTTTGGAGTACCAGGAGCTGGAGGAGGGATACATTCCCCGAACGAGTATGCGAATATCGACTCGGGAATGAAAAGGGCTAGACTCTTTGCCGCAATACTCCTTAAAGTGTTAGAATAAAACGAAACAAGAAATAAAAAGATTCTACCAAAGAGGACCTTTTATAATTACAAGGATGAAGTTTAGACATATCGCCATTCTCTTCAGCCTGGTTTTTTTGGATTTGCCGGGGGGGAACACCCAAATTGAGCCTTCCTATCGCGTACATGAGCGCACGGTTAAAAACCTAAATTGGAGGCTTCTGGGCCCTGCCCATATGAGCGGCCGTATAACAGATATCGCTGTATCAAGGGAGAATAAATACACGATATACTGCGCCACAGCTACCGGAGGGATCTGGAAAACGGATAACAACGGCACAACGTGGAATCCCATTTTCGACCATGAACAAACCAGTTCGATCGGAGATATCGCCGTAGCTGAGTCGAATCCTAACATCATCTGGACCGGCACGGGGGAAGCAAATGCCAGTAGTTACACATCTTGGGGAAACGGCGTCTACAAGTCGACCGATGAGGGCAAAACATGGTCCCACATGGGACTCAGCCAGACCCATCATATCGGTCGGGTAATCATCGATCCAATCGATCCAAACATTGTCTATGTCGCAGCTCTGGGCCATCTTTGGGGTTCGAATCCGGAACGAGGATTATTCAAAACCACAGATGGGGGAAGAACTTGGAAAAAAAGCCTCTACATAAATGAAGATGTCGGTTTCGTTGACGTCATCATGGATCCCACCGATAACAATACTCTGTATGCTGCTTCCTACGGACGAAGAGCGGATCGATTCGATGATTATGACAGCATGGGAATTCATGTCATCGAAAGTGGCAATATTTATAAGACCAAAGATGGGGGGGAAAATTGGGAAAAGCTGAACTCGGGACTTCCTTCGGATCGGGTGGGCCGCATAGGTCTCGATATTGCAAAGAATTCGTCGAATGTCATATATGCAATTTTAGAGAGAGCTCCCTATCAAATCTACCTCGAATCCACAGAAATCGATAAAATCAGACAAATGCTCCGATCCCCTCAGCCTGAAAAGAATGATGTGGAAGAACTTCGGAGGCTCATCGGGAAACGAACTCCACCAGAGGAAATTCCCGCTGTCGTCGTTCAAGGATTGGGCAGACGGCAACAGCTCCAAATGCACGTCCTGCTTGGTCACGGAGAGCTGGATACAGGAGGAGGGATATTCCGATCTGAAAACAAAGGGGAAACCTGGCGGCGTGTTAACAACTTAAACGAAAGAGCCAGTTATTATTCTCAGATCCGCGTAGATCCGAAAGACAAGGATCATGTTTATGCTCTACTCGTTCGAACTTGGGAATCGACGGACGGAGGAAGAACGTTCAACCAGAAAGGCTGGGCATTCTCTTCCTTTTTAACGAGCCGTTTTATCCATGGCGATTTTCATGCCTTGTGGATCGATCCGGATAATTCAAGCCATCTGATTATAGGTTCCGATGGCGGATTATACATTTCTTACGATGGCGGGGATAACTGGGAAGCTCATCCGATGCCCCTCGGCCAATTCGTTTCTGTTGCTGTGGATATGAGGAAGCCCTACTATGTGTATGGTGGACTCCAAGATAATGGTGTTTGGGGTGGCCCGAGCGAAACGAGACATGTCAGTGGAATCTCCGATGCAGACTGGTTTAAAGTCATCACTGGAGACGGAGGACATGTTCAGGTGGATCCCGGCGACTTCAATCGAATCTATGCTGAATCTCAATACGGGGCATTAAGACGAATAAACCTAAAGACAGGAAAACCACAAAGCATCCGACCACTTGAAAGCGGCACAGGCAGACAACTGCGCTTCAATTATGTCGCTCCGTTTATCATTTCTTCCCACGATCCGAATACAATTTATCTCGGAGCACAGTGTCTTCTCAAAAGCACAGAAAACGGAAATAATTGGAGGGCGATTAGTCCAGACTTATCCAAGAATGAATCAGCTCCCTTGACTTTTGAGGGATCAACCATTACCACTATTTCTGAATCGCCGCTAACACCAGGGACTTTATATGTCGGGACAGACGATGGCAATCTTTATTTCACCAGAGATGATGGCCAAGTATGGACAAACCTTTCTACTCAAATCTCAGATCTGCCCATGGATTCAGAGGGCCGGCCGAACATCTGGGTCAGCAGGGTCGAAACATCGCACTTTTTTGAAGGGCGAGCTTATGTCAGCTTTGACGGACATCGAGATGACAACTTCGGCGTTTTTGTGTACGCAACAGAAGATTTTGGCCAGAGCTGGTCTCCGATAAAAAGCAATCTTCCAGAAGGAATTCCTATCAATGTCATCCGAGAAGACCGGAAAAACGAAAACCTACTGTTTGTCGGCACAGAGATCGGTGTGTATTTTTCTCCGGATAGAGGCAGACATTGGATTAAGTTGAAAAAAGGTCTGCCCACTGTCCCTGTCGATGACCTGCTGATCCATCCAAGAGATGCCGATCTTGTGGCGGGCACCCATGGCCGAGGCATCTATGTACTAGACATTTCCCCACTTCAACAACTCACACAGGAAGTGCTCAGTTCGAACACATTCCTTTTCGCTCCTGAGACTGCCACCCTCTTTCATGTTGATATCACCAAGAATAAAGGGGCAAGTGGGTCCCGAAGATTTGTCGCAGAGAATCCCTACTCGAGTTTAACTCAGCTCAATGATAGAAGCGGTTCGGCTCCTCCAGGAGCCACCATTTATTATTATCTCAAAGAGTCCCTTCCTGTGCCTGTCAAAATATCCATTCTCGATAAATCCGGCGAGATCGTGCGAAATCTGACAGGGCCTGCCGATTTGGGCATCA
>VAPC010186922.1_pt1 | contig 10444 bp, 8 predicted proteins | sample 3395121 | NCBI WGS metagenome assembly VAPC01 (sample SAMN08290434, study PRJNA428436) | hydrothermal vent metagenome | isolation source: Deep-sea hydrothermal vent chimney | place: Indian Ocean: Southwest Indian Ridge | depth 1711 m m
ACGCCGCGCGCCGTTAGCAGTGCGTCGGGCGCCTGCGCAAATCGCCGCCGGCAAGCGTCAGAGCAAAAAAAGTAGCTGTCACTACGCCATGTCGCCCTCGGCGTCTGCGGCGTTATCCGGATCAGTGCCTGACACGAGACGTCCACGTACTCGTCGCCACGTCGCGGCATACCGGAAGGAATCCAATGCAACTGGTGAGTGAACATATCAAGCGTTGGTAAGCTGGGCATGCGCTGGCGCGCTGCCGCTATCTCTGAATATTTCCTGGGGTGGGATTCAGACCCACGAGCAATCGACATGAGCAACCTCCTGGCAAAACGAACCGGGTCAAGTAACGGTATATTTGCGCGGGATCGCTATATTAGAAATACACAGTGTCGAATGTTGAGCGGGGGGGCACTCGGATAGGAGAGATTGATTGGAGTGAGCGAGCGCACCGGATCTTTTGTTCGAACGAACTGGACGGTTGGCGACGACTCCGCGATCAGCACAGGAGGCGATGCGTCCTGAAACTTGCGCAGCTGGGCGCGAACACTCGAACTAATGATGGGCGTATTGCTGCTGCACGCGGCCGCGAAGAAGCTTGTGGCACATGCATTGTAGCTATCGCCCATCGCCGGTGGGCGGTCAACATAGTAGAAGCTGCTTGAGTGACCGGCGTGGGACGAGTGACCCATTTCCGTCGTTGCATCTGCCGGCAGCTCCATCGCCATAAGACGGGTCTGCACCGCGAAATTCAACCACATAACAACAAAGGCAGCCAGTGCGACGCGCACCCAGGGCCTTCTTTGATGCCATGTTTTAGCCGAACTACTCAAAATGCACACTCTTCAGTCCTCGGTTTGGAACAATAAGATCACAAGGTGTAGCGTGGAGAAATTGTGGGTTGTACCTAGGAATAATGAATCAGCAACCGAAATCCCTAACAGGCTGAGTGGACCAGAAATCTCGGGCTTGCCAATGCGGCAGCGTACCCGAGCGGCGTTGCGGGCTTTTAGTCAATAAATGTGACCGATGAGAATCTGACACGGGCACTCGGGGCTAAAGCCAGGGTCACGAACCAGGAATGGCCGGCACGCGGTCAAGATAACGTCATGGCCGACTGAAGGCGATCGGGACGTTTCAGCTCAGTCCGTCATCAACCTCAATATTTTCGGGAGTCAATTGCATCCCGGAGGCCTCTGCCTGGAGTTCCAGCAGAATCCCAAAGTCACAATCTGTATGGCCAGCGTCAATCGCTCGCTTTACCAGTTCGCGGGTAGCGGCTGCGATCGGCATGCTTACTCCGAGCCTTTCCGCCGCGGACAGGCCGAGGTCCATATCCTTCTGCAACAATGGAGGTGTAAAAGTCGGTGTCCAGTCCAGGTCGACGAACGCCGGTGATTTATAGCGTGTGAACATCGATCCCATGACGCTGTTATTGATAAAGTCCAGCAGGGCGTGACGAGATACGCCACCTTTTTCTGCCAGCACTGTAATTTCCGCCAGGCTTTGAGTTACGACGCCCAGCAGAACGTTGTGACAGATCTTAACCATACGCGCCAGTTCACCCTCACCCACGTAGGTCACGCCTTCACCAATCACTTCCAGGTATTTCCTGGCCAGTTCGAAAGCTGACATCGGACCAGATACCACAACGGTAAGTCGTCCAGCCTTGATAACCTTCGCATTGCCGCTAACGGGTGCCGACAACATATCGCAACCACGTTCCTTCAGAGCCTCTCTGACCCGACGCGAACCTTCCTCGGATACGCTCGAGCAATCGATCAATAACTTTGGCGCCGTAGAACCGGTCAACACACCATGATCACCGCAGATGACGCTGAACAAATCATCAGAACCGGAGACCATGGTGAATATAATGTCGCGATCTGCAAGTTCAGCGGGCGTATCGACGATCCTGGCACCGTGCGTTTGAAGCGGTTGCGCTTTGGCGCGTGTACGATTGTAGACGCTCGCGTCACAACCAGCCTCCAGTAGTTTTGTTGCCATGGCGTAGCCCATGCGGCCGGTGCCAATCCAACCCAGACGTTGTGACCGAAGATTTTGCTCTTTTTCCATTTGTTGAGCGCCTTGATGCGATGTAGAATGGAATTAACGCAATCGATTGCATCCTATTATAGTTAATCATTGACTTCAACCGAGAGTAAGGAGTGATCCTGATCCGATTCAACAGACAATTCCATACCCAAGCAATGACACCTGACAACAACGGGTCAGAGAATTGGATTTAGGCGCGATCAGCCTCGGTTTGCTGGCCTCGGCGATTCTCGCCATTGGCGTTGGCTCTCTCGTTAAGGGTATTACAGGTGTCGGGCTGCCAATACTGGCTATACCGGTTCTGGCATCTTTCACCAGCGTCGAGGAAGCCGTAGTTTTGATGGTGCTGCCCAGCGTAGCGGCGAATGGCTGGCTAATCATCACGCACAGAAAATGGGCCGTTTTGCGTCGACATCGCGACTTCCTGATATCCGGCCTTGCGGGCGGAGTACTCGGGACATGGCTCTTATCCATTCTGAATGACCACTGGCTAAAGCTGATACTTGCCATTTGGCTGGGCGTCTACCTACTCCAGTATTTCTCCAGGCGATCTTATGACCGGTATTTCAGTGGTCACGATGGTATGGGGCCAGTCCTGGGTATCGCAGCTGGAACCGTTCAAGGTGCGAGCGGAATATCTGCGCCAATTGTGGCGCCTTATTTTCACGCCAATGGCCTGACCCGGGAAGCCTATGCCTTCGCAACCGCATTTACATTCCTGCTTTTTAGCGGTGCCCAAATCGCGACAATGTTCAGGCTGGATCTACTGACGCCGGAAAGAACGATGGTCGGCCTCATTGCGGTCGCGCCGACGCTCCTGTTCACGCAACTGGGAATACGTTGGGCGCGCAGAATTAGCGAAACGACATTTCGTGGCATTCTATTGGCGCTTTTCATTGCCATGGAGCTCAAGCTATTAATCGATATACTGTATTCAATGACTACGTAAGACCGGCCTGCTCGTTGAAGTCGAGGCAGCTGACCTGTAGATTCGGCTCAATTTTGCGGACAATACGGAATATGAGACGTAACTCGTCCTTGCGTAAGCGGTAATGGCTAAAAGAAAGGTCAACATTAAGGATGTCGCCGCCAAGGCAGACGTCCATCCATCCACGGTTTCTCGTGTTCTTAATCCTGAGACTCGATCGATGGTTTCCGCGGGCGTGGCTGATCGGGTCAGTCGTATTGCGAATGAAATGGGTTACGCGCGCAGCTCGCTCGCCTATGGTCTGCGCACAGGGCGAACGCAAACGGTCGGTGTCGTCATACCTGATCTGACAAACCCGATGTTTCCACCAATTATCCGACAAATCGAACGGAAGCTGGCAAAACAGGGCTATATCGCGATTTTGGCCGATTCCGACAATGATCACGAATACGAAAAAGCGATCGTACAGTCGCTAATGTCTCGAAATGTGGACGGACTCATTTTAGCCACGGCACATCGCCTGGATTCCGTTGTAATTACTTGTATTGAGGAGAACATTCCGCTGATACTGGTCAACCGAACGATTGATGCACATTCGGTTACAGCTGTGATCAACGATGATATGCATGGCATTGAATTGGCGGCATCTCACCTCACGGGACTGGGTCACAAATCAATCGCGTATATTGGCGGGCCGCAAGATACGTCTACAGGACATGACCGCTTCCTGGCATTCAAGAAACTCAAGAACGCCGGACGTTTTAAGTCTCACCCGGACTTGATTCTCAATTGCAAAGCATTTACCGAGGCCGAAGGCCACCGGGGTTTTCTGACATTGCTAAAGAAAAATCGAAAATTCACCGCCGTTGTCGCAGCCAACGACCTGTTGGCTCTGGGGTGCTATGACGCGCTAATCGAGCTCGGCCTTCGCTGCCCGGACGATATTTCGGTGACCGGGTTCAATGACATGCCGTTTGTAGATCGATTGTCTCCGCCACTGACGTCAGTGCACATCCCGCACGACGAGATCGGAAATCAGGCCGCCGATTTGCTGCTCGAGAAAATTCGAAACCCGCAGTCGCCGATCAGGATAGTCAACATCCTGCCAGAATTGATTGTCCGAGGATCGACTGCAGCACCGTCGTAAATGTCTGCGTCTGTGACGATACCTGTCACCGCTTACGCGCTTCGATACAGCTTGGTCATTACAAATTCCTTGTGACCCAATGCCTCCGCTGCAGTCATTCGGCCGTTGGCTGTCTTGACGATCATGTCGATCAATTTGTCACCGGCCTGGTCCATCGTCAGTGCACGCGTTAAAATCCCCGTTACGTCTACGTCTATATGTTCCGACATCGTACGCATGGTTCGCGGGTTCGCAGTTATCTTAACGACCGGCAAGATCGGGTTGCCGATAATGTTTCCCTGCCCGGTAGGAAATGCATGCACGACGAATCCGCCGGCCGCCATGAGCGTCACGCATTCGGCGGCCGCAGAGGACGAGTCCATAAAATAGAGTCCCGGTCCTTTTGTCGGTTCCTCGGCCGGACCCAGTACATCGATGAACGAAACCTGTTTGCCTATTTTCTCCAGATTTCCAAAAGCTTTCTCTTCGATTGTAGAAAGACCGCCTTCGATATTTCCCTTGGTTGGCTGGCTATCGGAAAGATCGGTAGTTTTGTGCGCTTCTATCACGTCATCCTGATAGGCCTGAAAAGTCTGCATAAATTTTTCGCCGACTTCCGGGGTCGCGGCTCGCTTTGCACACAGGTGTTCTGCACCAGTAAGCTCTGAAGTCTCTCCAAACACACCACAGATTCCCCTAGGAATGAGTTTGTCGTACATGTTGCCCACTGTTGGGTTGGACCCAATGCCCGATGTGGTGTCGGATTCACCACATTTGGTGGATATCCAGAGATCAGAAATATTGCATTTTTCACGCTGGCATTCCGTGGCCCAATGAACGAATTCTTTTGCTTTGCGTGACGCTTCGGCAATCGTCGTAATATCGCCGTTCTTCTCGATAGCGAAACCGGCGACCGGCTTGCCTGTTGCCGCGATGCCGTCCACTACTTGCTGCGTCCAGATCGGTTCGATTCCAATAACAACGCACGCTGCGACGTTCGGGTTGGATCCTGTGCCGATCATGGTTTGAAAATGCAAATCCAGGTCTTCGCCGAACTGCAATCGGCCGTAGGCATGAGGTAACGCAATCGTCCCTTGAATATTATTTGCTACAGCCTCGCAGGCTGCGTTAGAGATATCGTCCAATGGCAAAATTGCCACATAGTTGCGTACACCGACACGGCCGTTCTCGCGCCGATATCCCATAAAAGTATTATGCGTCGACATTTTAGTCCTCTCCTCACCAGCGCTTCGTTTTTAGATTGTGAACATGAACGTGTTCACCGGTAGCGAGGGGTGCGACAACTCGGCCGATGTCCTCACCATATTTGACGATCGTATCTCCTTCCTTAAGATCGGTCAGTGCAACCTTATGGCCAATGGGTACATCGTGCTTCACGAGTAGCGTGAAATCGGAGTTGTCCTCAGTGAGGACACAAAACATTTCGTCTCCCGCTTTCAGATTTTCGACGACAACAACCCCGACATTGTCGCGTTTGTCATGCACTAGCAATTGTGGAACAGCCATTTGTCAGATCCTTTTTTACTTGAGATATCGTTTACGCTGTCGACGTGAATTAGATAAGGTCCAGGCTAGGTACGATTCAGTTTGAGAAGCCCGGCGAGTGTTCCACCCAGCATGGCCGCTCTCTCATCATCGGTCAGGCCCGGGACACTTAATATATGTGCGACCGCGTTGCGATTCTGCATACCATAAGGGTAATCGGTACCCAGAACGATCTGGCTGACGCCTGCCTCAGCAATCAATTGCTGAAGATTCTGAGTCCGGTAGACCAGTGAATCAAAATAGATTTGCTTGAGGTAGTCGCTCGGTGCCTTCTGCTCTGCACCCCGGCAACCACGATCATTGCTGCTGTGACAATGATCAGATCGGCCAATATACGCCGGCAGGAAGCCGCCGCCATGTGCAGCCACCAATTTCAGACCAGAGTAGCGATCGAGCGTCCCTTCAAAAATAAGATGCGACAAAGCGACCGTGGTCTCAAGCGGATTGCCGATGATATTCGACAAACGACCGTTGCCTTCAAGCCGCGACGCTCCCTCAGCAAATCCTCGTGGGTGCAGAAACACGACGACACCAAGTTCCTCGGCCTTTGACCAAAACGGATTGAACTTCGAATCGGCCAGTTCCAAGCCGTTAATACTGCATGTCAGCATCACGCCGCGATGCCCTAATTCTTTGACCGCGTACTCAAGCTGGGACGCGGCAAGATCGGGGTGCTGCAAGGCGACCGCCCCGATCGGAACAAACCGGTCTGGATACGCGGCACTAAGCTCGGCGAGTTTTTCATTCTGCAGACGGACAATTCTTGCTGCCAGATCGGGGTCCGCCCAATGAAAATACTGGCCAACTGAAACACTCAGTGCCTGCACGTCAATGCCGGTTGCATCCATTGCCTCCAGACGCACGGATACGTCAGTTGCACCCGTCAGAGGATTGGGGTCGTACGGGTTGTCTCCTTCCAGTGCCGGGTGACCTTCGATCAGCGACCAGACGTCGGCAACTTCGGTGTGAGCATGAATATCGACCGTTAGCATGCGTGTGCCATTCACCACCACAGGCCGAGGAAAAGCACTTTTGAGGGTGTCGGGATTTCTCGCCACCTGCGTTTCAACCGCTGTGTCAGTTCGTGCACTGCAGCCTACGAAGCTGATGCCTGCACCGGCGACAAGAGCCCCTTTGAGGAATTCACGCCGGTTCGCGCCTGACTGTTTTTTCTCATTCCTATCGTCCACGTCATCATCCTCGCTAGTATCGCTGACGTCTTGCTACGGTATTATTCCTGCGTAGGAATCACCGGCAGCAACACATAAGAAGGCCGATCGCCGCCAATATATATACTATTGTTCTTCAACTTGTACGCCGCGAAATAATGCTCACCATCATGCGGCTGCACGTCGAGGCGGATGCGATGGCCTTTCTTAAACACCATGCTCGTTGCCCAGATCTCGATCTCAATGGGTACGACTTGCCCTGGTTGAAGTTTTTGCTCCTCATCGTGCGTGTGGTAGGGTCGGTACGGTTTGGAAAGCTCCGGGTCAAGTTTGCGGTGCGACACTTTCAAGATACCGCGGGTAGCTGTTTCGACACTGCCATCGGGAGCCATGTTCCGCAGATAGGCGAACACATCCATATCATCGGTTTCCGAGGAAACCCAAAGCATGAGTTTGATATGGCCAGTGATTTCAACATCCGCTGTTAGCGGCTCTGTCACAAAGCTCACCATCGGCTGACCACTGCGGCCTCTCCGATAGGCCTCTGGCCCCGACGGAAAAGTTATCTCGCCACCTTCCACGGGCGGCGTCATGCTCAGACTCAGATCATGCATCGCGTTTTCGACGGCGCCTGCATCCTGTGTACTGAGGTAGTACTTCGTATACCGGGTGCGTTCGAGCGGCCATTCATTCTCGAACCGCCAGTTACACTCATCGATGCTTGTACGAATACACAACTTCACCGGAGGCTCGTCCATGATTCCCGTATCTTTGCCCTTCAGCCAGTAGTCATACCAGCGCAGCATTTCAGTCTTGCCTTCCTCCGAGTAGAACGCATCGGTATGACCGCCGATATGAATTTGCAACTTCTTGTGTGCGGATGCCGAACGCACATAGGCTTCCACATTACCGCGTAGATGGTGATTCCAGCCTCCCCAGTTTCCCGAGCTGTAGAACGGCACAGTGATCTGATCGAACTGTGCCCGCGATTTGACTTCGTCCCACCACGGACTGTCCGTGTGGTGAGTCATGAAATTCCACATCAGGTTTTCGTCGAACGCGGCAGAATTGTCGGCACGCGTGGATTCCAGCAACTGCTTGCCAACTACGTCAGTCCACCAACGGCCATAGAAATTCTGGTTCAGGACACTGCCGTGAAAAACTGAATCACGGTAGAGGTCTGACCAGCCCTCCCACGGCACCATGGTCGTCAGCGACGGCGGCCGAAGACTGGCAACGTTCCACTGGGTGATGGCGTAATAGGAGACGCCGGAAAGCCCAACCTTGCCGTTGCTCCAGTCCTGCCTCGCTGACCACTCGATGGCGTCATACAGGTCACGGGCCTCCTGCATGGACCAGATATCGGCCTTACCCGGCGACGTTCCTGTGCCCCGGGTATCGATGAAAACCAGAATATAGCCCCGAGCTGTCCACCAGTCAGGCTCAGGTCGCTCCACATGGGTAAACGGCCGGATGTGCGGTAATATTCGATCCATGCTCTTTTGATATGCGCTGAGACTAACCAGAACAGGAAACGTGGGTTGTCCATCACTCGCATTGTGAACATCAGGACGGTACACGTCAGCTCTCAACACCGTGCCATCGCGGACCGGAATCGCTACATCCTCTTCCACGATAACGCCATATTCGGGCTGCGATAACGGCTCTTGAGCGCCGGCGACAGTCGGCTGAAATACTGCTGCGATCCAATACATACCCAGAAAACATTGCGCCGCAAAGAATCTTTGCGAATTCAACATGGTGCATTCTCCACAGTGCGGGGTCTTGTTTTGTTGCCAACTAACGCAAAGTGCAATCGTTTGCAGTAAATCATGGCGTCTCTTGCCTGTCAATCCGGCCGCTGGCAGCAAACTCGACAGCGTTGCAATCAACGTGAATCAATGACAGTTAGTACAAACGCGGGTTTGCAGGAGAAGACCCGGGCGATCGCTGACCGACGAAAATGGCAACTGCGCTGAATGGCAGCTGGTGCAGATATATCGACGCTCGAGCACCAGTCGGTGCGACACCTGAAAGTGCCAGTAACCATCGCGCGGCTTAGTGAGCAACACTTCGAGATCTCCCGATTTCATGGTTTGCTGCCACGCATCAGCGGAACTCGATTGCTCAGTCGGCAAGAATTCAGGTCCGTCTTCCGCCATTGTGGATGCAGCAGCAATACTTTGTCCGGCTAGCCGACCGCTCAGAATCGCCGGGCCAAGAAACATCCCATCGAGGCCATGCCTGCCATTAATGCCGAGGCTACCGTTCAGTTCGCCCACCGCGTACAAACCTGGCAATACCTGTCCCGACATATCAAGTACGCGCATCTGTCCGTCGATGGCGACGCCACCCATGTTCTTTCGCGTCATGGGGAACATCTGAATGGCGTAGAAAGGCGCCTTCTGAACTTTGGACGGCACATTATCGCCGTGCGAAAAGCGACCAAATTCAGTGTCCTCGCCAGCATCAATCATTGCATTGAATTCACGTACGCTCTGCACGAGGGCCTCACCCGGTAATCCGGCCATGGCCGCCAGCTCGCGCAAACTCTTTGCGCGAGTTGCCACTTCCGGATTGTCCAGGATCGGGTGAGATTGCGACGGACTCTTGAGCCAGGCTGCGCCGCGCACCTGGAAACTGTCGCGCGCCGCCTCGTCAAATATCGTCCAGTACGTGGACCGCTCCTGCTGCAGCAGGTCGACCAGGATATCCTTGTCGAAGCCGGCTTCATTGGTGAAACGCTGACCGCTTGCATTTACCCATAACGAGTGATCATTACCCGCAGTCAAAGCATGATTCTGTTGCGGATCGTGTGGATCAACGAAGCCATTGATGTATATGTAGTGTCGGTCGATTCTGACCAGCATGGCACCCGCGTCAACAGCCATATCATGTCCTGAACCCATGGCGCTGATCGCTGCACCAATGAGCAGGCGATCGGGCTGTGGCAGATCAGGAATCCAGTTCGCAAGCACACGCTCCACATCAGCTTCGAAGCCACCAGTGGCAAGTACGACGTTATCCGCCAATAGTTTTTGAACCTCACCGCTGCGCAGATTCCTGACCACCACACCATTGACCCGGTTGCCCTCAAGCAGTAATTCCTCCGCGCGGAAATTCCACCGAAATGACACGTTCGCAATGCGGAGCGCGGCCCGGAGTATTGGCAAAACCAGATGCGCCGCGCGACCCTGAGTAAAGTGGAATCGCGGCACGCTGTTACCGTGACCGGGGGCTATGCGAACGAAATCCACACCCATTGCCGTAACCCACCTATAGATCATTTCGCGTGAGTTGCTGGCGTAATACCGGGTCCACTCCTCATCGCCATCCTCGCTCCAGTCGATCCAGTCGCGGTAAGCCAGCTCGGCTGAATCCTCAATTCCCAGGCGCTCTTGCAATGGCGTAGCGACCATGGCCACACCGCCCGCCAGCATGGCGTGACCGCCGGCGACGGAGTTCATGTCGATCACCAGTACTTTGAGACCACGACGACCCATTTCCACTGCAGCGGACAGGCCTGACAGGCCAGCCCCGATAATGATGACGTCGGCGTCTTTGCCAGCCCCGGATTGCCCCGCACCGCAAGCAGCAAGACCCGCTATACAAAAC
>VAPC010895583.1_pt1 | contig 10436 bp, 7 predicted proteins | sample 3395121 | NCBI WGS metagenome assembly VAPC01 (sample SAMN08290434, study PRJNA428436) | hydrothermal vent metagenome | isolation source: Deep-sea hydrothermal vent chimney | place: Indian Ocean: Southwest Indian Ridge | depth 1711 m m
ACACGGCGGGAGGCAGATGTGAAGAATGCAAGGGAGCTGGTATTCAGATTGTGGAGATGCAGTTTCTCTCTGATGTCGTTCTCACATGTGAAACCTGCAGGGGAAAGAGGTTCCAGAAGGAGATCCTGGAAATTAAATACAAAGATAAAAATATCGACGATATCCTCCAGATGAGTATCGAAGAGGCCAGCGATTTTTTCGCTGATATTCCAAAAATACAAAAAAAAATCTCCCCCCTCATGGACGTGGGTTTGGGCTACGTAAAGCTCGGACAGCCCACGACAACACTTTCAGGAGGAGAGCTCCAGAGGATAAAACTCGCCTACAACCTCGTCCACAAGAGAAAGGAAAAAATGCTCTATCTTTTTGACGAACCCACAATCGGACTCCACCAAGACGACATTCGAGTTCTCCTCAATACTTTCCAGACACTGGTGGAAGAAGGCCACACCGTTGTCGTCATCGAACACAATTTGGACATGATCAAGTGTGCCGACCACATCATCGACCTCGGCCCCGAGGGTGGAGAAAGAGGAGGACAGATTGTGGCCCAGGGGACTCCCAATGAGATCATCCAATCTAAAACCTCCCACACCGCCCGCTACTTGAAGTCATATCTTTGAGCCCGTTGTTTAGTTTGTGAAAAACACCAACATTTTTTTTCAACTTTTTTTGGTCTTTTGACATATTACTACTGAAGCCCATGCATATGGGGAGAACTCTACAGAGGAGACCTTATCATGTGGAAAAATTATCTCATTACAGCGATTAGAAATCTTAAAAAACATAAGGGACATTCCCTTATCAATATAATGGGATTGGCGATCGGAATGGCCGTAAGCCTGCTGATCTTTCTGTATGTAAACAATGAACTGTCGTACGACATGTTCCACAGCAAGGCCGATCGGATCCAAAGAGTGCTTCTACTCGATAAATCCATGGGAGTGTCCAACACCTATGCCGGCATCACGTTTGTTGCCATGGGACCGGAAATCCCCAAGAATATACCTGAGGTAGAAGAAGTCGTTCGGATCATGGGCCGTGGGCGTCAACCGCTCAGAATCGGAGATAGGCGTATTTACACTCGGGAAATGGCCATGGTCGATCCTTCCATCTTTAAGGTGTTTGATTTCGGATTTGCCGAAGGAGACCCGGATACTGCCCTTCAGGAATCCTTTACTGCCGTGCTGACAAGGGAGATGGCCACTACACTTTTTGGTGAAGAGGACCCGATGGGAAAAACCTTCATGTGGGGAGAGGAAGACGTCCGTGTCACCGACATTCTGGCTAACATCCCCCGAGCATCCCACCTCCAGTTCGATGTGATGATCTCTCTCAACTTCCCGGACGAAGAAGGCAGTCTTGGTCAGAATCTGCGCAGTTGGGACTGGATATCCGCGCCAACTTATGTACTTCTTCGTGAAGGAGCCGACGCCTCCAATCTGGAGGAAAAACTGATCGGGGTTCTCCGAAAAAACGGCATCAAGGAGAATTTCGCCGTCACCAATCAACCTTTAAAAGACGTTCACCTTCGCTCGAAAAATGTCGTGTTCGACAGACACAACAGGAACAAAGGCGACATCGGCAATGTCTACTCCATGGCGGCAGTGGCTTTTTTTATCCTGCTGATTGCCATCTTTAATTTCATGAACCTCTCGACAGCCCGTTCTCACAGCCGCTCCAGAGAAGTTGGAATGCGCAAGGTGGTCGGGGCCCGCCGCAGACAGCTTATCTGGCAGTTTTTGGGCGAATCCGTTCTTTTGTGTGTATGCGGACTGGTGATCGCTTTTGGATTGGTTGGGCTGGCTCTTACATATCTTAAATCGGCTTTCGACCTGCATCTTGATCTTGGCATCCTATTGCATCCTCCCATCGCCGCCGGAATTATCGCAGGAACCCTTTTTACCGGACTGTTGGCGGGAAGCTGGCCGGCCTTTGTGCTGTCATCTTTTCGGCCCACCCAGGTTTTAAAAGGCGGCACAAAAATCGGCAGTAAAGGTATGGGCATGCACCGAGTGCTTGTGGTGGTCCAGTTCGCCATCTCAATCTCTCTTATTATAGGAAGCGGCATCGTCTATCAACAGATAAACTTCATCAAGACCAGAAACATGGGTTATGACCGTGAACAAATCTTATTCTTTTCTTTCAACCAGGAAACAACTGCACAGTATGACACTATGGTTGAAAAATTAGCACAATCACCCGCTATCCTTTCACTCTCATCTTCAGGCAACCTGCCAGGCCGCACTATGGGCCGAATGGGGATGCAGCCTGACGGTATCGATCAAACTGATCCCTGGATTGTCTCGGGCATGAGCATGGACGAACATTTTATCGAAACCCTGGGATTGGAGCTCATTGAAGGTCGCAATTTTTCGCGTGAATTCGGGATGGATGCCGAAGAAGCGGTCATCATCAACCAGAGAGCAGTCTTTTGGTTCCCTTACCCGTGGATTTACAGTACTGGCAATTTTTATTGCCTGCCTGGGGCTCTTCGGGCTAGCCTCCCACACGGTCGAGCAGCGCACCAAAGAGATCGGAATCCGAAAAATTCTCGGAGCCGGGATCGGAAGCCTTGTGATTCTTCTCGCAAAGACCTATATAAAATTCGTGCTCCTGGCAAATCTGATCGCCTGGCTCGTTGCTTATTTTATGATGAAAAGATGGCTGGCTGATTTTGTCTACCGGATCGATATTGGACTCGGGATCTTTGTGATTTCTATGGTTTCAGCCGCTGTTATTTCTTTGATGACAGTCAGCTACCACTCTATCCGAGCGGCAAACACCGATCCCGTCCGGGCACTGCGCTACGAATAATTTTATTAGAACAACTCAAAAAGTTTATGTATAATGGCATCAATGCCTTAGGATGGGGCACGGCCAGGTGGATAAGACAAAAAAATATCCCGACTCCCTCAAATCGGCACTTTATCAAAACAGGTTTGAAAACATCGCGGATTCGAATATTTTTTCTGCTTTTATCCCCGAAGACATTTCTGTACCCAAAGTCAAAGATCCGCGCAAAACACAAGCTCCATCATCTGGGACATCCAGGCATCCCGGTTATGTGCACACGGATTACATCAATCAAACCTTCAGCTACATCGGCTATATCAAACGCGTTAAAAATGAAAAATTCAAGCAGCATCTTCCCGTTCTGTATTCATCCTTAAACCGGTTTCTCCGCATTCTGGTCGATATCATCTTTATCCCAGACCTCATCATCACAGAGGACATCTACACGGAACAGCAGGCAGGTTTAAAGAATTTCATGAACATGTTCCATAACCGTGAACACCGCAATGAGGAATGGATCGAAAGCATATGGAACCATCAAAAGCACTACCTCGAAAACATCGATCGTGTGCTGAACAGCCTCAAAAGGAGAAGAAAAGTTTTTGAGTTTAAAAATGATTCCTTTCATAAAACGATCGTCTCCTCATGCCAATCTTATTTTCAAGAACATCACGCTGAAGTCCCCGGCACCACCGACCTTGACTTTGTGGCCAACTGCTGCCTGAAAGCCGCCCACGATGGGCGCCCCAAAACCATTTGGTCCGGAGACAGACACATTAAAAACATTCTTTCAGCCATCTTTAGTCAGTCTCATCTCTCAAAGGATATCCCTCAGATCTACCAGAGAGCCAATTATTTTCCCCTCAATTATCGGCAATTATTCCCTGAGCCATCAAAAAAATAGTTCCTTTCCTCTTCCCTCCTATCTACTACGGAAGCCGCTCCAATTTGACATGTCCCATTCTCAGTGATATATCTCACTTCGCGTTCGCTATGGAAACATTCGGCTGGCTGTCCATCCTTCCTCCGCTCCTGGCCATCTTTCTAGCCATCAAGACAAAACATGTCTATATCTCCCTCACATTGGGGATCTGGCTGGGATGGACCATCATCCATAACTGGAATCCCTTGACCGGTCTCATCCAAACCGTCAATGTACTCGTCTCGGTGTTTCAGGATGCCGACAACACCAGGGTTGTTCTTTTCTCTGCGATGATGGGCGCCATCATCACCTTCACCCAGTATTCAGGAGGCATGAAGGGATTTGTCAATTGGGTGACAAGGAAGGGATTGGTCAAAACCCGGAAATCGGCCGGTCTCCTGGCTTGGTTTCTGGGATTTGTCATTTTTATTGAGGCTAACATCTGTGTGCTTGTCTCCGGAGCGGTTTCCAGGCCTATTTTTGATAAACTCAAGGTGTCGCGGGAAAAATTGAGTTATATTCTAGACTCGACATCCGCGCCTAAATGTATCCTCATTCCCCTCAACGCCTGGGGAGCATTTGTCATCGGGCTCCTGGCCACACAGGGCGTAGAAAATCCAATACGGATGCTGGTGTCATCGATGCCCTTTAATTTTTATGCCATTATCGCCCTGCTGATCGTCCTTGTGGTCGTGTTGACAGGAAAAGATATCGGACCCATGCGCAAGGCCGAAAAAAGAGTGCTCGAAGAAAACAAACTCCTCCGCGACGGCGCCGAACCGCTGATCTCCGAGGATGTTGTGATGATGGATGAAAAAAAAGGCATTCCTCCCCGGGCCATCAACATGATCCTCCCGGTAGGTGTCATGGTGATTATGATGCCGGTGGTCCTACTCATTACGGGAAAGGGGAACATAATGGAAGGATCGGGCTCTCTTTCCGTTCTCTGGTCGGTTCTCGCCGGATTGGCCGGTGGGGCTGTTGCATACCGGGCGCAGAATATTATGCGTACCAAGGAGATCACAGATATTTTCATGAAAGGTGTCGGTGGTCTCATTCCTCTGGCCAGCCTGATGATCCTCGCCTTTGCCATAGGAGACACGTGCGAGGCTCTGGGCACAGGACCCTTTGTGGCCCAGGCAGCAAAATCCACTCTTCCCACCGGAATTATCCCGGCTGTGTTGTTCCTTGTGTCCTGTTTTATTGCCTTTTCCACGGGCACATCCTGGGGAACGTTTGCCATCATGATCCCCATCGCTGTGCCTATGATCAACCTCATCGGGCTTAATCCCGGATTGGTGATCGCCACCGTGCTGGGAGGCGGTGTTTTCGGAGACCACTGCTCCCCCATTTCAGACACCACCATCATTTCTTCCATGGCTTCGGCAACCGACCACATCGAACATGTGCGCACCCAGCTTCCCTACGCACTGATTGCAGGAGGGCTGGCCTTATGCCTCTTCCTTATTTTTGGCTTTATTCTCTAGCCAGCCTTTTTTTCTATTTCTTCACAAAACGGATGTTTTTCACGCGGCCCGCATTTACTGTAAAAGATGTCACATTGTTCCTTTCATCACGGTCAAAGTTCAAGATAAGCCTTCCTACATTATATCTGTCTTCTCTCTGCAGGAGGAGAATCCCTCCGGGATAGGGCCTGTGTGGTTTTTTTTGCTGCAAATGCAGCTTGTCCTCTTTGAAAAAGATGCGGTAGGTCACATCCAGTTCATCACTGTAGTAGTCTCCCACATATTCCTCGCGTTGTTTGGCATCCAGTGTTTCACGCGGAATTTTAGTAGTTTTGGAATCAGGCTTCTTTTTAGGAGTTTTAGCGACATCCGACTTCTTTTTTTCAGGATTGAATTGGTCCGCCAGATAGATATCGGCAACCTGCTTTGCAAGACGGCTGGGATTGATATTCCCCAAGTTGGCCAGTACGATCACTGAAAATTTCTGTTCGGGAAAGCGGATCATGTCGGCCCGGAAGCCAACAAACGAACCACCATGACTGACCATCTTTAGGCCTTTATACTCGTTTATACCAAGCCCAAAGGCATAGTCGAGTTTTTCACCGCTGTTGAGATTTCCGGGGGTCAACATTTTATCTATCAATCTCAAGTCAGCGTTGCCCAGTTTATTGTCGTAAAAATTCCGATCCCAAAGAAGCAGATCGTCAACCGAAGTGAACACGCCCCCATCTCCGATCATTCCCAGTGTGGTCATGTTGATCCGAAAATCCCCGCCTTTCTTTCGTCCATAGCCGGAGGCACGGTTTTTCACAATTTGAGTAAAATCATCATGAAAATGAGTATGGGTCATCCCCAGAGGTTTAAATATTTTATCTTCGGCGTACACCCGCATGGAATCCCCGGTCACCCGTTTGACAATCTCAGCCAGGAGAAAATACCCGGAATTGCTGTAGAGGAACTCATCCCCAGGAACAAAGTTTAACTCTTTCTGCCGGACAATCAAGTCAACAACTTCCGGATCAATATAAAAATCATCTCCTCTGGCTCCAGCAAGGCTCATCAAAGTGAGGTAGTCTCTCACTCCACTCGTGTGGTGAATAAGCTGTCTGATCGTGATGGATTCGGCATAGTCCGGCATTTCCGGAAAGAACTCCCTTAAGTTGTCATCCAAGGAAAGTTTGTCTTCTTCCTCAAGCAGGACAATGCACAAGGCTGTAAACTGCTTGGATGTCGAACCGATACGGAACACCGATTGGGACGTCAGAGGAATGCCATATTCCAGATTGGCCATCCCGTAGCCGCGCTTGTAAATGAAACTTCCTTCCTGGATAATTCCCAAGGCACACCCTGGGGAGTTAGGTTTGTCCCATCTGGCAAATATTTTATCGACCTCTTTCGTCCGAGGATCGGAAGGATTCTCGCCCTGAACCAAAACATTGGCCGTAAGAATTACAGCTAAAAAGAAAAAAAGGGAAACGAATAGAACTTTAGAGTCATTCTTTCGCATTTTTCTTCCACGCTTGATTTGCGGTGTTAGGGTAGTGCTACTCTTTTTTCTCGTTTTCAACAGGTTTATCCTGAGGAAGGAGCCCCGCTTTTTTTCGGACTTCCACATCGAGCTCATCTGCGACCTCAGGATTTTCCATGAGGAGTTTTTTGACATTCTCCCGCCCCTGACCCAATCTCTCTCCCTTATAGGAGTACCAGGTTCCTGCCTTTTCGATAAGCCCGTATTCCACGCCGCAGTCGACCAAATCTCCCTCTCTGGAGATTCCCTCTCCGTAGATAATATCGAATTGGGCAAGACGGAAGGGAGGAGCCATTTTGTTTTTCACGATTTTAACTTTGACCCTGTTACCTGTGACACGTTCTCCATCTTTTAGGGTGGCAATTCTCCGCACATCGATTCTTAAAGAGGAATAGAATTTAAGGGCACGTCCTCCCGTTGTCGTCTCGGGATTGCCCATAAAAAAACCGATTTTCTCTCGTAATTGGTTAACAAAAATGAAACAAGTTTTAGACCGGGCGACAATGGCCGTCAGTTTCCTCAAGGCCTGAGACATAAGTCGAGCTTGAAGCCCCATGTGGGCATCGCCCATTTCCCCCTCCAACTCGGCCTTGGGAACAAGAGCCGCCACTGAATCAATGACTATGACATCTACCGCTCCACTGCGCACAAGAACTTCGGCAATTTCCAAAGCCTGCTCACCATAATCCGGCTGCGAAATGAGGAGGTCATCGATATTGACTCCGATACTTGCCGCGTATTTGGGGTCCATGGCGTGCTCGGCATCTATAAAAGCAGCCTGACCACCCTGTTTTTGAGCTTCTGCGATCACATGAATAGCCAGCGTTGTTTTCCCTGTGGCTTCCGGTCCAAAGATTTCGACCACACGACCCCGGGGGAAACCGCCAATTCCCAGGGCAAGATCAAACGCGATAGATCCGGTGGGAATAGCCGGCACTTGGTCGGCTGCATTTTTCTGTCCCATTTTCATAATGGAGCCCTTGCCGAACTGTTTTTCTATTTGATTGAGAGCCGATTCAATCGCTCTGCCTTTCGCATTTAGTTTTGCTTCGATGTCTTCGTTATTCATTGTTTTCTCCTTATAATTATGAGCTGTAATCGTAAAATCCTTTGCCTGTTTTTCTCCCGAGATATCCGGCATCGACCATCTTCTTCAGAAGGGGACAGGGTCTGTATTTGCTGTCTTTAAATCCTTCATATAGAACTTCCATTATATCCAGGCAGACATCCAGACCAATAAGATCCCCAAGAGCTAAGGGTCCCATGGGATGATTCATTCCCAGTTTCATCACTTTATCGATGGCCTCGGCCGTACCCACGCCTTCCATGAGAGCAAAGACAGCCTCGTTGATCATGGGAATAAGGATGCGGTTGGAAATGAATCCCGGATAATCGTTGGCTTCTACAGGCGTCTTCCCCATTTTCTCAGCGAGGTTTTTTACGGCATCAAACGTATCCTGGCTTGTTGCGATGCCTCTGATCAATTCCACCAAAACCATCAAAGGGACCGGATTCATAAAATGCATCCCCATGAACAGAGAAGCCCGGCCGGACAGAGCTCCCAGCCTTGTGATAGAAATGGATGATGTATTTGTGGCCAAAAGAATCTGTGGAGGAAGAAGTCTATTCAGCTTTTGCAAAACGTCTTTTTTGACTTCATAATCCTCAAAAACGGCTTCGATCACAAAATCTGTGTCTTTCATGCTTTCTATATCAGAAGTAGTCTGGATGCGGCCCATGATTGTGCCTTTGTCCTCATCGATCTTCCCTTTTTCAATGAGTCTGGAAAGGCTCTTGTCGATTTTTTTTACGGCCCGCTCAAGATATTCCGTTCCAATATCATTCAAAACAACATCAAAACCCGACGAGGCCGCTGTTTGAGCAATCCCGGCCCCCATGGCTCCTGATCCTACAATGCCAATTTTCTTGATATCCATAACTCCTCTTCAATCCACAATGCCCACTGCCATGGCCAAGGCATCTCCTCCTCCAAGACAAAGAGAGGCGATGCCCTTCTTAAGCCCTCTGTGCTTTAATCCGTAGATCAATGTAGTAAGGATTCTCGCCCCAGTTGCACCTATCGGATGGCCGAGAGAGACAGCGCCGCCGTGCACATTAACTTTATCTCTGTCGAGGCCGAGCTCTTTGATCAAAACCACAAGTTGAGATGAAAAGGCTTCGTTAATCTCAAAAAGGTCAACATCCGCAACCGTCCACCCCACATTCTGGAGGAGCTTCTCGATGGCTCCTTTGGGTGCGTACATCACCATGTGAGGCTCGACGGGATTGGTGGTTACGGCTAAAATTTTGGCCATGGGCTTTAAATCCTTGTCTTTGACGGCATCGGCCGAAGCCACAACCAAGGCCGCGGCCCCGTCATTTATACTAGACGCATTTCCGGCCGTAACTGTCCCATCTTTTTTGAAAGCGGGGCGAATTTTTGCTAATTTTTCCAGTACGGCATCCTTCCGAGGGCCTTCATCCACAGAAAAAACGTGAGGATCTCCCTTTTTTTGGGAAACTTCCACCGGAACGATTTCATCCTTTAAATATCCTTTTTTGATAGCATGGAGGGCTTTTTGATGGCTGCTGACGGCATAGGCATCCTGCTCTTCTCGCGAGGCCCCGAATTGTTCGGCAATGACCTCGCCCATTTGACCCATGTGTTGATTTTCAAAAGCACACCACAGGCCGTCCAAGATCATTGAGTCCTTTAACTTCAAGTCGCCATACTTAATGCCCTCACGAACACCCCAGGCAAGATGGGGAGTTTGACTCATGCTTTCCATGCCGCCGGCCACAACAATCTCTTTCTCCTCCAACCAGATCGCTTGGGCCGCCAGATGGACGGCTTTTAATCCTGAACCGCAGACTTTGTTGACGGCAAAGCAGCTGACCGTTGGTGGCAATCCAGCCTTGATGGACGCCTGCTTGGCCGGAGCCTGTCCCAAGCCTGCAGAGACGACATTGCCCATAATGACTTCTTCAACATCTTCACCGACAACGGCGGCTCTCTTTACGGCTTCTTTAATCGCAAATCCTCCAAGATCAGAGGCTTTGAAGCCTTTTAGTGTTCCTAAAAAATTGCCGATAGCTGTGCGTGCAGCCCCGACAATAAAAACATCTCTGAGTTCACACATGTATAATTCCCTCGAAATAAAATATATATAAATAAGACCAATTCTTTTGTATCATAATTAAAATTGGCTGTAAATGTTTTATGAAAGCCCAGTGATTTCACCGTCTTTTGTGATATCGATCTTCTCGGCAGACGGGATTTTCGGCAGTCCCGGCATAGTCATGATATCCCCACAGTAAACAACCACAAAGCCTGCGCCTGAACTGAGAGAGGCGTCCGTTACGATAAGGGTAAAATCTTCGGGCCTTCCCAGAGCCTGGTCATCATCGGAGAGAGAATACTGAGTTTTTGCGATGCAGACTGGAAGGTGGCCAAATCCGCCCTTTTCCATCCGCCGGATTTTCCGTCTTGTTTTTCCTTCCATCGCCACACCGGAAGCTCCATAAATTTTCTTGGCTACGGTCTCAATTTTCTCTATAAGGGGCATATCTAGAGGATACAGATATTGGAAATGCCGCTCGTCCTTCTCTATAGCTTCGATCAGCTGGCGGGCCAGCGCTTCTCCCCCCTCTCCTCCGCGGCCATATACATCACACAGGGCCGATCTGACTTTTACTCTCTCACACAGCGTCATAAATTGTTCAA
>VAPC010277473.1_pt1 | contig 10427 bp, 8 predicted proteins | sample 3395121 | NCBI WGS metagenome assembly VAPC01 (sample SAMN08290434, study PRJNA428436) | hydrothermal vent metagenome | isolation source: Deep-sea hydrothermal vent chimney | place: Indian Ocean: Southwest Indian Ridge | depth 1711 m m
AGGGGCATTTTAAAGAAAGGAAATGTAATTGGTAAGCAAAGCAGTTAAGGATATATTGGGGAAAGAACTTTTTAGAGGTGAAATAAAATTCAACGAACCAATGTCAAATTATACTTCTTTAAAGATAGGCGGACCGGTTGATATTATGGTTTTCCCTGAAGACCCGCTTTCACTGAAAAATATCCTTATTGCTGCCAAAAGCGATGAAATCCCGGTTTTTGTGTTCGGTTCCGGAACGAATCTGCTTGTCAGAGACAAGGGAATGGAAGGAATAGCCGTGTCATTAAAGTCTTTCCGTAATATTAAACCTTTACAGAAAACGAGCAGATCAGGGTTTCGTCGGGAACCTGACCTTCCCGAACACTCTGCAAAGTCTGATGATTCAACAGCTCTTTTTGTTGAGGCAGGTGTATCCCTGGGCGGCCTTATACGGTTTGTACAAAAAAATGGTTTTTCAGGAATAGAAGCACTTGCCGGGATCCCCGGTTCTTTTGGAGGAGCTGTATATATGAATGCCGGTTCCTTTGGGACAGAGATCAAGGACGTAACGGTATCTGTTTCTTTGATGAGAAGTGACGGCAGCATTGTGAACCTTAAAAGAGACGAAATTGAATTTTCATACAGATGCTCAAACATCCCTGATGATGCTTTGATTTTGAGCTCTATCATTAAACTTGATAAAGACAGTCCTGAAAATATTTCAAAAAGAACAAAACAATTTCTAAATAAGAAGAGACAGACCCAACCTCTTGGGGAACTCTCGGCTGGTTGTATTTTTAAAAATCCTGAAGGGGGTTCTGCCGGAAAGCTAATTGATGAGTCCGGATGTAAAGGTATGCGTGTTGGAGATTCCGAGGTGAGTGCAGTTCACGCAAATTTTTTTATTAACAAAGGAAGGGCTACATGCAGGGAATTTGTTGACCTTATAGATACAGTGAGAGAGAAAGTAGAAAAGATCGGAGGCGTCACGCTGGAGCCTGAAATAAAAATTATTGGAAGGAACTAAAGGGGTGATTTAAAGGCATGGTTAAAGGAATTACTACTGCAAAAAGAATAGGGGTGCTGATGGGAGGGATATCTGCTGAAAGAGATATTTCGGTTCGCAGCGGGCTTGCAGTATATCAGGCACTGCAGGAACTTGGGTATAACTCCGTGCTTGTGGATGTCGGCAAAGATATAGCTAATGTACTTAAGAAAGAAAAAATTCGTGTTGCTTTTTTGGCTCTTCACGGCGGTATGGGAGAGAATGGTTCAATACAGGGTATGCTCGAGATTTTGGGGATTACATACACCGGATCCGGTGTTTTGGCATCTGCCCTGGCAATGGATAAAGAGGTATCAAAGCAAATATTCTCGTACCATGGACTGCCGGTTGTTCCGTCAGTAACAGTTTCCAGCAGGGTGAAGGGCTCAAAAAAAGGCAGGAAAAAGAAAGACATGTCCGCTCAGGCTTCAGGACCTTGCCTGCCGGCAGGCAGGTTCAGTATTCAGGATAACATAGACTTTCCGCTGCCCTGGGTTGTAAAACCAGCGTCAGAGGGTTCAAGCATAGGTGTGGCCATTGTTAAAGACCGGGCAGATCTTGAGCCGACTGTTGAAAAGACATTTTCCCTCGGCAGTAGAGTAATTATTGAAAAGTTTATTAAGGGTAAGGAAATACATATAGGAATACTTGGGAACAGAGTTCTTGGAGGTGTGGAGGTAAAGCCCACTTTAGAGTTTTATAACTATGAGGCGAAGTATACTTCCGGACTTACAGAGTATATAATTCCACCCCGAATTGATGATGCCCAATATGAAAAAATTAAAGATTTTGCATTGAAAGCTCATAAGGCACTGGGGTGTTCAGGTATGAGCAGGGTGGACCTTATAACAGATGAAAGCGCATCACCATATGTCCTTGAGGTAAATACACTGCCGGGTATGACAGGGACAAGCCTGCTTCCAAAAATAGCCAAAAATGCGGGGCTAAGTTTTAATGATCTGGTAGAAGAGGTAATAAAAATTGCGATCTAAGAAGCGTAAAAAGAGGTCCGCTTACTGGCGCGGTGAAAAGCTGATGATATTCTTTAAGAGAGGCATTATTGTTCTGTCAGCCTTTATCCTGATCGCAGGGGCCTTAATGGGAGTAAGGATGCTGGTCCTTGCTTTCCCTGTTAAGAATGTCTTTGTGTCAGGTAATTATCACCTTGAGGAGAATGAGATTATAAATGCCGTGGATATTGGACATGGTGAAAGCCTTTTCAGGCTTTCACTGGATGAACTTGAAACAAGGCTCAAAAGGAAGGCATGGGTCAAAAATGTTTCTCTCAGAAAACAATTCCCTGATACCCTGATGATTGATGTGAAAGAAGCGGTTCCAAAGGCACTGCTAAGTTTTGATAAGCATATGTTTATTATCGATGAAAGAGGAATGACCCTGGAAGAGATAGACATAAACAGCACACCTTTTCTTCCGGTAATAATCGGGATAAACCCTGAAAAAGACAAGGGGGGAGTTTTAGAAGCACTGAAGCTTATAAATGTTCTTGATGAAAAGGATATTCTTTCAGGTAAGGAATCGATAGAGGTTATGTTGAAACCGTATGGACTTGTCCTGAATATGGACGGAGAGTTTGTGAAAGTCGGATATGGGAGTTATGCAGAAAAACTTGGACGGTGGCAGGACCTTGAGACAGAGATAAGAAAGAAAAACATAATTGTTGACTATGTGGACCTGCGTTTTGAAAAAGAGGTTATAGTGAAACCGCTTCAAAAGGCTAAGAAAGGAAAAAAACGCTGATGGGCACAGAGGGAAAAGGCTCTGTTAGATGAAAAAAGGCAATCTTATAGTTGGGCTTGACGTAGGCACGACAAAGATCTGTGCTGTAGTCGGTGAGGTAAGACCTCTGAAAGCCCCGGAAGAAGAATTTCTTATTGACAGTTCTAACGGCGGTGCGGGTATGCCAGACAGAATGGTGGATATTCTCGGGGTAGGGAGTGCACCGTCTAAAGGTCTTAGAAAAGGTGTAGTAGTAAATATAGAGAATACGGTTGAGTCTATAAAAAAAGCAGTTGAAGAGGCAGAGACCATGGCGGGTATAGAGATTAAGGCCGTTCATGTAGGTATTGCCGGAGGACATATAAACAGTTTCTCAAGTAATGGAGTAATTGCAGTAAAAGAAAAAGATATAGGCCAGCAGGAGATCGACAGGGTTATTGATGCTGCTAAAGCAGTTGCAATTCCGCTTGACAGAGAGGTGCTTCATGTAGTTCCGGTGGGCTTTTCAGTGGACGGACAGAATGGAATTAATGATCCACGTGGAATGGGAGGAGTGAGACTCGAAGCAAATGTGCGCATTATTACAGGGGCGGTTACATCGGTACAAAACCTTGTTAAAAGCTGTCAGAGGTCAGGGCTTGATGTTATAGATATTGTACTGGAACCCCTTGCATCTGCAGAGGCGGCTTTGAGCCGGGAGGAGAAAGACCTCGGGGTAGGTATTGTTGATATTGGCGGAGGCACAACTGATATTGCGCTTTTTCATGGCGGCAGTATATGCCACACAGCTGTTCTGACCCTGGGCGGCAATAATTTTACAAATGACGTAGCAATTGGATTAAGAGTTCAGGCAACAGAGGCTGAAAAAATAAAAAAGAAATATGGTTGCTCGCAGATGTCAATGATCAAGCAGGAAGAAGAAATAAACATTACTTATCCCGGAGACAAGCCGGGCAGAAGGGTGCCCAGACAGCATCTTATTGAGATACTTCAACCCAGGGCAGAGGAGCTTTTTTATCTTGTGAAGGAGGAGATCGCAAAAAGCGGATTCTACGGTATGATGACATCCGGTGTAGTGCTTACAGGCGGGGCGTCCATTATGAGGGGCATGAGCGAGATGGCTGAAAATATACTTGAGATCCCTGTCAGGATCGGAAATCCGTCAGGAATAGGCGGGATTACAGATATAGTATGCAGTCCTTTATACACAACGGGTGTGGGGCTTGTCATTTACGGCTCAAAGGAGATCATAGTTGACCGGGGGTTCAGCAACGGGAATATATTTAATGGAATAACAATGAGGATGAAAGAATTGGTAAAGGGGATATTAAAAACTTATAACCTGAAATTTTGAACATAAAAAAACTTAAAAAAAGGGGGGAAAATGAAAATATTTGAGATGGAGGAGACAAAAAACAACTCAGCAAAAATCAAAGTCGTAGGTGTTGGAGGTGGTGGCAGCAATGCTGTTAATGGAATGATAGCGTCTAATATAAAAGGCATTGAGTTCATAGTGATTAATACCGATGCTCAGGCGCTTGAATCTTCCCTTGCACATCAGAGGCTTCAGATCGGCAACCCCCTTACTAAAGGGCTTGGTGCAGGCGCTGACCCTGAGATCGGCAGGCAGGCAGCGTGGGAAGACAGGGACCTGATCGAAGATGCAATAAAAGGCGCTGATATGGTTTTTATAACAGCAGGTATGGGAGGAGGAACCGGCACAGGCGCTTCACCTGTTATTGCGGAAGTTGCTAAAGAGCTGGGTATTCTTACAACAGCTATTGTAACAAAACCTTTTATCTTTGAAGGCAACAAAAGGTCCCGCAATGCGGAACAGGGTATCAAAGAACTAAAAAAACATGTGGACTCCTTTATCATCGTGCATAATAACAGGCTCCTGAGTATTACTGAAAAGGATACACCGTGGCTGCAGGCCTTAAGCCTCGCCAATGATGTTCTAAAACAGGCAGTAAAGGGAATTTCGGATTTGATCCTTGTGCCTGGCCTGATCAACCATGATTTTGCAGATATAAAAACAGTAATGGCTGAAAGCGGAAGGGCGCTTATGGGAATTGGTAGTGCAAAGGGCGAGAACCGTGCTTTAAATGCAGCCAAACTGGCTATTTCCAGCCCCCTGCTGGAGGAATCCTCAATAGATGGTGCAAAAGGAGTTTTAATTAACATCACTGGGGGTTCCTCCCTTTCCCTTCATGAGATGAATGAGGCAGCAAGCCTTGTAAGGGACGCTGCTCATGAAGATGTCAATATAATTTTCGGATCTGTGGTTGACCCTGACCTTGATGATGAGGTTGTAGTAACAGTTATAGCAACAGGGTTTGAAGAAAGACATTCGAGAACTGCAATGCCGTATGCAAAATGGAGACCTTCAGGTGAGGCACTTGCACTGAAAGGTTCAGAAAAAATACTTGCTAAAAATATGCCGTCAAATGGTGATAAGGATGATCTTGATATTCCAACATTCATGCGCAAACAGACTTCAAACAGCAGCCCGCTGGAGAACCTGGAGACAGACAATTAAAGATTTTATCGGAACGGGGAAGACCTGATGCTTTTTTCAAAAATGTTCATCCCAACACTGCGTGAAAACCCTGCTGAAGCAGAGGCTGTCAGCCATGTTCTGATGCTCAGGGCCGGTTATGTCAGACAGCTTGCGGCCGGCCTATATATAAACCTTCCGCTTGCAATCATGGTTCTTGACAGGATAAATGTGATCATAAGGGAAGAGATGAAAGCTATAGGTGCGCAGGAAATCTCAATGCCTGCGCTTCATCCTGCAGAAATATGGCAGAAGACCGGGCGATGGACTGAGATAGGGGATGAAATGTTCAGATTAAAGGACAGGGGCGAAAGGGATATGTGTCTTGGAATGACACATGAAGAGATCATTACCTGGCTTGCTGCCATGGAGATACGCTCATACAGGGAACTGCCTCAGATATGGTATCAGATACAGACAAAGTTCAGGGATGAAGCGCGTCCCAAGAGCGGTATTTTAAGAACAAGGGAATTCCTGATGAAGGATAGTTACAGTTTTGACAGGAATGAGGACGGACTTGAAGAAAATTACCAGAAACATGCAGATGCATATAAAAGGATCTTTGAGAGATGCGGATTGAAATTTTATCAGGTTGATAGCGATCCCGGTATGATGGGAGGCGCAACTGCTCATGAATTTATGGCTTTAAGTCCTGCTGGAGAAGACAGCGTTGCACTATGTGAAAAATGCGGGTATAGTGCCAACACGGAACTTGCCCTGTCTGTACCAATACCGCAGCCACGAATTTCAGATGAAGAAAACTGGAAGCTTGAAGATATTTCAACACCTGAAAAAAGGACTGTTGCCGAGGTATCGGGGTTTTTGGGCTTAAGCCCTTTGTATTTTATCAAGAGCCTTCTCATGATAGGAGAAAAAGAGCCTTTTCTTGCACTTGTAAGGGGAGATCAGGAACTTCACGAGAAAAAACTCCAAAGAATTGCCGGAGAGTTAAGGCCGGCATTGAAAGAGGAGATAAAAGATATTCTTGGTGTTGAGGCTGGTTTTATAGGCCCTGTTGACAGCAAATTGAAGAAGATAGCTGATATATCTTTAAGAACAGGTACTTATATTTCGGGTGCCAATAAAAAAGGGTTTCACAAAAAAGGCATCAGGCCTGATGTTCATTTTCAGGCAGACTGGCATGATATACACGTAGCCAAACAGGGTGATAATTGTCATAAATGCAGTTCAAGTCTAAGCATAGAAAATGCAATAGAGATCGGAAATATATTTAAACTCGGCACAAAATATTCAAAACCGCTCAACGCTGTTTATCTCGATGAGAAAGGCAAGGAAAAACCTTTGATAATGGGAAGTTACGGAATTGGCCCTGCGAGGATAGCAGCGGCTGCCATAGAACAGAACAATGACAGGGACGGCATAATATGGCCTTCAGGCATTGCTCCTTTTGATGTGGAAATTATACCGCTTGATTTCAATGATACAGAAGTAAAACGTATAACAGAATCATTTTATGAAAACCTGAAATCACAAGGGATAGAGGTTCTTATGGATGACAGGGATGTGAGGCCCGGGATAAAGTTTAAAGATGCAGACCTTATAGGAATTCCCTGGCAAATAATAGTTGGTGGAAAAAGCCTGAAGGAAGACAAGGTAGAAATTAAATCAAGAAGAACGCAGAACACTGAAAAAGTACCCGTAGATGAGGCAATTATAAAACTTGGATCTAATATAAAAATATAAATGGGGAGAAATTGTCCAAAATTTTTGGCAACACACAAAATAAATTATCAGTTGAGATGTTCAGGAGTGGCAAAGTGAAAAAACTTTTGTTAAGCTTATCATTTGTGCTATTGATCTTAATAACGAGTACAGTGATATCAGGCAAAGCATATGCATTGTGGTTGAATCCTGACTGGAGCCATCGCCAGATGATAACCATAGACGAGTCAATGATTCCGGATAATGGAGACCTTATAGATTTTCCTGTTTTTATCCGGTTTACCTTAGCAGACAGCAACCCGGTTTTTGCCAATGCCCGTTCTGACGGCTATGATATTTTATTTGCACAGGCAGACGGGGTAACCCTGTTAAGCCATGAGATAGAGGAATATGACAGCAGTACGGAGGATTTGAATATGTGGGTCAAAATTCCTGTTTTGGATGATGATGGACCTACAGATATATATATGTATTATGGAAATCCCGGGGCATCTTCTGACCCGTCAACAGCCGGCACATGGAACAGTGGTTTTGTAGGCGTCTGGCATTTAAAAGAAGACCCCTTCGGGGCTGCGCCGCAGATGCAGGACAGTACTTCCACTAATAACGGGACAGCGAATAATATGGAGTCAGGTGATCAGATAACCGGGCAGGTTGACGGGGGCCTGGTTTTTGATGGAGTAGATGAGGATGTGAATATGGGTGACGTTTTAGATGTTGGAACTAATGATTTTACTTTCTCCGCATGGATAAATACAGCAGCAGCCACCAGCGGGCGGCTTGTTTCAAAAGATGCTGGTAGTGTGGGTTATAAAGTTTGGATGATAGGGGGTAATGGTCAGATATGGCTTCAATTTAATGATGGAGTGAACGGTGGATTTAGTAATGGGACAATAGTGGTAAATGACGGTAATTGGCATCATGTTGTGGGGGTCTTTGACAGAGATGCGATTGGAGAGATCTATATTGACGGTGTTTATGATACAGGAAGCGATGATATTTCTACTGCTGCAGGCAGCCTTAGTAATGGCGCTGATTTTGCTATTGGTTCTTGGCATGGAACTGGTAATTTTTTCGACGGCTCAATTGACGAAGTACGCATATCTAATATTGTCCGTTCCCCTGACTGGATTGAAACCTCATTTAACAATCAGGACAACCCTTCATCATTTTTGAGCTTTGAACCTCAGGAAGAGTTTGTGCCTGTACCTGCCATGACCCAGTGGGGGATGATAGCGTTTGTTGTGATCGCAGGACTCGGAGCTGTGTACCTGATATCAAGGGAAGCGCTGGACTGTGTGATTTAATAATTATAAAATTTAAGCAAAAGGGAGACTGGTAATGAATAAACCCCTTAAATTAATATCAATAATATTAATTACAGCTGTGATCCTGGCTGCAAGTACAGTGATATCAGCCAAGGCATATGCCGTATGGTTTAACCCTGAATGGGGTTTCAGGCAGGTAATAACAATAAACAGCTCACAGGTCCCCGGAGACCTTACGAATTTCCCTGTACTTGTAAGTGTGACAGACCCGAACCTAAGGCAAATGCCTAACGGCAATGTGGGCAGGGCAGACGGAGGAGATATAGCATTTACGCTTTCAGACGGATTTACACAGTTAAATCATGAAATCGAAAGCTACAATCCTTCAACAGGGCAGATAATTGCATGGGTACAGGTGCCGAATGTGTCGTCAGCGGCAGATACAATTCTATACATGTATTACGGAAATGCAGGAGCAGCAGATCAGTGGGAGACAGACGGCTCAACATGGGACAGCAACTTTATAATGGTCCAGCATCTTCATGAGACTGCAGGGACTCATTTTGATTCAACATCAAATGCTAATGACGGGTCTCCAATGAACGGTGTAACGCAAAACACAACAGGCCAGATAAACGGAGCTGATGATTTTGACGGGAGTAATGATTATGTTGATGTTGGCACAGGAGCCGGCATTACAGGTGATCAGGTCACAATTGAAGCATGGATTAACCATGGAGGCGGAGGGAGCACTTATAATAATATTACTGTAAAAGGATCTGGCGGGTTAGTTCCCTATGGCATAGCCCTTGATTTTGATAAAAAAGCTTTTATGGAAACTGCAACAACACCCCCTCCAAGCGGTAAATGGGGACCTTTTGGCCCTGCATTAAGCCAGGGGACCTGGTATTACATTGTAGGAATATATAACGGTGCAAATATGAACATGTATGTTGATGGCGTATTACAAGCCGGTACAATAAACCAGAGTGGTAATTTCCCAGGTGCTGTTTTGCCGTTAGCAATTGGGAGAGGTCCGATCGGCGGCGGAACGCAGTATTTTGACGGTATCATTGACGAAGTGAGAATCTCTGATGTAGTACGATCAGCGGAGTGGATACAAACCTCATTTAACAATCAGGACAGCCCTTCATCATTCCTGATCTTTGAACTTCAGGAAGAGTTTATCCCTGTACCTGCCATGACCCAGTGGGGAATGATAATATTTGTGGTGATTGCAGGTATTGGTGCAGCATATTACATCAGGGTGAGGAGTTCTGTATAATTTCCTATGATTAAAATAAAGACTCTCAAAAAAAGGCAGGGAATGATACCATGCCTTTCATAATCAATAACTATAAAAAATATTTATAGGACCTATAAATAATACATATTTGATGTTATTGTTTTTTTTATATAAAATATTTACAATTCCAATATTTGATTGTCAATTGTTTATAGATTTAATTAACATGATTAAATCTATTTTGATAAAAATGAAATCGGTATAAAATATTTTAACCTAAGGAGGTAGTAATCTTATGAATAGAAAAGGCTTACTCTGGTGTTTAGTATTAACTCTAACAATAATTTGTGTGCCTTTAACTGCCTGGTCAGGAGGCGCTCCGCTTGGAACTATAGATCTGCCTGCAACCGGACAGACAACAAGCTATGCACCGGGTGATGACGGTGATTTACAGATGGGCGCTGTCTGGCCCGGCCCGCGGTTCCAGGACAATGCTGATGGCACTATTACAGATCTCCTTACCGGACTTATGTGGGCAGCGAGTTCAACCGGACCTGCTACATTTTATAACGGAATGACCGCTACAAATGCATCTACTCTTGGTGGCTATGGTGACTGGCGCATGCCCAATATTCGTGAGATGGAAAGCCTGACAAATGCCGGAGAGGCTAACTCAGCCGTTTGGCTTAATGGTCTGGGTTTTACTGTAAATACCGGCGTTGATAGTATGTATTGGGTGTCTAATGGTTATGCAGCTCAGACTGCTGAGGGATGGGCTATGTTCTTAACAGATGGTACATTAAAAATACATAATGATCAGAACCCTTATTTCTCTTGGCCGTGGAATTTTGCAACTTACCAACCAGCCGGTTGGCCGCTTATGAGTTTTTATTATCTGCCTGTGCGTGCCGG
>VAPC010562936.1_pt1 | contig 10416 bp, 4 predicted proteins | sample 3395121 | NCBI WGS metagenome assembly VAPC01 (sample SAMN08290434, study PRJNA428436) | hydrothermal vent metagenome | isolation source: Deep-sea hydrothermal vent chimney | place: Indian Ocean: Southwest Indian Ridge | depth 1711 m m
AGATACCCGTAACCATCGAGCTTCCCGCTGCCACCCCGGAGAGCCGCATCCACGATTTCGACCGCATATTCGTTCGGATCCTCGAAACCCATCCAGCCCGCGCGGTAATTCGTCGAATACAGCGTCGGCGCGAGCACATCGACAATGCGCGACATCGGACCGGGACTCTGGCCGACACCTTCGTCTGCGAGTTCGCCTGTGCCCGACTCGAGCACGATCCCAAACAATGTCGAGGACACCGTGCACCCCATCGGGTGCAAGATAGAGTATGCCCTCGTGAGGAAGGCATTGATCGAGGCCACTCTCACCTCCTGGTTGTAGTCACCATCAAACACCGCGGTCGACACATCTCCGCCAAACGGATACGACACATAGTCGAACTGGATCTCATCGAAGCCACTCCGGCATGCCTCCTCAGCGAGAGCGATCGAATACTCGAACGAGGCAGGATCCGATGGATCAAGCCAAGCAATCCCGTTCCACGATCTCCACAGGGAGCCATCCTCATTGAGAACTGCCCGGTCGGGTTGATCGGCTGCAAAGAAGTCATCCTGGAAGACACCGATTCGCCCAATCAGATAGAGACCACGTTCACGGGCGGCCTGAGTGACGTCAGACAAATCGAAGTAGCTGCTCACAGCACCGATCGCATTCGCGGTGGCGACCTCCGTTCGGTACACCACGGTCCCGTCCTCCGTTTTGAGGTCGACGACAAGCCCATTGATTCCGGTGCCGTCCGCGAGTGCCAGCAACTTCTGCCACTGCTCCGAGTCGAGCAGATCCTGTGGCGAGATTCGGATGGCCCTGACGACTCTTGGTGCCATCGACATGTCATACCGATCGAAACTGCCGTCCCACGAGTATTCACCCGGCAGCCAGGCAGGCCGGACAAGCTGAATCGTTCCGGGTTCAGCACGCTCTAGCGAGAACCGCCCCTCATTGTCCGTCTGATCGGTCACACTTCCGAGGGACACCTTTACCCCTGGGAGTGGTCGTCCGGTCTCAGACGTGACCCGACCCTGAAGTACTACCGGCTCGAGCCGAACCTCGATACGGGCAGCGTCGGGAAAGTCCTCCACAGTGAAGGTGAAAGTCTCGAAGCCGTCGGCCGTTGCCTCTATCTCGATCGGTGACTTCGTCCATGTGATGGTCGGAGCGTCATCCGGGGCGGCAGAGACTGGTTCTCCGTCGATCCTCACCGTGGCGTCCAGTCTCCCAAGGTCATCGGCCGCAAGCACAACGACCTCGAAGGTCGGATCCTCGAGCTCGGGAGGTACCACCGCATCGCCCGGTTGCACGCCAACACTTCCCGTGCATGACGCAGCGACAAGTGCCACAAGGACCAACAAGGGGAGAAGACGACGATACATGGATTCGACTATCGGTCAGGGACGTTCGGGGAAAGGGTACAACTCTCTTGCCGAACTGGTCATGTGGTGATACCTTCCAGAGAGCTGGACGGGTTGCAGGGAGCCAACGACGGGGGGTTGTATGGCAGGCGCTGCAAGGGAAGCTGCGGTCGCGGACGCGATCGGTCTGTACCTGGAATCGGTATCGACCCACGATCTGCTCACTGCAGAGGACGAGATACGGCTCGCACGCGTGATCGAACGCGGCCGAGATGCCGAACAGGAACTCGCAGGCGACACAGAGATCGAGACCGAGGAGCGCGTCGTCCTCGTCCGATATATCCGACAGGCCGACCATGCCAAGCAGCAGTTCATCCGCAGCAATCTCCGTCTCGTGATCTCCATAGCCAAGCGGTATACCGGGCGCGGGCTCGATCTTCTCGACCTCATCCAGGAAGGCAATCTCGGGCTGATTCGTGCGGTTGAGAAGTTCGATTGGCGCAAGGGATTCAAGTTCTCAACCTACGCGACATGGTGGATTCGGCAAGCCATCACCCGCGGCCTCGGCAATCACGGGAGAACGATCAGGCTGCCTGTGCACATGGTCGACATCGTGCGAACCGTTCAGGAGGCTGAACTGACGCTCAGGGAAGGCCTCAGGCGCACTCCAACGATCAGCGAGATCTCCGAAGTGAGCGGACTGGAAGAAGTGAAGATCCTTGTCGCTCTGAACGCACCGAGTGACACCGTCAGTCTCGACCGACCTGTCGGCGACGATGGTGATGCCGAGTTGAGCGACTTCGTCGAGGATGACGATGCCAAGGATCCATTCGCCACCGTGGCCGAGAGCGCCCGCCGGGAGGAACTCGCCCGAGCCCTCGGAACGCTCGACAACCGTGAACAGACCGTACTCGTGTTGCGATACGGCCTTGACGCCAACCCACCACGAACCCTCTCGAACGTCGGCGACCATCTCGGCATCACACGGGAGCGGGTCCGCCAGATCGAGACGAGAGCTCTTGGCAAGCTCCGACATCCATCAACGATGTACGACCTTCAGAGTCTTCTTTGAAGACTCTGAAGCCATCAGCTTTCAGCCAGAACCGGTGCTGACCGTAAACCGTAAACCTCTTCAGAACAGTCTCAGGAAGTCCGTTTCGGCGCCCTTCAGCTCTCCGTAATCCACCTCCACGCAGGTAATGCCCCGATCCTCGGCGAGGAGCTTGGCCTGGGGTTTGATCGATTGGGCGACGAGGATGCCTCGGACCGGTGCCAGGCGCATGTCGCGATTGAGGAACTCGAGATACCGGGTCAGCTGCTCGACACCGTCGATCTCTCCCCGCCGTTTGATCTCAACGGCGACCGTCGCGCCTTGTGCATCTCTACACAGCAGGTCGACAGGACCGATGGGTGTCGGGTACTCCCGGCGGACGAGCGACAGGCCGTCGGTTATGACATCAGGGCTCTCGGCCATCAGCCGCTGGAGTTCGAGTTCGACACCATCCTTGACGAGACCAGGATCTTCGCCGAAATCCCTCGAGGTTTCGAAGTGCACCTCGCCGAACTCGATTATCAGCTTCTCACCCTTCGGATTCACGACCGTCCACTTGTCATCGTCCTCGGTCAGCGTGTTCGGTGAATTCATCCAGTTCAACGGCTTGTATGCCCCACCATCGGCGTGGACCGCGACACATCCATCTGCTTTCACCATGATGAGCCTGGTGGCCCAGGGAAGGTACGCATCGAGCCGTCCTTCATACCGAACGGTGCACTCAGCTATTCTGATCCTCATCGAAGGCGAATCTTCATCGACAGCGAGGCTACCGAGGTCGGTGAACCTGAGCAGGCACTAGCCGATCGAACCTTCCATTTGAAGCTCGATGAGCCTGTTCATCTCGACGGCATACTCCATCGGAAGCTCTCTGACGATCGGTTCTATGAATCCCGCTACCACCATTGCGGTCGCCTGCTCCTCGGACAGCCCCCTGCTCATCAGGTAGAACAGCTGATCCTCTCCGACCTTGGACACGGTCGCCTCGTGGCCGATGTCGATGTTCGATTCCTCGACCTCCATGTACGGATGCGTGTCCGAACGCGAGTCTTCGTCGAGAAGGAGCGCGTCACAACGGACGAAAGCCTTCGAAAACTCCGCGCCCTCCTCGACTCGCACGAGTCCGCGATATATCGAGCGACCTCCGCCTTTGCTGATCGACTTCGATGTGATCAACGATGTCGTGTTCGGGGCAACATGCACCATCTTCGCGCCGGCATCGAGTATCTGGCCCGTGTTGGCGAACGCTATCGATAGCACCTCACCGTGGGCCCCCTCCTCCATCAGCCAGACGGCGGGATACTTCATCGTGAGACCTGAACCGAGATTGCCGTCCACCCACTCCATCGTGGCGTTCTTGTAGGCAGCTGCACGTTTCGTGACAAGGTTGAGAACGTTGTTCGACCAGTTCTGGATCGTCGTATAGCGACAGCGAGCACCCTCCTTGACAACAACTTCAACCACTGCAGCGTGGAGCGAGTCGTTCGTATAGACCGGCGCGGAGCAACCTTCGACATAGTGGCAGAACGCCCCTTCGTCGACGATGATCAACGTCCGCTCGAACTGTCCCATCGACTCCGCGTTGATGCGGAAGTACGCCTGGAGGGGTTCCTCGACGTGGACACCCGGTGGGACGTAGATGAAGGAACCACCGGACCACACGGCCGAGTTCAGCGCAGCGAACTTGTTGTCGTTCGACGGGATGATCGTGCCGAAGTACTCTCGAACAAGCTCTGGATAGTCGCTCACGGCTGTGTCCATGTCGCAGAACAGGACACCGAGCTTTTCGAGATCCTCGCGGTTGCGGTGGTACACAACTTCGGAGTCGTACTGAGCCGTCACACCTGCGAGGTACTTACGCTCCGCTTCGGGGATGCCAAGCTTCTCGTAGGTGTCCTTGATGGAGTCCGGCACCATGTCCCAGTCATTGACCAGTCCGTCGGTTGGCTTGATGTAGTAGTAGATGTCGTCGTAATCGATGGTCTCGAGACGACCGCCACCACCCCAGGTTGGGGTTGGTTTCGCAAGGAATCGCTTGTACGCCTTGAGCCTGAAATCGAGCATCCATTCGGGCTCACCCTTCATGTCCGAGATGGTGCGGATGAGTTCCTCGTTCAGGCCCTTTTCGGGTTTGAATACGTGGTCCTCTTCATCGGACCAACCAAGCTGATACGAACCGATATCGATGTCGACTGTGGTCATGTTGGGCTCCTCATAGACAATTCCACTACGCGGCTAGTGGAATTGTATCAGAAACATGGTGCGACTCGCCCGGATGGCTGCGAGTGGGAGTGGGGGAAGACCGGGCCACCCGGGACGAGCCGCAACTCGTACAGATACAACGCTCAGAAACACGTGCGTGTTCCCGAGCGGTTTACGGTTTACGGTTTACCGTTTCGGAAGTTGCTGGACCGTGAACTGTGAACTGTGAACTGTCAACCGCCGCAGGCGCGCCGGAGGCCGGCGGGGCCGACGGGCGTAGCACCCAGAAGGCTTTGACGGCGTTGCCCCAGTCGGCGAGGAGCTCCCTGCCTCGTGCCGAGTTGGTGCGCGCAACGTGGGCTTCGATCATCGCTCTGAGCTCGGCGGCGTCCTGGGTCCCAAGACGTTTCGGCGACGGCGCTGAATCAGAGATGTGCACCTTGACCGAAGTATCGGCGTCGTGGAGGAACAGGACACCACCGGTCATGCCGGCGGCGATATTCCTTCCCACGGGACCAAGGATCGCGACTCTCCCACCCGTCATGTACTCACATGGATGGTCAGACGTCCCCTCGACAACCGCTCGTGCACCGGAGTTCCGAACGGCGAACCGCTGGCCCACGGTTCCTGCCACGAAGAGTGCACCACTCGTGGCACCGTAGAGACAAGCATTACCAGCGCCGTGGGGAACAGTTGTCGATTCCGTGAATGGACGGATGGCGATCGATCCGCCACCCATGCCTTTCCCGACGTAGTCGTTTCCGACCCCGTCGAGGTCGATGTCGATTCCCTTGGTGAGGAACGCTCCGAGGGATTGGCCGGCCGTTCCGGAGAGCCTGATGTTCAGTTGTCCCTCTTCGAGACCCTCGTCGCCGGTGAGCTCGGCGATCTCTCCCGAGAGCCTGGTGCCTACCGACCGATCCGTGTTCTCGATGGGGAACGCCACCGACAGGGGCCCATCTCCGCGAAGGACCGAGCGCCCGACCTCAGCGAGTTGTTCACCGAGTGGCGAACGGGCAACGCGCCTGAAGCTGCGATCCTGTCCGAAGTCTGCACGAACGAGAAGCCTCACCAGGTCGCGGCCGACACCTTCATCGGACGCCGACAGAAGATCGGCCCTGCCGATGATCTCGGTGATGGTTCTCGCTCCCATCGAAGCGAGAATTCGTCGTACATCCTCAGCCAACAGCCTGAACAGTTGAATCACCTGTTCGACCGTCCCTGTGTACTTGGACCTGAGATCTTCGCGTTGTGTCGCGATACCAACCGGGCAGGTGTTCTCGTGACACTGGCGGACCATTTTGCACCCGAGTGCCAGCAGGGGCAGAGTTCCGAATCCGAATCGATCGGCACCGAGCAAAGCCCCGATGACAACATCCCTGCCGGTCCGCAACCCGCCATCCGTCTCGACGAGAACGGCCGACCGAAGACCGTTCGCGACAAGTGCCTGGTGGGCCTCTGCGAGCCCCATCTCCCACGGCGACCCTGCGTGCTTCATCGACACGATCGGAGATGCGCCGGTACCGCCGGCGTTTCCGGAGATCGTGATGGCATCAGCCGAAGCCTTGGCGACACCGACCGCGATCGTCCCAACTCCCGGCCCCGATACAAGCTTGACTGAAACCCTCGCAAGAGGCTTGAAGGTCTTGAGGTCGTATATGAGCTGAGCAAGGTCTTCGATGGAGTAGATGTCATGGTGTGGGGGAGGCGATATCAGGGTCACACCCGGCTCCGTGTGCCTGAGCTCCGCGATCTCCGGGGTCACCTTGTGTCCGGGAAGTTGGCCTCCCTCCCCCGGCTTGGATCCCTGGGCCATCTTGATCTGGAACTCTTCAGCCGAGGCCAGATAGCCGGGTGTGACACCAAAACGTCCGCTGGCGATCTGTTTGATCTGCGAGTTGAGTTTCGTGCCGAATCGACGATGGTCCTCACCGCCCTCACCCGAGTTGGAGAGGCCGCCGATGTGGTTCATCGCCTCGGCAAGGGTCTCGTGAACCTCTTTGGACAATGCCCCCATCGACATTGCGGCCGTGACGAAGCGGCGCATGATACGTTCTGCCGGTTCGACGTCATCGATCGGCACGCTGTCACCCATGTTTCCGATCTGCAGCAGGTCGCGCAACTCCATCGCCGGCCTGGCCTCATCGACGAGCGACAGATACGTGTCGTACATCGCCATGTCGCCGGCCCGAACGGCCTTCTGCAGCGCGAGCACCGCACGAGGCGCCGCGATGTGGGGCACACCTCCCCTGCGGTGTTTGTAGTAACCCTCGATCTCCTGGTCACCGCTCACGTATCGCCGGTGACGTTCGACCACGTCTGCCGTGATCTTGTCGAAGCCAACGCCACCGATACGCCGCTGTGTGAACCGGAACGCCAGATCACAGACCTCCTCATCGAGGCCGATCGCCTCAAAGAGCTCTGACGATCGATACGACTTGACCGTGCATATGCCCATCTTGGACATGATCTTCAGCAGCCCATTCTCAAGGCTCGATCGGTAGTTCTCCTGGGCCTCGACGGCGCCCTGGGGCACCTCACCGGAAACAGCCATCGCACGAACCTGCTCGATGGCGAGGTAGGGGTTGACTGCGGCTGCACCGAATCCCATGAGACATGCAAGGTCGTGGGCGTCTCTGGGCTCGCCGGAAACTGCGACGATCGAAGCATGCAGGCGCAGGCCGACATCTATCAGGTGGTGATGCACGGCGCCAACAGCGAGTGCTATCGGAATCGGAGCGCTGCGCTCGTCGGTGGCCCGATCAGACAGCATCACGATGGTTGCGCCGTCGCGTACAACCGCCTCAACCTCTGCACAGATCTCGTTCAACGCAGAGACCATCCCAGCGGATCCGCCGGCCGGATCGAACAGGATGTCGAACCACTCCGATCTGAACGAAGGATCCTCCGAGGTACGGAGTGCCTCGAGGTCTGCATCTGACAGCACAGGCGAGATGAGCTGCATCATGTGTGCCTGTTGGGGGGTCTCCTCGATCAGGGAGCCGTGGCGCCCAACGTAGGTTCGCAGAGACATGACCAGCCTCTCGCGTATCGGATCCATCGGTGGATTGGTCACCTGAGCAAACGCCTGATGGAAGTAACGAGTGAGGCGTTGCGGCAGCTCCGACAACGCAGCAAGACCTGTGTCGTGCCCCATCGAGAGGATCGGCTCCTTGCCCTCCGTCATCTGCTGGAGCATGAGCCTTCGCTCTTCGGCGGTATACCCGAACACCCTGGCAAGAGCGTCAGCGTCAAAGCGGTCGTCCTGAAGATCGTCGAAGGCGTCACTGACATACGCCGTCTCGGTCGTGATCCAGTTCGCATACGGCCTGTGGTAGGCGAGCTTCTCCTTCACCTCATCTGAGAAGCTGACCGTTCCGTCCTCGAGATCGACGGCGAGGACCTCGCCCGGACCGAGCTGCCCCGTCTCGACTGCGAGCACCTCCACCTCCGGCGCGATCCCTGCTTCGGATGCAACGAGCACGGTGTCGGAAGTGATCGTCCAGCGTGCGGGGCGAAGCCCATTTCGATCCAATCCGGCAACCAGGGTTCGGCCATCGGATGCCGCAATGGCAGCAGGACCGTCCCACGGCTCGGTGAGGAACGCGTGATACTCATAGAACGCCCTGAGATCGGGCTCGAGGTCTGTGACGTTCTCCCAGGCCTGGGGGATCAGCATCTCCTTGACGTGGGCAACACCTCGACCCGAACGCACGAGAACTTCCATCGCCTCGTCGAGGCTCAACGAGTCGCTCCCGATGCCGGGGCGGACCAGTGGTGCGAGGTCGGCCGTGCGGTCTCCCCACACGCCTTCACCGAGGTCGTTCGATCTCGCTGCCATCCAGGCACGGTTGCCCTGCACCGTGTTGATCTCGCCGTTGTGGGCAAGCATACGGAACGGTTGGGCGAGCGCCCAAGCAGGCTCGGTGTTGGTGGAATACCGTTGGTGGAAGATGACGAAGTCCGACTCGAACATCGGATCGCGCAGGTCCCAGTAGAACTGCTCGATGGTATCCGCAGTGAACAGGCCCTTGTAGACGACGGTCCGGCACGAGGCTGAGACGATGTCGAACCCCTCGATGTCGTCTGCTTTCTCGATCTGCTTGCGCGCCAGGAACAACGCCTTCTCGAACTCCTCCTGGCTCGGGATCGATGATGCCGCCTGCACGATCGCCTGCTCGATGATCGGGAGTGAAGCTGTTGCGGTCTCCGACAGGATGTTCGGATCGGTCGGCACTGTGCGCCACATCGCCAGGTTGATCCCGTTGGCGGCGAGAGCGGCCTCAACGATCTGTTTCGACTCGTCGACCGCGCCCTTGGGCAGGAAGGCCATCACAAGGCCCATGCGATCGCGCACGGGAATCTCGATGCCGTTCGCTCTGAGCTCCCGTTCGATGAGCCTGTAGGGAATCCTGGTCATCATCCCTGCACCGTCACCCGTGCCGTCTGCCGACCGAGCTCCCCGATGATCAAGCGCGTGGAGGCAGTCGACACCGAGCCTGACAATGCGATGTGAGGCAACGGTGTTGCGATCCGCGATGAATCCCACACCACACGCATCGTGGTGCTGCAACGGGTTGTATAGCGGATATCCGGTCACGCGCCAGCCTCGGTCGGGACTGCAAACCGTATCAGCTGTGAAAACCTTCACAAAATCCACAGGATTCTTGCGTCAATGAGGCCGGGATATCGAGGGCCTCATTGACGCAAGAACGACAAGAGGGGCTAGAAGACCTGGTTGCACCACGGGGCACGGGCGGTGTGGAACAGCTCGTTGAGGCGACGAGTCGCCTCAACATCGCCGCGGATGCGGTCGGCTGCGGCGTAGGCGTGAGCATCTGCTCCGCCGAGGTAGAGGGCACCGAGCACGTCGAGGTCGATCTCGAGATCAACATCGCCATGAACCCGCACACATGAGCCAACACCGTTGTTGATGCTCAATGCATAGCTGCCTTGGACGTCAGGTCGGAACGTATTCGTGATCGTGAACCGGATCGTGCCGTCCTGCTCATACGAGCGCGCCTCGAGCGCTGCGACGACGTCGAGGATCAGGATCCACAGAGCATCGAAGTGGCTCTCGATCCTGATCCGCCTCGGTTCGCCCAGCTTCATGGCGAGGGGATCGTCGATCTTGCGGTTCCACCATTTCACACTCGGGCAACCATCAACGTTCGTGAGGTAGGACCACAGTGCCGTATGGGCTCGCTCCGTTGCAGCGATGATCTCGACAATGTGCACCGTCCCGCTTGCATGCCCGTCATCACTCTCGCCGCTCTTCTGCCTGTAGATCGCATACCCGTCCGGACCATCGGGACCGTCATGGATCACGATGCGCTTGGAAGTCTTCCCTCGTTTCATCCAGTCGGCGTCATTCAGCACTTCAGCCTTCCACCATGCCGCCGACCGAGCGAACATTCCCGGCGTTTCGGCGAGGACACGGTCAAACACGGGAGGCAACACCACGTGTGCATCTTCAACGCTGATCCGTCTCACTCTGTCGATGTCTGTGCCGTCCCTGAATGCAGTGTCTCGAGCCTGCATCGTGACCGTGTCTGCATATGACGCGGCCCCATACCCGTACCGACCGTAGATACCGGATTCCGAGGCCCACAAACCGGCGACCGGATACCCATTCGTGACTGCGTTCTCGAGGTGCAGGCGCATCATCTCGTTCATCAGGCCCATACGGCGATGTGTCGGAAACACGGTGACAACGGTGGTTCCCTCCATCGGCACCGACCCACCCGGTACCGTGAGGTGAAGGTCGTATCCACCGAAGGTTCCGACGATCTCATCACCCTCCAGGGCGGCGAT
>VAPC010055317.1_pt1 | contig 10402 bp, 11 predicted proteins | sample 3395121 | NCBI WGS metagenome assembly VAPC01 (sample SAMN08290434, study PRJNA428436) | hydrothermal vent metagenome | isolation source: Deep-sea hydrothermal vent chimney | place: Indian Ocean: Southwest Indian Ridge | depth 1711 m m
ATCGACAAGTTTAATGAGCCGTTGGTGGAGGAACGTTACGAGGGGCAGCTCCTGCACGAGCTACCCGAGATGGAGGGTGCGGTTGCGATTTACGGTTATGGTCCCGAGGTTGCCTCCCTGATGGCAGAACTTGACAGTCGGGATATAACCACGGTCGTGATCGAGGAAGATGAAATCGTGGCGCGGCGCTTGCAAGCCCGCGGCGAAAAGGTTGTAAACGCTTCGTTGGCGGAGGGGGATCTCGACCTGCAGGCATTGACTAAGGCACGCGCGTTGGTAGCCAACGGTAATGATGAACACAACGCTTTGCTCGCGGTGAGTGCGCGTGAGCTGGGGTTTGGTGGCCCCATAATCGCCCTGATCGATAATCCAAATCGCCGTGCGCCGCTACAGCTCGCTGGTGCAACCACCGCCTTCACTCCCAATCATGTGCTCGCCGCCGCTGTTGCGGTGCGCGCCAGCGCCAGGATTGGACCCAGGATTACCGGGGTGCAGCCACTTGGAAATCTTCTTGAGGTAGTCGAAATTCGAGTCCATGATAAAAGCCCGTTTGTGGATAAGGCATTAGGAGAATCAGGAATCCTGACCGATATCGGAGTACATATAGTTGGCCAGTGGGTTGACGATGCCCTCCATGCACCCCCAACGACTGATCAACCCTTAAAACCTGGAATGATTCTGGTAGCCGCCGGTAGTCCGGACAGTATCAAACGTCTCAGCGAGATAGCCCATCCGATTAAAAAGGAAGGCAAAATTGTAGTAGCGGGCCTGGGAGACGTCGGCAGCAAGCTGGTCGAGATGCTTAAAGACGCCGATGAAGAAGTATGTGTTATCGATGGAACGGCCCGACCGGAGGTCGATATGGTCGGAGACGTTCTTGATACGAGTGTGCTGGAACGGGCAGAAGTGACCACCGCCCGTGTTGTAGTCCTCGCCTGTGGAAACGACAGCGCCACGTTACTTGCCGCTACCGTGGTGCGCGATTATGCCCCCGATGTACCAATCATAGCCTGTGCAGCGCTAGAAGAAAATGTAGCACGTATCCAGCAGGCAGGCGCTGATTTTGCACTCTCGGTGAGCCAGGTGGCCGGACAGCTCCTGGCCCATCATATTCTCGGAGAGATGGTTTCGCGCCAGGCCCATATAAAGCTAGTCAAGCGTACGGCCGGGCGACTGGTTGGTCGCCACCCGTTAGAAACAGGAATTCGTGAGCAAAGCCAGTGCACCATAGTCGCTATCGAGCGCACTGGGAAGGTGATCATGGATATCCCGCCATCATTGGTAGTTAACGAGGGGGATGAACTTTACGTCTGTGGAACAGTCGACAACCTCAACCGTTTTTACGAAGAGTTTGGAAAATCGGGTACCTAAGCCGCTACTGTAATTTTTTTCGGAGTGGCTTCAGAATTTATTGGTGGTATTTTTAAAACGGCGAGGACTCACCCAGTACCAGCAGCCAATTACCAGGGCTCCAAACACGGTATACGCAACCACAAAGATCCACGGCGGTGCCTGGTAATATAAAATAATTTCCAGCCAGTGCGATATGAAAGTACCACTATATACGGTACCGGAAGCCCGTAAACGGAGCGCATTTTCAATGCTGGTAAGTGGGCAGAGCGCACCGAACCACGATTGAATCACAACCACAATGATCGCTATTAGATGCGCGACTCGAAACCAGGGGTTTCGTACCCAGGACCATCGACAGGCCTTGCCAACGAGTATCAATACCAAACCAATCACAATAAAAACGACGATAAATACATGTAGCAGTAGGACCGCATCGGCAGCTAGCAGGAAGTATGTCGCCGTGTCCATGCCTTTCTCCAGGTTGTTTTTTAAGGGCTATCCCGGATTGACAGATAGGTAGCGACTCGTTCCAAATGTCCACCGGGAAAATGAAGTCTTGCAGGTTTATCACAGTTATTCTATCTTTGGAATTTCTAGCACCAATAAAAAAAATATAAATGAGCGAATTAGCAATTGATGATACCGGTTGGTTACGTTCAGTCGAGGTAATCCACTCGCCCAATTACGACGCAAGGCCGGGTAATGCTACAATCAAACTAATCGTCATACATGGCATCAGCTTACCGCCTGCAGAGTTTGGTGGTGGATACATACAACAGCTTTTTTGTAATGCGCTCGAGGCCGACGCACACGAGTATTTCCCCACCATATGCGGTAAGCGGGTATCGGCACACTGCCTGGTAGAACGTGACGGCAACATTATTCAGTTTGTTTCATTTCTAGACCGCGCCTGGCATGCTGGTGAGTCCACCTGGCGTGGCGAACGAGCCTGTAACGATTATTCGATCGGTATCGAACTGGAAGGTACCGACGATTTGAGTTATACCGAGAGGCAATATTGTCAATTGGGCAGGCTGGTTGCCAGCCTCAAATCCCAGTACGGTAATATTGATAGCAACGCTATCTGCGGTCACAGTGATATTGCGCCCGGGAGAAAGACCGATCCGGGCCCGGCTTTCGACTGGCAGCACCTGCATCAGCTGCTCGAGACGCCTCGATGCTAACCCTCAGTCTAATCTTTGCTTTGGTCCTGGACCGGATTTTTCCCGATTTGCAGGCATATCGCTCGGATCAGTGGTTGAGCAACTATTACCGTTTGCTGACCAAACGCTGGCATCTTGATCAGTTTGATCTCTGGCCAATGCTTGGTTTTATTTTTGTTCCGGTCCTGCTTTTAATAAGTCTGGTTAATGGCGTGTTTCCCGGCGAGTCTTTCAACCTGCTTTCACTCGCATTTTATACAATAGTAGTTTACCTGTGTCTTGGATTACGCAGCCTGGATAGAGATATCGATGCCTACATCGAAGCCCTTTCTGAGTCCGATTTCGAGAGGGCAACACGGGCAGCAAAGACGATGCCAGGTACTGGTGTCGTATCAGAGACAGATCCACAGATCAACCAGGTCGCAGGAAGTATCTTCGTTCTGGCGAATCGAAATTACTATTCGATAATATTCTGGATGCTCGTGGGTGGGCCGGTAGCGCTCGTTGCTTACAGGGTGCTGGAACGTATTGCATCGCGGGCTTTTGTCTCGGATATCGATAAGCTGAACGATACAGCCATGCGAATATTGGCCTGGCTGGAATGGACTCCAGCACGATTGAGTGGGTTCGCGTTTTTGATTTGTGGCAATTTTGATACCGGTCTGAAATGCCTGCGTGAACAAGCGATGTTCGACACCAACGCCAGTGCAGCGAACGAGAGCTATTTACGACAGGTTGGTTTGGCATCTATCCGCGTCGAGGAGGGAGCTACCGATTTGCAAATGGTCGAATTGATAAAAGCCAGTCGTGGATTGATGCTTCGGTCGCTCGTGCTATGGATAGGACTTGTCGCATTACTTGAGTACTGGTGGTGATCCAGATCAAGGTAGTTGCGGCGCGGGAATACGTGTCAGTTAAAGCGGAGTCCATTGGTCATTGATAAAACCTTCCAGCGGTTTGTAGCGATGCTTGTAACTCATTTTTTCGCAATCCCTGATCCAGTATCCCAGGTATAAATAGTCAAGATCACACGACTTCGTTTGCTCGATTTGATGCAATATTGCGAAGTGCCCGAGACTGCGGTTGGCATAATCGGGGTCAAAGAATGTGTAAACAGCCGATAGACCGGTACTCATCACGTCGGCTACTGTTACGGCTATCAGCAGCTCGTTAAGACGAAATTCGGTGAACATTGTTTCGGTCCAGTCGCAGATAAGAAATCGATGATAATCCGATCTGCCTGGATTGGCCATGGTGCCATCGCCATGTCGATTATTGATATAGCGTTTGTACAAATCGTAATGTTGTTCGCGAAATCTACCAGTCCAGCTAGCCTTGGAAATATCTCTATTTCGCCGAATCACCCGTAGTTCATTACGCGAGTACCGGTGGTTTTTTACTGGAACTCGAACCGATATACATTCCTGGCAGCCTGGACAGTGGGGCCTGTAAATATAGCCACCAGACCGACGAAACCCATGCTGGATCAGTTCGTCATAGGTTTCCATATCCATGTCCATATGGGGGTTTGCGAAGGCGCTGACAGCCTTCCTGCTTTCAAGGTAGCTACAGGGCTCTGCGGTGGATGCGAAAAAATGTAGTTTGGTGTGATCGTTCATCAATATCTGGTGATTGTCAGGGCTGAATTTCATTTTACCCTAATTGAGTTTAGTCTGTAATTGAGGGCTTGCAGGAATATATTGCAGTATAAGCGATGATTCTTCTGCTCAAGGGCTGGGGAGGGGCAAATCTCTTGCTACCTGGCTTATAGCTCGAAAAATAGACGGCTCGTATTCAGGCATTCATTGGCCAATTCAACCACAGGTTTGCCCTGGTGATGAGCGATACAATGCAGGATATGAGGCAGGTACGCCGGTTCATTGACCCGGTTCGCGGGTTTCCCTGGTAAATCTCTCGGCAATAGATAGGGCGAATCGGTTTCGACCATCAGTCGGTGTGCCGGAATCAACTTCACCAGTTGCTGAAGTTCGAGGCCGCGCCGTTCGTCGCATATCCAGCCGGTGATGCCTATGTGACAATCCAGGTCCAGATAGTCTCGTAACGCAGACGGGCTATCGGTAAAACAGTGGACTACGACTTTAGATAAACAATCCCGGTGCTCACGCAAAATTGACACAAATGCATCGTGGGCGTCGCGCTGGTGCATAAACACAGGTTTTTCCAGCGAAGCCGCAATCTCCAGCTGACGATGAAAAGCTTCTAACTGCTCATCGCGAGGAGAAAAGTTACGATTAAAATCGAGGCCAGTTTCGCCAATGGCGCGAACGCAGGTACGTGTGGCAAGTTCACGTAGGGTGTTCTCGGAGGAAGATTCCCAGTCACTGGCATGATGCGGGTGGACGCCTGCCGTGCATACCAGGCGTTCTGGATATTGATCGCACAGCCGGATTGCTTTTTCGCTTTCCTCAAATTGTGTGGCGGTTACCACCATTTGTTCGACGCCCGCATCTAATGCGCGCTGTATGACCGCGTCGAGATCACGCATCAGGCTCTTATTGGTGAGGTTGACCCCGATATCGATATATTGCGTCATTGCCGAATCCCGGTACCCCGATTGAGCAGTGTCATGCAAATCGTAAAAAGCACCAGAATAAAGAAGATGATGACCGTGATAGCTGTGCCCGGCTGGATGTCGCTGACTCCCCGGAAACCGTATCGAAAACTGTTGACCATGTAGAGAATCGGATTGCTCAAAGACACCCGCTGCCAAAATTCTGGTAATAGTTTTATCGAGTAGAAAATTCCTCCCAGATAAGTGAGCGGGGTCAGTACAAAGGTTGGAATGATTGAAACGTCGTCGAATGTGTTGGCGAATACACCATTGATCAACCCAGCGAGCGAAAATAATATTGCCGTCAGAACTGCAACTACCAGAACAATGACGGGGCTGTATACTGAAAAATCCGTGAATATCATCGACACCAGCGTAACCGCAATTCCTACCGCGATTCCTCTCGCCACACCACCCGTGACATAACCGAGTAAAATCACTATATTAGGAATCGGGGCGATCTGCATTTCCTCGATATAATGAGAATACTTTGCGCCGTAAAATGACGACACGACGTTGGCATAAGAATTTGTGATGATAGACATCATTACCAGGCCGGGCATGATGAAATCGATATAAGCCATGCCATCCATATCCCCGATTCTTTTACCGATCAGGTTACCAAATATAATAAAATACAATCCCACCATAACGACGGGAGGAATGATGGTTTGTACCCGGATGCGAGTAAAACGCAAGATTTCCTTGCGGGCTATGGTTCGATAAGCGATCCAGTATTTAATCCACATTTTTACCAGTCTCTGGCCGCGACAACACCCTGGCGCATGTCACCAGGTTTGGCAGTTATCTTGATAAACAATTCTTCCAGTCGGTTTACCTTGTTCCGCATACTATCGGCGACAATATTCAGGGCATCCAGCTGCTTGACCAGGTCATTCAGTGATTTTGTTTTTGGTACCTCGACTTCGATCGTGTGCTGATCGAGCATCTTTGTCGAGAAGCCATCGAGAACGGGAGCTTCGGTTATGTCGTCGCGCAGGTACAAAATAAAAGCCTCGCTATTCAGGGTTTTTAACAGGCTGCTCATGCTGGTATTTTCAATCAGTAAACCTTCATCGATGATTGCGACGTTGCGGCACATGCGTTCGGCCTCTTCGAGATAGTGCGTCGTTAAGATGATGGTTGTCCCCTGTCGATTTATTTCATCCATAAAATGCCACATTGAGCGACGTAGTTCGATATCGACTCCAGCGGTTGGTTCGTCCAGGATCAGCAGGCGCGGGCGGTGAATTAGTGCGCGTGCAATCATCAGGCGCCTTTTCATTCCACCGGACAAGCGTCTTGCCTGTATATTGCGATGTGGCCAGAGTCCGAGTTGTTTCAGATAGTGTTCAGTACGTTGTCTTGCGATTCTAACTGGCACACCGTAAAAGCCACCCTGGTTGGTGACGATTTCGTGTACGGGCTCAAAGGTGTTGAAATTAAATTCCTGTGGGACTGATCCCAGTGACGATTTCGCCTTGATCAATTCTTTATCGATAGAGTGACCAAATACGCTGACGGTGCCGCTGGTTTTATTCACCAACGAAGAAATAATGCCGATGCAGGTTGACTTGCCTGCACCGTTGGGGCCAAGCAATGCGAAAAAGTCACCCTGCTCGACACGAAGGTCGATGCCTTTGAGCGCCTGCATTCCGTTGGCGTAGGTTTTGTGCAAATCGTTAATCTCGAGGGCGTACATAGCGTGACTATCAAATTATATGCGGGCTAGGTTAGGTATTAGAATTTAAAAATCAAGCTACTACGGCGAGTTATTGAATATAAAAAAGAAACACATGTGATAAATATCTCCGGTAATACAAAATTATTCTGTTCAGGGGCGTAATTTTTTCACAAAGTGAGCAAGGCTAGTATTGCGTTAAGCCTCGATTCAGTTATCACCATCTATATTCCCAGTCATCGACAAACTAAACGCGGAGATCGAGATGAAAAATTTAAAATCTGTATTAGCTATGACATTGATTTTAATGTCTACAAATCTGATGGCTAGTTCTGATCATGAAGGCCGTAAGCATGGATCGAAAAATAGGTCTGTTGGCTACGGGAAAGTAATAGACGCTACCCCTATTTATCGTCAGCTCAGAGTATCTAACCCGGTGCGGGAATGTTGGGATGAGCCGGTGACCTATACGCGAAATGAATACTCCCAGCCAAAATCGGCAAGTGGTATGGCCGTGGGTGGTATTTTAGGGGGAATCATAGGGCACCAGGTAGGCAAGGGAAACGGAAAAAGACTGGCAACCGTAATGGGCACTATTATCGGTGCACAAATCGGTCATGAGGCGATTAACGGCCAGGTAACATCGAATCAAAGCAGCTACACCACATACGAGGAACGCTGCGACGTACGCCAACAGGTGAGCTACGAAGAAGTTCTGGACGGCTATCGGGTTACCTATCGTTATCAGGGTGAAAAATACCAGATCGAAATGCCTTATAATCCTGGAAAGCGTATAAAGTTGCGCATTCAGATTACACCTGTGATTTAATCGATGCTTCGTAGATTAAGAGGTTGTCGATGCGTGCCATAGTCATTGAAGACGATCTGGATATACAGCGCCAGGTCGTCGAGCGCTTGAAAAAAGAAGGCTTCGCTGTGGATAGTGCCGACAATGGCAGCGAGGGGCTATATCTAATGCAGGAGTATCCCTGCGACGTAGCGATTATCGACCTCGGTCTCCCAGAGATGTCAGGACTCGAAGTGATTAAAACGCTACGCAGGCAGGGAAACAGTACTCCGATTTTAATCCTGACCGCGCGTGGTCGTTGGCAGGACAAGGTCGAAGGTCTTGATGCCGGTGCCGATGATTACCTGGTCAAACCCTTTCACCATGAAGAAATGATGGCACGCCTTCGGGTTTTGATTCGGCGTGCATCGGGATGGTCCGATTCCCGTATCGTATGTTCACCGGTAAGTCTCGATACCGCATCGCAAAGAACCTACGTGCAGGAAAGGGAAGTTGACTTGACCGCATTCGAGTACAAAGTACTCGAGTACCTGATGCTGCATGCAGGAGAGGTAATTTCCAAGACGATGCTTACCGAGCACTTATACGACGACGAGGCCGATAACGATAGTAATGTTATCGAAGTGTTTATTCGTCGTTTACGGCAAAAACTCGATCCGGATGATAACTTACAACCTATAGAAACCCTGCGGGGAAGGGGCTATCGGTTTACGCTGGCTCGCGCCGAATAGCGTTAAATGCGGTCGATTAAGTCACGACTTACGTTTGTATCCATGCTCGTGCTCGCCGTCTTTATGATTCTGACAGCGATCGCACTGGAAAAAGCAGTGGTCAGGCGAGCCCTGCAGGCCGAAAAAGCCAAGATGCAGGTATTGATTTATAGCTTGCTCGCAGCGGTGGATAGAAATCGTACTGGTCTGAGTATAACGATAGCGAATGAGCGCCTGTTTGAGAGTAGCCTGATAACACGAAATTCAGGTCTTTATGCCATGCTATACGATAGCAATGGCGATGAAATCTGGCGCTCGCAATCTATGGTTATCCGTTTCCCAAAAGTGAATAAAATTGAATCCGGTGACTGGCAATTTAGTGCGCCGGCATTCGGCGGCAAGCCTTATTTTCGGCTCTTGTTTGCCATTCAATGGCCTAATGTCAATGATAAACTGATGCGATACGATGTAGTCGTATGGCAGGAAGCGACCGAATATTTCAGGCGACTCGACCGGTTTCGGCAAACGCTCTGGACCTGGTTGATTGTGACTACCCTGGTATTGTTGATTGTGATGTATCTGGTCATGATGTGGAGTTTGAGGCCGCTAAAAAAAGTCGGCCTCGAAATCAAGGCGATAGAAGACAGGAAGCAGTCTGGGTTTGAACTGAATTATCCGCTTGAAATAACCCCGCTAACAGAAAATCTAAATATTTTATTGAATCAGGAGCAGTATCAGCGACAGCGATACCGCAACGCGATGGATGATCTGGCTCACAGTTTGAAAACCCCACTGGCTGTTTTAAGCGGTCTCGCCGAAAGTGGTAAGAAAGATGCTGTGGACCTGGAGACATTACGGGAGCAGGTCGACAGGATGAATCAAATCGTGTCATATCAATTGCAAAAGGCCAGCAACGTGGCGGGTGCGAAGATAAATAAACCGATAAATATGGTGCAGATCATCAAAAAAATTCTATCGGCTCTGGATAAAGTATACCGGGAGAAATCGGTAGGTGTCGTGTCTGAAATGCCTCCCAGCATCATGCTCAGAATGGATGAGAGCGATTGTCTTGAAGTTATTGGAAATTTGCTGGACAACGCATTTAAGTATTGTCGAAGTCAGGTGGTTATCCGTGCCGCAATGCTCGACAAAAGTCAAATGGATTTGCGCATCGACGATGATGGTCGTGGGCTTGATCAGGAAGAAGTGCAGAAAATCCTAAGTCGGGGAACGCGGCTGGATCAGTCCAGCGAAGGACAGGGTATCGGGTTAGCTGTGGTGACTGAGATTGCCAGATCTTACGCCATCGAAATGAATTTTGATCGATCGGAATTAGGCGGACTGCGTGTGAGGTTGATTTTTCAGACTGCGTGAGGCGATACTTGAAATCAAGTGGTCGTTGTTAGCCAAAATCCGTACAGAATAATCGCGGCACCTGGCAGGTAAAGCAGCCCATTGGTTAGTTTAGACCAGGCGGTAGATAACTTGCGCTGGCCTCTGTGGTAAAACCGATCCATATTATCTCTCCGTGAGCATGCGTTGATACTCTGGTATTTCGGGGTCCAACCCGAATAAAAATCTATACCATTTGTATGCGCCTACCCAATGAGACTGCCGCGGAATCGAAAAATTCACTGCCAGAGTCGAAAAACAGGTGGTTTTCTGATACTGGCTCCGATTTTACGTGTTCTCCTACGCAGTTGGTACAGCGGAAAAACTTGACCAGACTTCTCGAAGTCGCGTTTTCGTCGGTTTGCAACATGGTTGAACTGCAGTTAGGGCACTTCATAAATATCACTCGCTTTGAAACCTGGTTCGGTTGATGCGTAGTATATCTTTTAATCATAAAAACACAATATATTGTGACTAATATTATTTGATTCCACTATATATAGTGGGTTGGCCGATTTCGGCGATATTTAAATTATACTGGTGAGTCAATACTTTAGGCGTAACTGATGAGACATTACTTGTGGTTTTTTATCACGCACTGGTTTATTAAAGCGCTTTGAAACCGATGTCGGTGCGATAATAAGCGCCTTCCCAGTCGATTTGTTCCACCAGGCCGTAAGCATTTTCTCGGGCCTTGCCGATATCGCTACCGAGAGCAACCGC
>VAPC010007316.1_pt1 | contig 10390 bp, 8 predicted proteins | sample 3395121 | NCBI WGS metagenome assembly VAPC01 (sample SAMN08290434, study PRJNA428436) | hydrothermal vent metagenome | isolation source: Deep-sea hydrothermal vent chimney | place: Indian Ocean: Southwest Indian Ridge | depth 1711 m m
CTTTTTTTGCTTCTTTGTAGTCGTTGATTGCCTTGTTGATTATCTGGGTGCTTCCCCTGGATCTAAACAGATCAGAGGCATCATCCGCAAGACTTTGCAAAATCTCATGTAAATGAGTGCCGCCCATGCTGGCTGCAAAAAGACTTTCCCCAACATTTCCTCCGCCTTTAAGAATATCTTGCCCACCTCTTACCAATGCCATGTGATTAATACCAAACATTGAAGAGAAGATGTTTTCACCCATATGCCCTATATACTTTTGCAGGGAAGAATCCGAGAGTGAAGAGCCACCTGAGTCAATAAGAGTATTTTTTCGTCCCTTACGCCGGGTAAAAATAAGTTCTGAACGGTCAGAATGGATAATGCGGGATCCGACACGAAGATTTTTATGCTCATGCAGAAAATTATCGCTGCTTTGAACTGGTATTCCATAAAAGAGAGCTGTGACAGCACGAAGAGCCGAGCTTTTACCAGCCTCATTAGGACCATAGATAATATGTAGTCCTTCTTTACCCCCTGAAAGATCAATTGTAAAATCAGTGAATGGACCAAAGGCGTAAAGATATAATTCAAGCAGTTTCATATTTTATTTCCCTAAGAAAATAGCCTCGCAAAAAGTATCTGTTTGACATCTGCAATGATTTCTTTCAGTTTTTCGGGATCATCCAGGTTAATTGGATCATCCCCTTGCTTGAGTTCTACCGGGAGTTTTCTCTTAAGATCTGAAAACTCTTCCATCATATTTGACAGAGATTCCTGGTCAATGCTGAGATTGTGAATGGATCTCAATAATTCACCTATAGCATCATCGCGGCTCCTCATTTCTTCAAGATCTATTTGAGCGGCAGTTTTTATGTTTACCTTCTCGATCCAAATATTTCCGCTACTTATATCAGTAGCAATTTCCCTGACATCATTTATACACTGCTCAGGATTTGCAATAAGCCCGGCATGGGCTTTGCTTTTACCTGTAAGTATTAAACGCAACGCTAAAGGTCTGCCATTACTTTTTCCTGCTTCATCTGCCAGAATTGCACTGACTAGATCGACTATATCTCCAACACTTTCAGCCTCTGAAACATCCACTGATCTGATACCCCAGCGAAGAACATCAATCTCTTTATGTTCAACCCTTATTATCTGTCTGTTATCCACCGACACTAAAGTACATCCTTTTTCGCCGATTTCTCTTATATGCCTTCCCTGAATGCAGCCTGAAAAAACGATCCAGGGATCTTCATGGAGAACTTCCCATTTATGCACATGACCGAGCGCCCAATAATCATATTCTTTAGACAGTAGTCCTTCTACTGTGCAAGGTGCGTATGGTTCATGTCCTTCACGGCCATTAGCGCTGGTATGTAAAAGCCCTATATTCAAATGTCCCGGAATTGCATCTGGATAGGCAGCAGAAATATCCTCGGTAATAGCTTGCTTGGCAAAACTCTGACCATGTATTGCGATATCAAGATCGTCGATAGTAATTGTTTCCGGTTTTTTGGTAGAAAAAATCTTTACATTATCAGGCATTCTCAGCTGGCGGCTGATCTGACTTGCTGCATCGTGATTGCCGGAAACAATAAACACCCTGATATCTGCCTCCCGCAATTTCGACATTTGTGAAGCAAAGAAAAGACCTGTATTGTAATCTTTCCAGTCTCCGTCATAGAGATCACCTGCAATCAATATAAAATCTACGCCCTCTGAAATTGCCAACTCCACAATATTCTTGAATGCTTGGCGTGTGGCACCACAGATACTATCTACAGGGGCACCTTCATAATATTCAAGCCCTCTTAAAGGGCTGTCGAGGTGGATATCGGATGCGTGGATGAATTTTAACATTATTATTTCTAACGAATAATTAAGAGTTAATTAAATATAGCCGTTCTATCATCTTAACCAAAATGTTTCATGGGGTAGTGCTAATATCAAGATTTATAACCTTACCCCTTTTTCTGTTTTTGTTAATTTATTATTGGTGCCCTTGCAATGGCTCTCAATTACCCACATTTTAATGAAAAAATGAATATTCAGCAACATTTTTAAAAGGGGACGATGGCCCGGCGTGCAGGGAGCGAAAATCACAAAGGATTGAAGCCCGAGCACCGAGACAGCGCGGGACGGGCGGGGGATAAATATTCATCAAGGTCGGATCGACTCTCCGATTCTGACGAATCTCCGACAACACTCATACTTTCTAAAGGCGTAAGGGTGATGAATATTGAAGGTGGAGGTTTTTTACGTTCTTTCAGGGGGAAAGCTGGCTCAGGGCGTCCCGTAGAACGGGATTTCCGCTTCGCTACAAGAAGCAACAGGCTGCTTGTCCCGTATTGCGTAGCAATATACGGGAAGCACCGAGACTACTTTGGGTTCCCGTAAAGTCCAGCACCCACAGTTTTGGTACCCGTAGTTTTGCTACTGCAAAACAAGGAACGGGTACTGAGGCAAAACTAGCCGTGGGGGCTAAGAAGGACTTGGACTACGGGACAGGGGTGGGGATAGAACGGCTTACCCCCCTCTCCTTTCTTGCGAAAGCAAGACGAGGGGGGAGCCGGACGAAACCGAGCCTACCTTAAAAGCGACGCCCCCTATGTACCACAAGGGTACATAGCAAGCATGTGATCCTTCGATTATACTCAGGATTTTTTAAGGCGAGGGATTCGGACGCAAGGCCGGAGCGAAACGACGGACTAGCCACTACGAGGGGTTCATTTCAAAATACGTTCGAACTTTATCCAATAAGGACCACCATTGCAAAATTATGGGTTTGGCAACTTAGCTAAGCCCCTTTTTTTATTACTAATTTAAGAGAGCGGTCGATGCGACAGGCCAAAGGGTCGTTCCGACTCGTCGGTTCGATCCATCGAATCGATCAGGTCGAGGAGTCGTACCGACCTCCTTCAGCTCCATCATTTTTGATTTATAAAGGTTAACTTAGTAAAGCAATATTCGGATATTTTACTGTACTTCTATCAACGATAATCATTCTGTAATTAGATGAAAGTCAGGTATTCCTCTTTTTTTACATATTTGTAAAAATCACATTCAATACAATCCCTAATATTTAGGGCAGATATGCATTGTATCGATCCTATGCTGCGGGTGCCTGCGACAACCCAGCAGGCCCTTCCTGCATTTTTGCCCCCGTGTATTCCATTGAGCTTTGTTTCCGTTGATGCGGGGCATACCCCAAGAGTTTCTGTTTTTTTCCCTCCGAGTTGCCTGTAGCACTTTTTAAATTCCCAGCAATTCAACTTATTCATGAATCACCCTTTTCCCTAATAATATTTTCAGGCATTGGGGTAATAAAAGGTAGTACTATTAATAAACTAAGAAAGGAGGAGATAAAATGGTTATTTGATTATGGATAAAAGAGATGTCCTCAGGTTCATTTTTTTACCATAAATCCCCAGTTTTTTCCTTATGTTCTGGCGGTGGGATTTTACTGTAACCAGGGCTATATTCATGATTTCCATTATGTCTTTGTCCTGTTTCCCGTCCTTGATGAGGTTGGCTATCCGCGTTTCTTTTTGAGTAAAACCGAGATGTTTAGATGAAAGCCTTGGATTATGATTGGATTGTAACAATTGTGTTGCATCCTCTCGATCCAAAATATCCTGACATTGAAATAAATAATGGATATATGAAGATACATGTAATACCCAGATCCTTGCGGGTGATAACGGCTAAGCTCCGGCAGTTAGTGTTCCCACCCTTAACCAGTGGGGTTTGTTTGCACTGATTGCGCTTCTTGCTGGCGCTAGTGTAATGAGGCTCAGAAACAGGAAGAAGTTTAAGAAACTTTATAAACAGTTAAATATCAAAAGGGGGTCGTTATGACCCCCTTTTTTATTGTATAATTTTTGTATAGCAGGCTTTCTGGAAGGGTCGTCTTTGAAAAAAAACTTTACTTGCAGGTTTTCGAAGGGAACATCGAATTTATAATGAACAACAGTTTTTTATGCAGTATAATATTATTTTTTGGAATCTGCCATATGCTTGGATAAGTTTGATTTGAGGTTTTTTATCTCGTCTTTTAATTGTTTCATTTTAATTTCTCTGCCAATAGCCATATCATAAAATTTTTCAAGCTCCTTAACTTTATTTTTTATTTCATCAGCCATCTTGTTGCGTTCTGTGATATCCCGTACTACTTCGATACCGGCAATAATTTTCCCATCAGAATTTTTTAAGGGTGAAGACGTAGTTTCAAAATATTTAGGCTTATTATTGATAATAACCTTTCTTTGTGCTGTGTGAATTTGCCCATCCTTGAAAGTGTTTACAAGAGGACAATCTTCGCAGGCATCAATTTCATTTTTGTATGCCTTGTAGCAATAATCGCCCAAGTGTTCTCCAAGAAGTTTTTTGTGGATTACATTTTGATACAATATTCTTAAGCTCGTGTCCTGTATGCTTATACTGTCTCCGACAAGTTCAAGGATTCCATCTTGTGTAACTTTTCTTAAGATCTTGTCTAAATCGTTCATTTTTTTATGTCAGATTAAAATTAATGTACAAGGCAATATTTGAATATTTTACTGTACTTCTACCAACGATAATAATTCTGTAATTAAATGAAAGTCAGGGTATTCCCCTTTTCTTACATATTTGTAAAAATCACATTCAATACAATCCTTGATCTTTAGGGCATATGTGCCTTGTATCGATCCTCTGCATCGGGTGCCTGCGACAACCCAGCAGGCCCTGCCTGCATTTCTGCCCCCGTGTATTCCATCGAGTGCTTTTTCAGTTGAGGCCGGACAAATACCGAGATCTTTTTCTTTATATCCTCCAGGTTGCCTGCCGCATTTTTTAAATTCCCAGCAGTTAAGTTTTTTCCTGGCTTGTTCCTCTCCCATACATAAAGTATGGAGTATGAGGGGAATAGATGGTAGTACTATTAATTAACTACAAAAGGAGTAGGATATATGGTTACTTTATAGATAAAAGAAATGACCTCAGGTTGGTTTTTTTACCATATATATCGAGTTTTTTTCTTATATTCTGGCGATGAGATTTGACTGTAACTGGTGATATATTCAGGATTTCTGCTATTTCCTTATCTTGTCTGCCATCCTTTATAAGATTGGCAATCTGAGTCTCTTTTGGTGTAAAACCTAAATATTTAGATGACATCCTTGATGAAAAAGGAGAGATAATATCGTTCAGATTTGATTCGATGATATTTAAATAAGAAAGTTCATCTGACATTGACCTATTCAATTTCAGTTTTTCCAGATAAGGAATGATCAGGTGCTTTATATTGGATAAGATATTTTCTTCAAATTCTCTCTTGTCATCTTCTCTTTGTTTTAACAGGACTTTTAAGGCAACATTACTTTCCTCAAGTTCTCTTGCATGTATTTTCAGTTCTTTCTCTGATGCTTTGAGTTTCTCTTCGATCAGCTTGCTCTCGGTGATGTCTCTTAATATTGCCCTTGTCCCAACTAACTTTCCTTCGGTTATAATTAAATTTGTGTTAATTTCTATGTTTATGCTCTCACCGTTTTTCTTCACTCCTAAAAATTCATAAACAGATGGAACTTTTTCCCCTGAAAATCTCTTTTTTTGAATATTCATCACACGCTGTCTGTCATCAGGGTGAACAAGATCTCCGCTGTATTTCCCTAGAGTTTCATCAAGCTGATATCCAAACATTTTTGCGCACTCAGGATTACTGATCACGATCTTCCCGGATGAATCTACAACGCAAATACCATCATTGGCATTATCAAAGATATCCCTGTATTTCCTTTCAGAAGCCTCTAATGCAATATTAGCCTTTTTATGCTCCGTAATGTCACGATGAGTACCGATCATTCTCAGTGGTTTTTTATTTTTATCAAATTCAGTACAAATGCCTCTTGCCCATATCCACATCCAATCTCCGGATTTTTTCTTTAGCTGGTATTCCAGTTCATAATATTTGCTTTGACCTGAAAGATAAGAATTTAGAGCTTTCTCAAAAACAGGTTTACTGTCAGGATGGACATTCTTTTCCCACCAGGCGAAATCGAAATGGATTTCCCCATGCACATATCCGAGAACTTTATGCCAGTTATCATCAAAAGTGATCTCACCTGTGGATACATTCCAGTCCCATAAACCCTGATCAGTCCCTTCAAGGGCAAGCTTCATGCGCTCCTGGCTTTGCCTAAGTGTATCCTCAAATTTCATGCGCTCTGTGATGTCTCTGAATGAACCCTGTATTATTTTCTGGTCTCCAAGATTTATAACATTAGCACTGATCTCTACAGGTATCTTACCTCCTGACTTATTTACTACATAAAGAGTTTCTGTGACAGCATGTCCTTTCTGAACGTGCTTCCTGAAAATTTTGCTGTATTTTTCGCTTTCCTCTTTAGGATGGAGTTCCGATTGGTGCATACCTATAATTTTTTTTATGGGTATGCCAAGCAATTCGCTGGCTTTTTTATTTGCTTCAAGAATAATTCCGGTTTCAGCATCTGCTATGAAAATAGCATCATTTGCGGATTCAATGAATTTGCGGTACTTTTGCTCAGAAATGAATAATTTATATTCTACAGCCTTGCGTTCGGTGATATCTTCCCCTGAAAACAAGACACCGGTTATATTGTTGCCTTGATCCCTTATGACTGTATTATGGAAAGCAACAACCCTTTCTACACCATTTTTTCGCAGTATAGAGTTTTCGTAATATTCCACAGATTTGATATCGCCGGCCATTAAGCTGAAAAAAACTCCTTTAACCTCTTTAATTAATCTCTCAGGCAAAAAGTGATCGAACCAGTTCTTGCCGATAATGTCCTTTACTTTGTATCCAAGTATTTCACAGCCTTTAGAGTTGATAAGCATTACTCTGCCTTCAGTATCAAGTACACATAACATCACTCCTGCTATATCAAGATACAGTTGGGCCCTGCTCATCTCTTCTTGCAGCACCTTCCCTTTGTTAATTTTTTCTGTCATTTTATTATGATTTTTGATTGAATAGTATGAAATCTATAAGCTTCTTCTTATTACTATCATCATATGTTTAAATTGTCAATATATTTGATTTTATAAAAAATGTAACAACCCCTAACAAGGTCTTTATTGATAATCCAGCAAGTTCTTATATATACTGAAAATTGCTTATTAATGTTTATTTAAGGTAAACCCATGAATAAAGAGTGCATACTTTTAGACGTATTTACTGATATACCCTACGCTGGAAATCAGCTTGCTGTCTTTCCGTCTGCCGAAGATCTAAACTCTGTACAGATGCAAAAACTCGCAAAAGAGATCAATTACTCTGAAACTACTTTTATCCTTAAAAGTAAGGATAAAGAGGCTGATTTTGAGATCAGGATATTTACGCCAAAATCAGAATTGCCTTTTGCCGGTCACCCTGTAATAGGGACTGCATATGCGATTTTTAACATCCTGAATAATTCAGCTAAATCCAAAAAATTATTAAGATTGAAAACAAAAGCAGACGTTATCCCGGTCGAAAATAATAGTGGATATATCTGGATGCGTCAAAATACTCCTGAATTTTATAGTCAATATCATGATAAAACTGAAATTGCAGAGCTTATTGGATTAGCTCCAGAAGATATTTCTGATGATCTGCCCGTAGAAGAGGTTTCTACAGGCAACACTATATTAATCGTGCCTGTAAAAAATTTGGCTGCAATGCAAAAAGCTGTATGCAACGTGAATAAGCTGGAGTATTTTTTTGCAAATAAGCGTTTTTTGGGCCCGTATCTTTTTACGTTTGAAACCATAAACCCTGAGTCAAAAGTTCACACAAGATTTTTTGCACCCCTGCTGGGAATTATAGAGGATCCTGCGACAGGGTCGGCAGCCGGACCTTTAACAGGATATTTTTTGAAATATAATGTTTTTGGAACTAAATTCGAGATTCAAAATGAACAGGGATATGAAATGGGCAGGCCGTCGCATATCCTGATGAGAGGGGATACAATTGATGGCAGATACCTTGTTAAAGTCGGCGGCACCTGTCATTACGTAGGCCGTTCCGTGTTTGTATTATAATGGAGGCCTGATATACGGTTTTTGTATGGCTAACAAAAAACCTTGATAAACTTGCACATCTGTATGTTTTATGATACAGTTTTTTAAATTCTGTCTAATTATTCTTCATTTTAAAAGGAGAAAATAAATGGGGGAAAAAAGAAAATATTTATTGATCCTGTTTGTTTTTGTATCTGTATTTGTTTTTATTGGCACTGCATGGTCTCAAATATCTCTGCCTACTGCAGTTATGAATGGTTCCATCCCGAATCCTCCTTCAGCTATTGGTAGCCAGCTGACATTTAATATTACAACAGGAACAGTTAATTATCGAGATGCTACTTTCGCAGACCTCCATGCCCAGGATAATTTTATTGGATCAAGCGTGAACATTCTCTCAGGAGGGTTAAGAACAGGGCCCATGACCTTCTCTTCCGCCTCAATCGAGATCCGTGACTTAGATGGGACCCATGTGTACATAACTGCTGATTTAATAGATCCTCTGACAGGCGATATAACTTTTACAGGCAGTTTTCCTGTATATTTTTTAAATATAGGGCTGAATGCCGATGATCCGGATACATTTAATCTGTCAAATGTTGTTTTATTTCCTGACCCTGTTGGCCATCCTTCAAAATTTATGGACGAGATGCAGCTTAAATTAGGCGAAAACAATATACTTGGACTAACGCTGAATTGTACAGGTGATCTTGAAGGGAATGTTCCTGGTTTTGATTGTTTATTAAATAATGGTATACTGCAGGGTGGGAATATGCCTGTCTCTACTCCCGCAATGACACAATGGGGCATGATAATCTTTATGGTTCTTGCGGGGTTTGGTTCAATTTATTATATAAGGGGAAAAAGAATAAAAACCTAATAACTTTTTTAAAAGTGATCTGTGAAATTTTTTAAAAAATACCCAGGGCATAATAAACTTAAAATAAGTAAGACGCCTATTTAAATAAATGCCCGGGTTTTTTCATTCCATGAAGTAACAAGATAATATAACAGCATTATCATGACAATCAGGATAATCGTCCAGTGATAGGAAATATATGCCGGCAAAAAAACTTTTTTACCCATAACCGAAGTAAGCGTTTCAGATGAATCAATAAGTAGTTTGGTTAGTGAATTTGATACACCAAAAAATATAAAAGCTGTTATATTTTTTACTTTGCCTTCCGCAGATCTCCAGCAGGTACCGCTTGCACACCCGCCGGCAAACGGCATGCCAAAACCAAATATAATCCCCCCAATGAAACTGCCAACCCAGAATGTCGGCCTGACATAAGCCTCTTCAGGTTTAAGGCCGGTGGATTTGAGCACAGCAAACCCAAGCACACTGACAATAACTGCAATCACAACGCCCCTTGCCTGCTCGGCATTACCGTTTATGAACGGATCTCTAAAGGCTTGAAGAAACGCAAAACGGCTTCTATGAAGAATAATTCCAAAGGCAAGCCCTGAGATCAGAAGGCCGCCTGTTCTGGCATAGTTGTAACCGGACCCCGGGTCAATGCCATAAGAACGATAAATAAATGCTGCTGCAAAGACCGCTAATATTGCCAATGTTCCCATGTAAGGCTGCAGCTTTTTTAAGTCATAAGAACCTTCTTTTGGTTTTTTGGATACTCCGTCTCCTCTTCTAAAACGCAGATGTTGTACTTCCCAGTAAAGATATCGGGTCTCAAGAAAGGCCCCAACGCTTAAACCTGCCATCATCGCTATACCGCCTAATGATAATGCACTTGTAGCACTAAAGAAGCCCCCGACATTACATCCCATTGCCATAGCTGCGCCGATTCCCATTAATATTCCGCCTATTGCTCCTCTGACCAATTCAAAAGGAGGCGGTGTTTTTACGGCGAATTGTTTAGACAATAAAGCTGAGGCAAAAGCACCCCAGATCAATCCAAAAGTCAGGATAGAACTGCTGCTTAAATGCGGGCTATAAACCGGGTGCGAACTGTATATCCCAAGATAATAAAATAACCAATCAACCCATTCCCGCACCCCCCCGACAACCCCCCAGGGCCTTGCCCATGCAAAAGTTATAACACTGACAATTCCAATTAATAATCCTCCCAGCCATACAGGCCAGTTTTTATAGAATATTTTTGCATACGCATCTTTAAGTAGAGTTAAGAAAACACTTGCCTCATTAACCTCGCTCATTTAACACACCTCTATATTCAGTTTCGGAAAATAAAATTAATTTCAAATTTTACCCGGCAATTAAAGACAAACTGCCTTTTTCCAGGAGAGCCTCTTATTGAAATTACATAATTATATCAGATTTGGAAGGTGTGGAAAACAGAAGGGGAAAGAAAATTTATTTTACCCCGTTAGAAGGGCGAAGGTTTTCTAATGGGGTTTACTA